>Ga0315282_10003675_pt1 | contig 27411 bp, 25 predicted proteins | sample YL17G07_20_MG_FD_203693 | JGI IMG/M metagenome (GOLD analysis project Ga0315282, IMG submission 203693) | Sediment microbial communities from Yellowstone Lake, YNP, Wyoming, USA - YL17G07_20 | ecosystem: Environmental > Aquatic > Freshwater > Lake > Sediment | place: USA: Wyoming | collected...
CAATTGCTTACGGGCTCTATGGCACCAAATACAAGCCGACCTTCTGCCATGGAGATAACTTGAGAAAGTATACCATAAATCAATTTTCATGGTTTGTGAGTGGCCTAACGGCCATGGGCAATTGCTTAGAAAATAGCTTTCAAATCCCCCCAACCCCCCTTTGCTAAAGGGGGACGAGGGGGGATTAGCAATTTCCATGATTCGTGGGAGGCCAACCGGCCATGACCAATTATATAAGATATTGGATGGTTTTAAACATTTTTCTTCATTTCATTTATAGACAATTACCCTAAAATATTGTAAAAAGTAAGTAAAGACAAATGTAAACCCCGTTAGAAAGACTTTTACTTTTTAACGGAGTTCGCTGAAAAAGGAATAGTTTTCATCCCCGCAGCTTGCCCCGATAGAAGCGCAGCTTCACACGGGGCAAGCTGCGGGGCTTTCTAACGGGGTAAAGGAGGCAAAATGAAGTTTCCCCAGTATAGACCAAGAAGATTGCGAAAAGATGAACTATTTCGAAGAATGATTAGAGAAACCCACCTCAGGCCGGATGACCTGATTCTTCCTCTTTTCGTCCGTCCTGGAAAAGGATCGAAACAGCCCATTTCCTCTATGCCCGGGCATTTTCAGTTCTCTATCGATCTCCTGGTCAAAGAGGTAATAGAGGCCAAATCCTTGGGGATCCTTGGCATCATCCTCTTTGGCATCCCCGAAAAGAAGGATGAATTGGGATCAGAAGCCTATGCGGAAAATGGCATCATTCAGAGGGCGGTGAGGCAACTTAAAGAAAAAGTGGAAGGCATTCTCATCATCACCGATGTCTGCCTCTGCGAATATACCAGCCATGGACACTGCGGGGTAGTAGAGGGGGGAAGAATTTTGAATGACGAAACGCTTGATCTTCTCGCCCGTCAGGCCCTCTCTCACGCCAGGGCAGGAGCAGATATCGTGGCGCCTTCTGATATGATGGATGGAAGGGTGGGAGCCATTCGAAAGATCCTCGATGAAAATCAATTTGAGGACATTCCCATCATGGCCTATTCGGCAAAATATGCTTCCAGTTTTTACGGACCCTTCCGAGTGGCTGCAGAATCGAAACCCCAATTCGGTGATCGAAAATCTTACCAGATGGATCCAGCCAATGGAGATGAGGCCTTGAGAGAGGTTCAGCTCGACATTGAAGAAGGGGCGGATATCGTCATGGTCAAACCCGCCCTTCCCTATTTGGATATCATCTACCGGGTGAAGCAAACCTTTAACATCCCTGTGGCCGCTTACAATGTCAGTGGCGAATTTGCTCTTGTCAAGGCGGCTTCGCAACTCGGATGGGTGGACGGAGAACAGGTGATGATGGAATCGCTCACCTCCATTAAAAGAGCGGGGGCGGATCTCATCCTCACCTACTTTGCCAAAGAAGCAGCCAAAAAATTGGAGAGTAGAATCTAAATTGAGCGATTCTTTTTGAAATACCCTGTAGCCGCAAGTTCAACCTGCGTTTTAAAATCACTCATTGGGTGATTCGTAGGGCAAGGCTTCAGCCTTGCATTAGAAGCAACCCTAAAGGGTTGCCCTACGATTAAATTTATGAAAATCGCTCAATTTAGGTAGAAGGTAGTTAAGAGTTATGAATGATGAGTTAAAAGTAAAAAACCAAGAATTAAAAACTCCGAACTCCGAACTCCGAACTGATCAGCATCCGTTGAGAATGATCGCATGGGAGTTGACCCGAAGCTGCAATCTCGCCTGTATTCACTGTCGCGCTTCCGCGGAGTACGGTCCATACGAAGGAGAGCTTTCAGCGCAGGAGGTCTTCGGGGTGATGGATGAAATCGCCTCCTTCAGCAAGCCTGTCATCATCCTGACCGGGGGAGAACCTCTGCTTAGAGCGGATATCTTCGACCTGGCATCCTATGGAACAGCAAAAGGGTTCCGGATGGTGATGGCCACAAACGGGACATTATTCACTGAAGAAATCGTCCAAAACATGAAGGCTTCAGGGATTCAGCGGATCAGCATCAGCATCGACGGCCCAACCGCCGAAACACACGATGCCTTCCGGAAGGTTAAGGGTTCCTTTGAAGGCTCCCTTCGGGGAATCGAGATGGCAAAGAGAGGAGGCATCGAATTCCAGATCAATACCACCATTACGCAAGTCAATCTCCATTTGATCCCTGACATCCTTCGTCTGGCTGTGGATCTGGGTGCGGTTGCTCTCCACATCTTCCTTTTAGTTCCGACGGGGAGGGGAAAAGAGCTGAGAGATCAGGAAATATCCGCTCTGGACTACGAAAAAACGCTCCACTGGTTTTATGAGCAGATCGATAAAGTCCCTCTTCAACTCAAAGCGACCTGCGCCCCTCACTATTATCGCATTCTGCGACAGCGAGCAAAAAAGGAGGGGAAGAAGATCGCCTCGAAAGAACACGGATTGGATGCGATGACCCGTGGATGTCTGGGAGGCGTCTCCTTCTGTTTCATCTCCCATGTCGGCCAGGTTCAACCCTGCGGCTATTTAGAATTGAATTGTGGAAATGTCAGGGAAAAATCATTCCAGGAGATCTGGGCGAAATCTGAAGTTTTCAAGAATCTTCGCAACACCAATGGCTATCAGGGAAAATGCGGAAGGTGCGAGTTTAGAAAGGTCTGTGGAGGTTGCCGGGCCCGGGCCTACGAGATCTTCGGGGAATACATGGCTGAAGAACCCTATTGCATCTATGAGCCGGTTTAACGATAGGAGATATTCGATTCATTCGCTGTCATTCGTTCTATTCGCTTAGAATATCAATCATTGAGTATGAAGCTATTTTCTAAACAATTCTTTCGTTTCCGAATCAGCCTGACCTTCAAATTCATCATCGCCATGTTCTTTTTGGTCTTGATGAGTGCGGCGGCATTTGGCTATTTCTCTGTCGCAAGGGAGATGACTCTTTTTCGAAGCCATTGGGAGACTTATGGAAGATCCATGGCCAATTCCTATAGCCTTCTCATCGAGCATGGAATGGGCCTCTCAGATCGGCTCTTCCTACAAAACATCGCTGAGAGAATCGTCGAGAATGAAGATGTCGTGGTATGTTCGCTTTATGATAATTCTGGAGAGAGGCGGGCCCATGCGGTGAAGAAAGGAAGGTTTCATAACCCTCAATTGACCCGCCAAATTACTCAAACCATCCACTCCAAAGAGGGTCAGATGATCGGAACTCTCCAAATTGGCCTTTCTCTTTCTGAAACAGACAGCCAGATCAATGGATTAAAAAGAGATATTCTCCTTGTCACTTTAGGGGTGATCGGTATAGGAATTTTGTTCACCCTCATCCTGACCCGGGTCCTCCTCCGGCCGATCGAAAAGTTGGCTGAGGCCACCGAGAGAGTGGCAAGGGGAGAATTGGCGCAGGCCGTGGATATTCGGTCCAAAGATGAAATTGGAGACTTGGCCAGAGACTTTAACCAAATGACCCTCCAGTTGAAAGAGTCCAGAATCGACCTCGAAAGAAAAGTGGAGGAGCGAACCCGCCAGTTAGAGGAGAACATTGCGGAACTGAACCGGGCGAGAACCTCCACCTTGAAGATGCTTGAAGAATTCCAAGCTGCCAAGAGGGAATTGGAAATGGTCAACCGTGAGTTAAAGGAGATGGACGAGACTAAAATGAAATTTATTGGCATCGCCTCCCATGAATTAAAAACTCCGCTCACGGCCATCAAGGCCAATATTGATTTCATCCTTTCCGAAAAAGAAGGAAAGGTTCCCGAACACCTGAAATCCTATCTTCTCACCATCCAGAGGAATACCAATCGGATTCAAATGAGAATGGATCAAATGCTGGATTTGAGCCGGATTAAATCTAACCGCCTCCTCTTCAACCGAGAACCGATCTTGCTCTCTGAGGTGGTGGGAGGATATATCAATGAAGTCACACCCGTGGAGAAGAACCTCTCCGTTCAGGTCAACATTCCACAAGACCTCCACATCTATGCCGATAGGACTGCGCTTCATGATATCTTTATTAACCTCCTCTCCAATGCATTCAAATTTACTGGCGATGGAGGTCAGGTTTCGATCATCGCCACCCAAAAGGATCAATCTATTCTCCTTGAAATGAGAGATACAGGAATAGGTATCCCGGAAGATAAGCTCCAGATGATCTTTGATGAATTTTACCAGGTCGAGGGCGGCAAATACGGTGGAACAGGCTTGGGGCTCGCTATTGCTAAACGGTTAGTTGAAGAACACGGTGGGAGTATCTGGGTGGAGTCCCAATTGGGCAAGGGCTCCGCCTTTTATTTTACCCTCCCTCTCCCTGTGGAGAACGAAGATGGAAGACTCAACCGTTCGTAGAGAAGTAAAGGGAAAAGTCCTGATCGTTGATGATGCGCCGGATACATTAGAAATTATCCAGAAACTCCTCTACTACGAGGGATACGATGTGACCATTGCCTCGACGGGTGAAGAAGGAGTGAAGAAGGCCGAAGAGGAAAAACCTGAAGTGGTCTTGATGGATATCAACCTCCCGGGGATCGATGGCACCGAAGCCTTGAGAAAAATTAAAATGATCAATCCCCTCCAATGTGTCATCATGCTGACGGCCTTTGCCACAGTCGAGAATGCCATCCACTCCCTCAAAGAAGGGGCTTCTGACTTTGTGAAGAAACCCTTCGAGAATGAGCATCTGATCCACATCGTCAACCAGTGTCTGGAAAAGTACAAAACCCTGAAGGAGAAAGAAAAATTGGAGGAGGAGGTGAGAAGGCTCTCCATCACCGATGATTTGACCGGTCTTTACAACCACCGCCATTTCTTCAAGACCTTAGAAGCCGAATTAGCCCGTCTAATGCGGCAGAAAATCTCCCTCTCGCTCTTGATGTTCGATCTCGATAATTTCAAAAGATATAATGATCTCTATGGTCATTTGGAAGGGGATAAGGTCTTGAAAAATATCGGCGAGATTGTGAAACATTCCATCCGGTATAATGTCGATTCTGGCTATCGTTACGGAGGGGATGAATTTACTATCCTTCTCATCGGCGCCTCCGTGGATCATGCCCTGACCATTGCGGAACGCATCCGCTCTTCTATCGAACAGGCCGAATTTCAAAACATTACAGTCAGCATTGGCCTATCTGAATACCAAGACCGCTTTGACCTGGAGGGTTTTGTCAAATCTGCGGATGACGCGATGTATATTGCCAAGAACTCTGGCGGGAATCAAGTTCATACGAATATCCCGTGAACTTTTTAATGATAACTCGCATGGCGCAAAGCGCAGAGAATAAAGAATTTTAACGCTATGCGCTATGCTCTCTGCCCTATGCTGTAAGACTTATGCCTGATCGACCCAAACTCTTTCTAATCGATGGCTCCTCTTATCTCTTTCGAGCATTTTATGCCATCGGTCATCTCTCCAATTCCAAGGGTCTCCCGACTAATGCGACCTTTGGCTTCATCCAGATGCTTCTTAAAGTGCTTAAGGAACATCGGCCGGATTACCTTGCCGTGATCTTCGATTCAAAGGCTCCCACCTTTCGAAGCGAGGTCTATAAAGAATACAAAGCCAACCGGCCCGCCATGCCAGAGGCGCTTACCCCCCAGATTCCTTATATCAAAAAGATCATCGAGGGATACCGGATTGCCCTCTTGGAGATGGAAGGATACGAGGCGGATGATCTCATCGGAACGGTAGCCAAGAGACTGGAGTCAGAAGTCGATGTCGTAATCATCACGGGTGACAAAGACATCCTTCAACTGGTCAGTGATCGGATTCAGGTCTATGACACCATGAAAGAGAAAAGGTTCGGGGTGGAAGAAGTCATCCAGCGTTTCGGCGTTTCACCTGAACAGGTGGTGGAAGTAATGGGGCTGTCTGGAGATGCCATCGATAACATCCCGGGTGTTCCTGGGATTGGAGAGAAGACGGCCATCCAATTGATCAAGGCTTATGGATCGATCGAAAATCTTCTGACCCATGTGGAAGAAATTCCCCGGAAGAAATTGAAAGAATATTTAAAGACCCATGGAGATCTCGCTCGCCTCAGTCGGCAGTTGGCAACGATCCATACCAATGTGCCCGTTCGCTGCCAGTTAAAAGATTTTTCCTTATCCCCCCCTGATCTAAAGAGCCTTAAGGAGATATTCAAAGAGTTGGAGTTTAACAAACTTCTCAAAGAACTCTTTCAAGAAAAGACCTCCCTGTCAGCGGGAAAGGTCTATCGTTTGATCACGGATCGAAATGAACTCCTTGCCTTATTAGAAGAGTTGAGAAAGGCCGCATGCTTTTCCATCGATCTCGAGACCACATCCCCTTATCCAATGTGGGCCGATCTCGTTGGAATCAGTCTGTCCTGCGCCCCCCATCAAGCTTTCTATATTCCTCTTGGTCACCAACATCGGGAGACAACTCAGCAACTGCCTCTTTCCTGGGTATTGGAACAGTTAAAGCCTATTTTGGAGGACAGGGGAGTGAAGAAGGTAGGTCAGAACATCAAATATGAATGGATCGTTCTGAAAGGATATGGAATTCGCCTCCAAGGAATAGACGGGGATACGATGATCGCCTCCTACCTTCTCAATCCTACCAAACATAACCACAACCTGAGTGAAATTGCCCAGGAATATTTGGATCGCTCTGTTACGAGCTACAAAGAGGTGGTGGGGAGCGGGATGAAGGCAGTGACTTTCGACCAGATCGAACTTGAAAAGGCAAGGGATTACAGCTGTGAAGATGCGGATGTCACCCTCCAACTCTCTCACCTCCTTTTCCCAAAACTGAAGGAAGGGGGATTTAAAGATCTCTTTGACCATGTGGAGATGCCCCTCATCACCGTCTTGGCAATCATGGAGATGAATGGAGTGAAAATCGATCTGGACCTTCTCCAAGAATATTCGAAAGAGATTGAAACCCAGCTCCAACAGAAGATAGAGCGAATCTACGGGTTAGCAGGAGAGGTCTTCAATATCAACTCATCCCAGCAATTGGGAAAAATCCTTTTTGACAAACTGAAACTACCTGTGGCCAAGAAGACCAAAACGGGCTACTCCACGGATGTGGGGGTCCTGACCAAACTCTCTCTCCAGCATGACCTCCCTCTCGAGATTCTCGGTTATCGCAATCTGAGCAAACTCAAATCCACCTATATCGATGCCCTTCCAAAATTGATTCACCCGAAAACCGGACGTGTCCACACCTCTTATCATCAAACCGTGACGGCCACTGGACGGCTTTCCTCGAGTGATCCCAACCTCCAGAACATTCCTATTCGTGCAGAGGAGGGAAGCCGTATTCGCCAGGCCTTCATTCCAGAAAAAGGATGGTCCATCGTCTCTGCAGACTATTCCCAGATCGAATTGAGAATTCTAGCCCACCTCTCCCAAGATGAAACCCTTATGGAAGCCTTTCAAAAAGAGGAAGACATTCATGCCCGAACCGCCTCGGAGATCTTTGAGGTTCCAATAGAAAAGGTGACGCCTCCAATGAGAAGGGAGGCTAAGGTGATCAACTTTGGCATCATTTATGGGATGAGCGCTTATGGTCTTTCGCAACAATTGAGGACCGATCCCAAGATCGCCCAGGCCTATATTGATGAATATTTTAAAAAATATACCGGCGTTCAAACCTACATCGAAAAGAGTTTAGAAGAGGCCAGGCAGAAGGGATATGTGATGACCCTTTTGCATCGCCGCCGCTATCTGCCGGACATTCACTCCCCAACCGTAGCCATCCGACAGGCTACAGAGAGGATGGCCATCAATACTCCTCTCCAGGGGACAGCAGCGGATATCATCAAGGTCGCAATGATCCATATCCAGAATCGAATAGAAGAACTCGGTCTCTCCGCCAAAATGATCATGCAGGTCCACGACGAATTGGTCTTCGAGGTTTCCGAAGAGGAGCTTCAAAATGCTTTCCCCATGATTCAGAATGAAATGGAAACCGTGATGGAGCTTTCTGTCCCACTCAAGATCTCTATCCATTCGGGAAAGAATTGGGCAGAGGCGCACTGAAACATCAGTTCGGAGTTGGGAGTTCGGAGTTATGAGTTAAAGTTCTTCTTGTTTTAAGTTTTTATCTCCGAACTCCCTGCCTGCGGTAGGCAGGCGAACTAATTATTCCGAACTTTTTTTAGAAGACGTCCATTTCCCCTTTAATGAATGGAGGGGAAATTGATCGATGTAGGGAACAAAGGCTAAGCTCACTTTACCATGATTCAAGATTGCCGTTAAGATCTCTTCTATCTCTTTCCGTGGGGCCAATTCATAACTGACCGCTTCATTACTCTTCCAATCGAGAATCCAAACTTTCATCATCACCTTAGAGGGATCTCCCACCGCTTCAATTGCCTTCTGGGCGGCCTCAGCCATCAGGCCTATAGCTTCCTTCACTTCTATATTTCGATTTTTCATGGCCTGTCGGTGATAGGCCATGATGGCGTAATAGTCGAAATTGTTTTCCAATGCTCCTGAAAGAGTCTGTGAAAACCAAGCCACGCCGTTAAAGTCGTTGATGACGGCCTCAAAATAGAGATTGATGGCAAATTGTAAGTTCGGATTTGATTCTCTGGCGGAAGCCATCAGTCGTTTGGCCACATTCACTAACCAACGGTTCTTCCAGTTTGCCCAGGACCTAAAACGATCGGTATAAGCTTTGACATAATATTTTCCGGATTCCGATTTATAGGGTTCAATATAAAAGAGATCCGGATGGGGCAAGTATCCATACTCCTTCAGAAAGGCTTTGTTTGCTTCGGCGCTGAAGTCTTCGTCATGTTTAAGGATCAGATCGTCCTGAAGCAGGATTCCTTCAATGGGGTAGCGGCCCAGGTCGCGGAAAAGGCCCTCCAGGCGTTTCAACACTTCGGGATGAAAGAGATTGAACCCCCTGGCCACCTCCATCTTTTTTGTTTCAAAATTATATCTCTTGCACCGATATTTAGGATGCCCATCTAAGCCGTAGTTGGCATAACGGGTGGTGATCCAGGCAAAGATTTCAAGTCCATTCCGGTGAACAATCTCTGCAATTTTCTCCAAGATATCATCGACCACCGGAGCATATTCTGTTTTAAAATAGACTCCCTCATCATGATGGGCCGTAACAAATTTATATAGTCGATCCCCTTTATTCTGGAAGACTTTGAGGATAATTGTATTTACACCAGCATTTTTCAACTCTTTCACTCTCTTTTCCACTTCCTCAAGATTCTTTCCTTGGAAATAGGTGACCTGTGCGCATACTCGCCTCTTCGCCCCCTTTTCCCCGGAGAGAGATTTTGGCGCCACAATTGTTTTAGAAACGGTGGACTGCGGAGGGGTCTTCTCTTTCAACTGGCCCTTTGCGATCTGGATCCCTTTCTCTGCTTCTCTGATGCGATCACCTTCAGGATAAGTTATTAAATAGAGTTGAAGCTGTTGAATGGCTTCTTCATATCTTTCCATCTTGAGAAAGCAGAGCCCGATCATATATTGGGAGTAGGAGACTAATTTGCTGGTTGAAGCAGATTGGACGATTTTTGAAAAACCTTGAATGGCCTCTTCACATCTACCTTTATAATAGAGTTCCATGGACGAATCGTAAAGTTCCCCCGGATTCTGGAGTCTCTCCTGTCCCTGACTATAAGGTAAACATAAAAAAATGAAGAGCACGAATATCGACCCAATGGCCCATTTTTGCATAAGACACTCCTATCAAACCTCGCTGTAAATTGCAGAATTAACAATTTTGATGGTCTCGTAAAAAGTCTGAAAAGCCCATCATCAGTCATTCCTGCCCCGTATCAAGTACGGGGTAAACTCCAGCAGGCCGCCGGCCCATAGGGCCTCTGACCCGGAGGGAATCCAGCATTTTCAAGTAGTTAGAATTATCTGGATTCCCGTTTTCACGGGAATGACGACTTTTTACGAGTCCATCAATTTTCTTTTTCGATGCTAATTTTTCAATGCTAATTTTGCATTGATTTTCTAGAGCAGTACTTTCATTGCTTCTTGAATTGTTCTGACTCCGATCAATTCGATGCCCTTCGTTCCCTTCACCTTTTCTTGATTCTGCTTCGGCATAAGGCACCGTTTAAATCCAAGCCTCGATGCTTCTTTCACTCTGACCTCTGATTGGCTAACGCCTCTCACCTCTCCTCCCAACCCCACTTCTCCAAAGACCGCCATTTCTGGATCAACCACTTTATCTTTAAAATTCGAGGCAATGGCAGAGATCACTCCTAAATCAGCGGCAGGCTCCTCCACCTTCATTCCGCCAGCGATGTTGAGAAAAATGTCCTGATTATTGAGATGAATCCCCAATCTTTTCTCCATGACGGCGACGAGAAGTGATACACGGTTAACGTCTACTCCCTCGGCTGTTCTCCGTGGCAACCCAAAGTTTGTGGGAACGACCAAAGCTTGAAGTTCAATTAAGATAGGCCTCGAACCCTCCATGCTGGGCATGACGACAGAGCCAGAGGTGGATTCGGTCCGTTCGGAAAGGAAAAATTCAGAGGGGCTAACCACTTCCACCAGTCCGGAGTCCTTCATCTCAAAGACGCCAATCTCATTGGTGGAGCCAAAGCGGTTTTTAACCGCCCTCAAGATGCGGAAGGCGTGGGTGGTTTCCCCTTCAATATAAAGAACAGTATCCACCATGTGCTCCAAAACTTTTGGCCCTGCGATAAAACCCTCCTTGGTCACATGACCGATGAGAAAGATGGGAATGGAGAGATGTTTCGCCAAATAGAGCAACCGGCTCGACGCCTCTCTGACCTGACTGATCGATCCAGGTGTCGAACGAAGTTCGGAGGAATATATCGTCTGAATCGAATCAACTACCACTGTCGATGGTCTGTTCGTCTGGATATCCTGGAGAATTTTTTCTAAGGATGTCTCAGAAACCACAAAGAGGTGTTCTGAGGAAATTCCTAATCGATCTGCCCTCATCTTGGTCTGCTGAAGCGACTCTTCTCCCGAGATGTAAAGGACTCTTTTCCCCTTTGACGCTAAACGGTTCATCACCTGAAGGAGAAGCGTGGACTTGCCAATGCCGGGATCGCCCCCGACCAGAATCACCGATCCAAAAACGATCCCCCCCCCAAGAACTCGATCAAATTCCCCAATCCCGATCTGAAATCTTCCTCTTTCTTCACCAACAATTTCAGTGATAGGCGTTGGAACGGCTTCCGTCTCAAAACCGAGGAGGTCTCGTTCAGGAACTTTTTCCTCAACCACCCGCTCTTCAACGAAAGTATTCCATTCCTGACATCCCGGACACCTCCCCAACCATTTGGGAACCTGGTATCCGCAGGACTGACAAACAAAATGGGTTTTGGCTTTGGTCATAAGGTCAACGGAATGGAGGAAGTTGAATTGAAAGCATTGTAACAGAAAAAAGCTCTTAAGGTCAAAAAATAAATGGACCACAAACAAAAAAGGCGGGGAAACCCCGCCCTGAATTTTTTCTGCTTTTTAACTTCGAGATTTCGCGGTCTACTTTCCAAAGACCTCTTTCAGTAGATCGGTGGTCCGTGCGGCTGGATTTTGGCTGCCGTATCATTTCCTGAAAGGATTTTTCTGACATCCTCAAAAGTCATCTCTCCGATAGCATCACAAATCAACCCTTCGACTCCCCAGCATAAATGCTGGGGCTTGCCTTCGACCCGAGCTCAGGCCGAGGGGCTCAGGGTTGACCCTGAGCGGCGCTTCTTCACCCCGCCTTCAAAGGCGGGGCTTGGCGCCGCCGAAGGGGTCAATAAGAATTCACAAAATTTAGAGACTCGGCTTATAGCCAAAGCAGCGATTTTATGATATGTTTTTTTCAATGGAACCGGAAAATAAAGATCTCCTCGTTGAAGGGGCAAAGACATTTGGAATCCATTTAGATGGAAAAGCAGTAGAGGCTTTCGATCTTTATCTGAGGGAACTTCTCAAATGGAACCAGAAGATCAATCTCACTGCTATTCGATCAGAGAAAGGAATTGTCCTAAAACATTTTCTCGATTCCCTCTCGGTCCATCCTTATCTCCCTAAATATTCCTCTATCCTGGACATCGGTTCAGGGCCAGGTTTCCCAGGCATTCCCTTAAAAATCATCCACCCCGCCCTTGAAGTGACCTTGATTGACTCTGTTCATAAAAAAGTCGATTTCCAAAAACATATTATCCGAACCCTCGGTTTAAAAGGAATAGAGGCTATCCATGGCCGTGTTCAAGATAAGGGAATCCTCAAAAGCTTGGGAGGACGGTTTGATATCACCCTCTCAAGGGCTTTTTCCGATCTTCGAACCCTTCTCATCTTGAGTTTCCCTTTTCTGAAAGAAGGAGGAACCGTCATAGCCATGAAAGGTGCGGCGGACAATAAAGAAATGAGACTGCTTACCGAAACAGAGGGAACCCGATACCGATTGCAAAAAACCGTTCCTCTGATCCTTCCTTTCAGTTCTTTTAAAAGAACTCTTCTCCTGTTTGAAAAGGGAGTAACCCCTCAGAAGATGTTAAAAAATTAATTGAGTGGGAGGTCAGACAGAAATATCTCCAAAGCTTTCCCAAGCGGTCATTTGGAGTTAAGGGTCATAGGCCATGTTAGGGATAAGCGACATGGCAAGGTTTATGAACCTCATCATGAAATCTAAAAGAGGCGCCGCTGTAAAGCTTTTCCGATATCCCTGCCCGACCTCCTTGTTTTAGGACAATTTTTTCACACCTTCCGAGGCCTTACAAAAAGGATGACTTTCGCCTTTCCATCCATCCCTTTTTTGTGCTATAAAGAGTCTGATTTGGAATACTGGAAGAATGGAACAGTGGAGTAATGGGTTAAAAGATTTAGAAAACCAATATTCCATTATTCCAACATTCCACCATTCCATAGGTTTTTATTATGGCAAGAGTCATCTGTATTGCCAATCAAAAAGGAGGGGTGGGAAAAACAACCACGGCAGTCAATCTTTCTGCCTCCGTCGCTGCCGCAGAGAAAAAAGTTCTTCTCATCGACATTGATCCACAGGGAAATTCAACGAGCGGTGTGGGTTTGAACAAAGAAGGGTCCAATGGGACCATCTACCACGCCCTGCTTCACGGTTCTGGACTGAGGGAAATGATCCAGAAGACCGCTCTGGCCTTCCTGGATGTAGTCACATCCAATACAGATTTGATCGGTGCAGAAGTGGAACTGATTCAGGAAAAAGACCGCGAGAAAAAGTTGGACCACTTGATCAAAGAGGTCGAGGCTGACTACGATTATATTTTTATTGATTGCCCTCCCTCCCTGGGCCTGCTGACCATCAACTCATTGACAGCCGCCCACTCTGTGATCATCCCTCTCCAGTGCGAATACTATGCCTTGGAAGGGCTGGGTCAACTTCTCAAGACGATCCGCCTGATTAAACAGTTCCTCAATCCAAAGTTAGAGATCGAGGGGATTTTGCTCACCATGTTCGATGGCCGGAATAACCTCTCTCACCAGGTAGCGGATGAGGTAAAAAAACACTTCAAGGATAAAGTGTTCACGACGATCATCCCTCGAAACATTCGATTGAGTGAAGCTCCCAGCCATGGAAAACCCATCCTATTATATGATATTCATTCGAAGGGCGCAGAAAGTTATTTGAACTTGGCCAGAGAAATCATGATGAATGGAAAGACCGATGGCAACTAAAAGAATGGCTTTAGGAAAGGGTCTGGGAGCGCTTCTCCCGGAATTTGGACAAGCAGAACCGAGGACGCTCCTCTATTGCGGGCTTGAAGAGATCATCCCCAATCGATCTCAGCCCCGAAAGCATTTTGACGAATCGAAACTTCAGGAATTGGCAGAGTCCATCAAAGAAAAAGGAATTTTGGAGCCTCTGATTGTCAGAAGGGTCGACCAGGGTTACGAGCTGATCATCGGAGAACGTCGATGGCGGGCAGCACAAAAGGCGGGACTAAAAGAAGTTCCTGTAATAGTTAAAGAGACCGAAGGGAGGGAGGCTTTTGAAATCTCTCTCATCGAAAACCTGCAGAGGGAGGACCTCAACCCGATTGAGGCGGCCGAGGCTTTCAAGCATTTGATAGAAGAGTTCAATATCAGCCAGGAGAATTTGAGTAAGCGGATGGGCAAGGATCGAACGACCATCACCAATACCCTCCGCCTTTTAAAGCTCCCATTAGAAATAAGAAATCAACTCCTACAAAATCTCATTACTTCTGGGCATGCCAGAGCTATCCTCAGCCTCGAGAATAAAGAAAAGCAGCGGGAACTCTGCGCCCTGATTATTAAAAAGGGCCTTTCAGTGAGAGAGGCTGAAGCCCTGGCGAAGCGATGGTCAGAGACACCGAAAAAGAAGGTTGCCTCAGTTAAGAGAAGGGGTGATTTAGAAAGTCAACTCAGCAGCCTGCAGGATTCTTTGAGGAAATACTTAGGAACAAAAGTTCATATCACTCAAAAAGATAAAAAAGGAAAGATTGAGATCGAATATTATTCCTATGAAGATTTGGAAAGGATTGTAGAAGCAATCCTGGGAAAATAAAAAATTCGAAATCCGAATATCGAAATCCGAAACAATACCAAAATTCAAATGACCAAATTTCCAAAACTTTATATTAATTTTTTGTTTCGAATTTTGTATTTGGGTGATTGGAACTTGTTTCGAATTTCGGATTTCGTGCTTCGGATTTCTCCTTGAGAAAGGAGCAAACATGTCAGGAGGAAAATCCATTTTTTCTAAAAGCAGCTCCATCCCTCCCCCCACCCCAGAGGAAATTAGCGCTTATCTGGGAAAGGAGACCCTCTTTGAAGGAAAGATGACTTTTGAAGGCGTATTTCGTTTGGATGGGAAATTCGAGGGAGAAATCTTCGAAAGCGGAACATTCATCGTTGGTGAAACAGCAATCGTCAAAGGAAAGATCGGGATCAATACGATCATCATTAATGGTCTGGTGGAGGGGGAGGTATATGCCAAGGGACGTGTAGAAATCCATTCCACAGGTAAAGTCTATGGAAACCTGTTCACCCCAATCCTTACCATTAATGAGGGTGGAATCTTTGAGGGCCATTGCAAAATGGAAGGGGTACTTAATAGAAAAGAGGAGAATCTCGACATCCTCTCCCAAAAAGTAGACCATCCTTTAACTGTTTGAAATCAATGAACAAAAAAAAGATTGACAACTTCTTTGATTCATGTTAACTAATTCACATTTTGCTGTTCCCTAATGTCTCCTGACCCAAAACCGAAAGGAACTCTTTTCGAGTGGATGCGCTATGCCAATATCGGCATAGAGATGATGGTGTCGGTTTTGATCGGTGCATTTGGCGGATATGGTTTGGATTATCTATTCCATACCAAACCTTGGCTGATGATCGTTGGCTTTATCTTGGGTTCGGCGGCTGGCTTTCGTAGCCTTTTTCGACTCCTCGAACAAGAAAATAAGAAAAAGGATTAGAATGAACCCTATCCTTCTGGGAATAATCACCGGGGGAGCCTTGGCTCTGCTCAATTTCTTTGCTTCGGCATTCTATTCTTTTAGGATCATCTCTCATTCCAAAATGACCTCTATTGCCTTTGTCTTGATAGGATTTGTTACGCGGCTGACGATGATCGGTGTCATTTTCTATGGTCTCACAAAAGTTAAATGGATTCATTTTCAAACATCTCTGATCACCTTTGTTATCTTTTTTACACTCTGCACCATTTGGAAGGCGACCCAGGTTTACCGGGAAGCAAAACCTTTGATGAAACAACAAACTGAGATGTGAGGGAAAATTTATGAACTTGATGGAGCATCTCCAACCCCATGTGATCATCCCGTTGAAAATTGGCGGCATTGACATTTCCATCACCAATGCCGTGATTATGATGTGGATTGCATGTATTCTGGTCTTTCTTACGCTCACCCTGGCAGGCCGAATAGGAAGGCTCATCCCAAGAGGATTGCAGAATTTAATGGAATCGCTTGTCAGTTTTGCAAAACAAAGCCTTATCCATGAGATCCTGGGGGAAGAAGGGATGAGTTGGTTTCCCTTTATCGCCACCCTCTTCTTTTTCATCCTCTTCTGCAACCTTCTTGGACTCGTTCCCATACCTAAAATAGGATTCACGGCCACTTCTAACATCAATGTGACCGCCTCTCTGGCAGCGGTTGTCTTTATTTGTACTCAAGGCGCCGGGATCGCCAAACACGGCGTGGTAGGATATGGCAAAACCTTTGTTCCCAAAGGAATGCCTCGTGGCATCATGGGGGGGGTCCTCATTGGTTTCATGATCATTGTTGAAATCATCAGTCAACTTGCCAGACCCTTTTCTCTTGCCGTCCGGCTCTTTGCCAACATGACGGCTGGACATATGGTGATTCTCGTTTTCATCTCCATGATCTTTATGTTTCAGGGTGTCATCGCAAAAATCTTTGTCACCCCCGTGTCTGTGGTCATGGCGGTGGTCATGATGGCCTTTGAAATTTTTGTTTCCTTATTGCAGGCCTTCATCTTTGCTATCTTGGCTTCGATATACATTAGCCTTTCAGTACACCCAGAACACTAAACCCAACCCCCATCCCCCCCCTCCCCCATTAAGGGGAAGGGAAGGGAGAGGGGTAGGCTCAATTTTAAAGGAGGAGGTTACGAATGGAAGCAACTGGTTTGGCTCAATTGGTCCCTGGTCTCGCAAAGTTAGGTGGAGGGTTGAGTATCGGGTTAGGAGCCCTTGGAACCGGAATCGGCATGGGGATCCTGGTCGGTAAAGCTCTTGAAGGAATGGCCCGGCAACCTGAATCCGCAGGATTGCTTCGAACCACCATGTTTATCGGGGTGGCATTTGTCGAAGCATTGGCCCTTTATGCCTTGGTCATCACCTTCTTGTTGATTTTCTAATCATCTCTTCATGCATCAGTCTTGAAAAGGTGAGAGGCATTGGGCTTGGACTCTATGTCAGGCAAATGGAGAAGTAAAAAATCCCAATCATCACGAATTAAACTTAACTACCCTGCCTACGGCCAGGCAGACAATAGGCAGGCGCTGGGTGAACAGAGAGGGAGCGAAATATGTTTAAAGCAGAACCCGGATTGATTATTTGGACCATTATCTCCTTCTTCCTTCTTCTCGGCCTTTTATGGAAAGTGGCCTATCCACAGATCCTCAAAGGGATGAAGAAGAGAGAGGAGACCATTAAACAACAACTGGAAGAGGCCCAAAAGACGAAAAAGGAGGCTGAAAATCTCTTAGAGGATTACAAGCGCCAGCTCGCCGAGGCCCGTTCCGAGGCCCAGAAGATCATCAATGAGGGAAAGTCATTGGGCGAGAACATGCGAAAGGAGATTGTCCAGAAGGCCCAGGCGGAATCCAACCAGATTGTCAAAAGGGCCCAGGAAGAAATCGAACTTCAAAAACAGAAGGCCATCCTTGAACTTCAGGAGAAGATTGCTGATCTCTCCATCATGGCAGCAACGAAGATCATCAGCAAATCTCTCAATACGGAAGACAACCGCCGCCTCGTGGAGGAATATGTCTCTAAGGTAGGTGATCTCTATGGCAAGTGATCCCTTGGTGAAGTCTTATGCAGAGGCCCTCTTTCAGGTAGCCCGCGCTGAGGAGACATTGGATAGGGTCGAAGAGGAACTGACCCGACTCAACAAATCCTTGGAATCGAATGCTGAATTGAGGGAGTTTCTAAGCAATCCCCAGATCTCCTCCGATGGGAAGAAGAGCGCTCTCTTTCAGATTTTCGGTGGGAAGGTCTCTCCGATCACCCTTCACTGGATCAACATGGTGGTCGATCAGGGAAGACAGAGGCGCCTGCCGTCGATCATCGAGGCCTTCCTCACATTAACTGAAGACGCCCGTGATAAGGTGACCGCAGAGGTGATCACATCGATCCCTCTTTCAGAGGATCTGGGGAAGCGTCTTGAGCAGGAGCTCTCCAAAATCACCAAGAAAAGAGTCTTTCTCAAATCCATGATCGATGAATCAATCCTGGGTGGAGTGATTGTTAAGATCGAGAATAAGGTGATCGATGGAAGCGTTAAACATCGGCTCGAAGAGATTAAGAATGAGATGATCAAAACTGCTTAACCAAATAACCCCCTCTTTATCCTCCCTCCTTGAGGCCTCCGGCTCAGAAGAGCCTCTGGCTCGGAGAGGGGAGGGAACGGGTGTGGGGGAGGAGTGAAAACCGTGGAACAGAAGATCAATCCAGAAGAAATATCAGCCATCCTGAAACGACATATCGAACAATATCAGGTCAAGATGGAAATGGAGGAGGTGGGCGAGATCATTGAGGCCGGCGATGGGATTGCAAGAATCAAAGGTCTTCCCAGTTGCATGTCTGCTGAGATGCTCGAATTTCCAGAAGGGATTTATGGGATGGCCCTCAACCTCGAAGAGGACCAGATCGGAGCCATGATTCTTGGCGATATTGCCCATATCGAACAAGGGGACCCGGTCAGGAGAACCAGCAAGGTGCTCTCCGTCCCGGTAGGCGATGCTTTAGTCGGAAGAATTGTCAATGCCGTGGGCCAGCCCATTGATGGAAAAGGTCCCATCCATACCGATAAGTTGCGGTTGATCGAAGGTGTGGCGCCTAATGTAGTGGAAAGACAGCCGGTGAAGGAACCCCTCCAGACAGGATTAAAATGCATTGACTCCATGATTCCAATCGGAAGAGGTCAACGGGAGTTGATCATCGGTGACCGCCAGACCGGAAAAACAGCCATTGCTGTGGATACAATCCTCAATCAAAAGGGAGGAGATGTCTTCTGTATCTATGTTGCTATCGGACAGAAGCAATCCACCGTGGCAGCCGTTGTCAACACCTTACAGGAATACGGAGCCATGGAGTATACGATAGTGGTCGCAGCGACGGCCAGCGACCCCGCACCCATGCAATATGTGGCTCCTTATGCAGGCTGCGCCATGGGTGAAGAGTTCAGGGATAGTGGCCGCCATGCCCTGGTCATTTATGACGACCTCTGGAAGCATGCTGTTGCATATCGACAGGTCTCCCTTTTGTTAAGAAGACCTCCTGGACGTGAAGCCTTTCCAGGGGATATCTTCAATCTTCATTCAAGGTTGTTGGAAAGAGCTGCCAAACTGAATGATGAAAAGGGAGGAGGGTCTCTCACGGCGTTGCCCATTGTGGAGACACAGGCAGGCGATTATTCGGCTTACATCCCCACCAATGTCATTTCGATTACGGATGGTCAGATCTATCTGGAGACTGACCTTTTCTATGCTGGAGTTCGACCCGCTGTCTCAGTTGGTCTCTCCGTTTCCCGAGTCGGTGGAAATGCACAGATCAAAGCGATGAAGAAGGTAGCGGGAATGCTCAGGCTCGACCTTGCCCAGTATCGAGAACTCGTCACCTTTGCCAAATTTGGCTCTGAATTGGACAAGGCAACCCAAGCCCAGATCACTCGTGGAGAACGTCTGGTGGAGGTCTTGAAACAACCGCAATATGTTCCGATGCCAGTCGAGGATCAGATCATGATCATCTTTGTGGCGGAGAACGGTTATCTCGATGACCTTTCCATGGATAGGGTGAAGGACTTTGAGACAGGGTTCTATCCTTTTGTACGAGAGAAATACCCACAAATTCCTCAAGGGATTCGGCAGCAGAGGGAGCTTCCAGAGGAACTATCAAAACTGCTCCATCAGGCTGCCCAAGAGTATAAGAAGAATTTTGTTTCTGCCTAATTGATAGAAACGCTATGCGCTATGCTCTCTGCGCTTAGCGCGGTGTTGGACCATGCTCGGAACGAAAGAAATCAAGCGAAGAATTCGAAGTGTGATTAGCATTCAACAGATCACCCGCGCCATGCAGATGATTGCTGTCTCCCGCCACAAAAAGGCGGATGATCGACTCCGTTCTGCAAGGCCCTACGCCCAGAAGATCCGAGAATTTATGGAAACCCTGGCTCCTTCTCTCTCCACCATTCGCCATCCCTTACTTATCAAGCGCGAGGTGAAAAAGATTGGCCTTGTTCTCATTACAGCAGACAAAGGGCTTTGCGGCGGCTATAATGCAAATGTCATCAATCATTCCCACAAATTTCTCGATCAACTTTCTGACAAGGAACTTCACCTTATCCTCGTCGGAAGGAAGGGGTATGATTTTTATAGAAGAAAAAATTATCCCATTGACCACACACTTCTCCAAATCTCAAAGGACATCACCCTTCAGGAGGTGAAAGAGATTTCCGGAGTCGTCATCAAAGGTTTTGAGGAAGCACATTACGATGAGGTGGACTTGATCTACACCCGCTATTTCTCTGCCATGAATACACGACCTACGACAATGAAGCTATTGCCCCTTGAGAAATCGGAAGTTCTTAAAACAGGGGGCGGCATCAAAGGAGAGCCGCTTTTCGAACCCGACCCAGAAGAGATCATGTCTCTTCTGCTTCCAAAATACCTCGAGGCCCAGATTTACAATGGTCTGGTCGAGTCCGTCGCCAGCGAGCAGGGCGCCCGGATGGTTTCGATGAAGTCGGCCACGGAGAATGCCGAAGAGATGATTTCCTTTCTCTCCTTGAGTTACAACAAAGCCCGACAAGCTTCGATTACAAAGGAACTCTTAGAGGTCACCACCGGTGCAGAAGCTCTCCGGTATGCCAAAGGAAAAAGGTAAAATAGTATGTCGTTTATGGGTTACGAAGCTCGTATCGTTTATCGTTTGTCTTCGATAGCAGGGTTAAAAGGGTTACGGTTAAACAAATAGAAATGAATAACGTTACCTTTCAACGAAACGGGCATCGTCACCCTACCCCTTAAACGACTGACGTTTATTAAAACAAGGAGGTAGGACATTGAAAGTTGGAAAAGTGCTTAGGGTCATCGGTCCGGTAGTGGATGTGGAGTTCTTCGCTGAAGAATTACCTGCCTTATACAATGCGATTCGAATTGACAGACCGGATGGGACAAAATTGATTGTCGAAGTGTCCCAATATCTCGGTGAGAACGTGGTGCGTTGTGTGGCAATGTCCACAACCGATGGATTGGTTCGTGGAATGGATGCAGTGGATACTGGAGAATCGATCACCATGCCCGTAGGAAGAGAAACTCTGGGAAGGGTTTTCAATCTCCTGGGAGAGACCATTGATAAATTAGGCGACTGCCCTGCAAAGAAACGATACCCCATCCACCGTCCCCCGCCACCTTTTGAAGAGCAGGTCCCTTCGAATCAGGTCTTTGAAACAGGCCTTAAGGTCATTGACCTTCTTGAGCCTTATGCCAAGGGTGGAAAAGTTGGCCTCTTCGGTGGTGCAGGAGTTGGAAAGACCGTTTTGATCATGGAGCTGATTCGAAATATTGCCACTGAGCACGGAGGGTTCTCTGTTTTTGGCGGCGTGGGTGAAAGAACCAGGGAAGGAAACGACCTCTGGCTCGAGATGAAGGCATCCGGTGTTATTGAAAAGACCGTTCTCGTTTTTGGTCAGATGAACGAACCACCTGGAGCAAGGCTTCGAATTGGCCTCTCCGCCCTCACCCAGGCAGAATATTTCCGGGATGAAGAAGGCCAGGACGTGCTTCTCTTCATCGATAATATATTCCGTTTTGTCCAGGCAGGTTCTGAAGTTTCCGCTCTTCTTGGCCGAATGCCTTCCGCCGTGGGATACCAGCCTACGCTTTCCTCAGAGATGGGCGAGCTTCAGGAACGGATTACTTCAACCAAAAGAGGCTCGATCACATCCGTTCAGGCCATCTATGTTCCTGCAGATGACCTAACCGACCCAGCGCCAGCCACGACCTTCTCCCATTTGGATGCGACCACCGTGTTATCACGGCAATTGGCTGAATTGGGAATTTATCCGGCTGTTGACCCTTTGGATTCCACATCAAGAATTCTCGATCCTCGGATCGTTGGTGAAGAACACTATCGTGTCGCCCGTGGGGTCCAACAGGTTTTACAACGCTATAAAGAACTTCAGGATATCATCGCCATCCTTGGAATGGAGGAACTTTCTGAAGAAGACAAGCTAATCGTTGCCAGGGCAAGAAGGATGCAGAGATTCCTCTCCCAACCCTTCTTTGTGGCCGAACAGTTCACCGGCTCTACGGGAAGGTATGTCCCATTGCCTGAAACGATCCGTGGATTCAACGAAATCCTTGAAGGAAAACACGACGAACTCCCGGAGCAGGCTTTTTATATGATTGGAAACATTGATGAGGTGGCCGAAAAGGCGAAACGATTGAGTGAAGGAACGCATTAGATAAATGTCAAAGGAAGTTAAAATGGAATATTGGAATACTGGAATAGTGAAATAGTGGGGTATACGGATTGTTTTCCCATTATTCCAACGTTCCAACATTCCATCATTCCTTGGTATTTAAATGATGGAACAACAACCTCTTACTCTTGATATCGTAACATTGAAAAAGGTCGCTTTCAGCGAGGAGATCAGGTCCGTGAACGCTCCGGGAACGGAGGGTTATTTCAGCATCCTGGTCAACCATACTCCCTTTGTATCAAGCCTTAAACCAGGAGTCATCAAGCTAACTCGGGAAAATGGAGAAACATTGACCTTCTCCATGAGTGGCGGCTTCCTCATGACCGATGGAAAAAAGGTGATCCTCTTGGCTGATGCAGTGGAACGTCCTGAAGAGATTGATGTCACACGGGCTCAGGCTGCAAAAGAGAGAGCGGAAAAGCGATTAGCTGAAAGAACTCCGGAAATTGATATTGATCGAGCAAGGCTGGCCTTGCTACGAGCCCTCAACCGCCTCAAAGTCGCCGAATTTACCAAGATGAGGCAAATATAGGCCCCCTGCCTTATATGGTTTTACAAGTAATGTAGCGTTCCGTTATATACCGGAACGCTTTTTATATGGGGACTACCCTTTCTCATCTCCTCTCAACCTTAACCTAAACCTTATCCTGATTTATTCATCTTCTATTTTCTGTTGACTCCTTCGAACGGGTTTTATAGACTAATTCTACAATAAATCCTTCTCCCATTTTGTCACCCTGAACCTAGCCCTGAACTTGTTTCAAGGGTCGGTTCAGGGTCTCTCGCTTTGAGATTCTGAATCAAGTTCAGAATGACAAGAAAACAATTATTCCATGAGTAAAATCACCCGTCCTATCCTCACAGGCGTTTTTCCCAGGAAGCGGTTGTTCAGGCTGTTGGACCACATGCGGAATAATCCAGTCATTTGGGTTTCAGGACCTGCCGGCTCTGGGAAAACCACTCTCATCAGCAGTTATATCGAAACCCGAAAGATCCCTTGTTTTTGGTACCAGGTGGACGAAGGCGATTCAGATCCTGCAACTTTTTTCTATTATATGGGCCAAGCGGCAAAGAAGGCTTCACCACGAAAGAAAAAATCCCTTCCCCTTCTCACTCCTGAATATCTACAAGGTATCCCCACATTTACACATCGATACTTCGAAAACCTCTCCGATCGTCTAAAAATCCCCTCTATACTTGTATTCGATAACTATCAAGAAGTCCCGTCTGAATCGCCTTTTCATGAAATCATCCTCAACGGTTTATCGAGAATTCCCGAAGGGATCAACGTGATCCTAATTAGCCGACACGACCCTCCTCGGGTTTTAATTCGCTTACGAGCCAATCAAATGATGCAGATGATTGGATGGGATGAACTTCGATTGACTTTAGAGGAGTCCGCTGGAGTTGTCCGGCTTCGGTCGAAACAGAAGCTATCGAGGGAGACAGTGAGGCATCTGAATGAATCAACGGATGGATGGGCGGCCGGCCTGATCTTGATGTTGGAGGGTGCGAGAAGAGGTATCGAGCCTCAGATGCTCGGAAACCTAACATCGGAAGAGATCTTTGATTATTTTGGAAAAGAACTCTTTGATAAAACAGATAAAGAAATACAGGAGTTTTTTCTTAAGACAGCTTTTCTCCCCAAGATGACAGCCAAAATGGCTGAAGCGCTCACAGATCTTCCCTCTGCGAGTAGCATCCTCTCTACCCAGAGCCGGAATAATTACTTTACAGAGAAGCGTTTTCAAAAGGAGCCTATTTATCAGTATCATCCATTGTTCAGGGAGTTCTTACTTTCCCGTGCAAAAGAATCATTTTCTCCAAAGGAATTACCTGTTTTGCTCAGTCGTGCAGCAAAACTCCTCGAAGAGGACGGTCAGACGGAATCTGCTGTCTCCCTCCTCCGGGATAGTGGCGATAGGGATGGAATGGTTCGTTTAATCACAAAGCATGCCCCACTCATGGTCGCCCAAGGAAGGTATCATCCTCTCGAAGATTGGTTGAGCAGTCTCCCTATGGAAATCCCGGAGAGCAACCCTTGGCTTCTTTATTGGATGGGTTCATGCCGCTTACCATTTGATCCATCGTTTGCTCACTCCTTTTTTGAAAGGGCTTTCGAAAAATTTAGAGTTGAAGAAAATCCAGCCGGCCTCTTTCTCGCCTGGTCAGGTGTCGTTCAGTCTATATTGTCTGGTTTTGAGGACTTTAAACCCCTCGATCAATGGATTTCGACTCTTGATGAACTGATGCATGACTTCAAGACGTTTCCTTCGGAACAAATTAGGACTGCGGTAGTATCCAATATGTTCCATGCCTTGGTTCGCCGGCAGCCACACCATCCGGAGATCGAGGACTGGGCACAGGAAACCCTCTCGTCTGCGGAAGGCCACGAAAATGCATCGGTCAAGATTCAAGCTTTGATTCCCCTGGCACTATATCGCATGTACATTGGTGACACACAAAAAACATTGCTGGCGATCCAGCAAATACGACAGTTGAGCGAATGGCCTGATGCTCCACCTTTGGTCTTGCTATCAGCAAGATTTGCAGAGGCGATGTATTACAGCGTATCTGCAAGGTCCCACGAAAAATGCCTAAAAGCAGTATCCGATGCACTGGAACTGGCTCAAGCGACTGGTATTCACAGACTCGACCATATGTTATTAGGTCAGGGGGTAGTGAGCGCACTGATTGTCGGTGATCATAAGGCCGTTGAAGAGTTGTTAGATAAGATGGCTTTTTCCTTAAGAAGTTTCAAGCCATGGGAGGCTTGTTTCTATCATCTGTTGAAAACTCGGGCTAGCTTGCTCAAAGGGGACCCTCGACAGGCCTCTCTCCATGCGGAAATGGCTTTAAAATTGAGTGAGGATGTGGGATCACCGATGAGCTCGGTCCGGTGTCATCTGGCCAAAGCCCATGCGATGCACGAACTGGGAAAAGCTGAGGAAGCGAAAAAGCATCTTGTCCATAGTTTTAGTATTGCCCGCCAGATCAATGCCAAAAACTCTGAATTTTGGGCTTTGTGGGCTGAAGCCCTCTTTGCCCTGGATCAAGGGGAAAAAGCATCCACCTTGGCATCGCTTCAAAAGGCCTTGGCCATCGGCAAGGAGGAAGGATATTTTATCACTTACATCGATCGTCCCTCGGGTATGGCCACACTCTGCATCAAAGCCCTCGAAGCCAGGATTGAAGTTGAGTATGTCCAGAAGCTTATACGAAAACTCAACATCGTCTCTGATCCACCCCCACTTCATTTAGAAAACTGGCCATGGCCTTTGAAGATATTTACCCTTGGCTCTTTTGAACTGATAAAAGATGGGAAACCGATTCAGTTCTCCAGAAAAGCTCAACAAAAGCCTTTATCCATGCTCAAGGCTTTAATTGCTTTTGGGAGTAGAAATGTGAGAGAAGATCAAATATCGGATGCTCTCTGGCCTGAAGCAGACGGAGATATTGCCTATGATTCTTTTAAAACTACTTTGCACCGTCTCCGGAAAATGGTTGGTTATGAAAAGGCCATTCAACTTCACGAGGGGCGATTGACATTGGATGATAAATTATGTTGGGTAGATGTATGGGCATTTGAGCACGTTCTTGAAGAAGCAGGTACTCACTGGAAAGATGGGCTGATGGACCGTGCCGTTCAATTTACTGAAAAAGCCATTCAAATGTACAAGGGGCCTTTCCTGGCTAAAGAGACTGAGCAACCCTGGACAATTTCTATGAGCGAACGCCTTCGAAGTAAGTTTTTAGAAAGTGTTGGAAGGTTAGGCCTCTATTGGCAGCAAGCTGAACATTGGGAAAAGGCTATTGAATGTTATCAGAGAGGCTTAGAATTGGAAGATCTCGCTGAGGAATTCTACCAAGGGCTTATGAATTGCTACCAACACCTGGGCCAGAAAACCAAAGTCATATCCCTTTACAATCGCTGCAAAAGAATCCTATCTTCAACCCTTGGAATCGAACCCTCTTCCAAAACTGAAGCAATATACAGATCATTACTTTCTGAGAATCGGAGAGATGGGGACTTGGCAAATGATTGACAATATTGTCCTTGTGACGATATGGCGGATTTTTATACCCAAACTATTTCTATTAACTGTTCTGCTTTTTTAAATTCTGGATCTCCGGTTACTAAAATAGCCTTATACTCTAAAGCGGAAGCGAGGGCAAAGCAGTCAGCATAGGAAATATTGTATTGAGCCTTATGTTCTGCAGCCTGGAATATCAAGTTGTTGGGAATTGGTAATATGGTAAATTTTAGCCTTTCAATATTTGCCAGAACCTCTAACTTCTTTTGGTCCCCAAATTCCCTTTTTGTTGCATAGATGATTTCTCCAAGATTAATGGCATTGATATATTTGGTTACTCCTGATCTTTTGATTTCTTCCAGAAGATGAACGACTTTCTCATAATCCTTTTCTTTCTGAAAGAACTTCAATAAAGCGTGACTATCAAAAATAAAAGGCCCTCTATCCATTATCGGAACTCCTCTTTTCGTTCTTTGAGGAGTCTCTGTGAAAGGGAGGGTTTGGAAGGTAAAAGCCCACAAGCTGCATGAATAGGATCTTTGACAGGAGGAATAAGATAGATAATCCCACCATACTCCATGATCTGCATCTCCGTACCAGGTTCTATATGATACCTCTTTCTCATCTCAGCAGGTATAACAATCTGTCCTTTAGATAAGGTTTTAACAATTGTCATAAATGTCTAACCTCAGACAAAATAGTTGTACAACCCAACATAAATGTATTACGTTTTGGAAATTTTGTCAAGGTTTATTATTGATGGAATCGTAAAAAGTCGTCATTCCCGTGTAAACGGGAATCCAGAGAATTCTAACTACTTGAAAATACTGGATTCCTGCTTGCTCAGGAATGACTGATGATGGGCTTTTCAGACTTTTTACGAAATCACCATTATTCTTTTGTAATCTTTTTTTCCGATTTTCAGCGTCTCCCCCTATCTCCCTATCCCCGATTCCTCCTTTCTACGTTTCTATTTTTACCAAATCTGTAACCTATCTGTAACCTCCTCCATGATAAAAAGCCCAATGGAACGATGGAATGTTGGAATAATGGAATATTGGGGTTAAAAGCCAATGTTTTCAATATTTCAAGACCTTTTTAACCCATCATTCCAACTTTCCATTATTCCAGTATTCCATTGAGAGGTTTTTCTTGCCCGTAAAAGTCGTCTTAGCCAATTACATCGTCCGTATTTACCGTTTTGAAAAGGATACTCCTCACA
>Ga0315282_10003676_pt1 | contig 27408 bp, 28 predicted proteins | sample YL17G07_20_MG_FD_203693 | JGI IMG/M metagenome (GOLD analysis project Ga0315282, IMG submission 203693) | Sediment microbial communities from Yellowstone Lake, YNP, Wyoming, USA - YL17G07_20 | ecosystem: Environmental > Aquatic > Freshwater > Lake > Sediment | place: USA: Wyoming | collected...
GGACGGGAAGCCCTCATGCCGGGCTTCCAGGGCGCGCTATAGCGGTATTCCACCCGCCAGGAGCGGGGAATCCTCAAGGAGACGATATGCTGTCAGCGGACGATCTGACGAAGCATGGAGTTTGTGTGTACGCCGTCGTGGTTGCGGCGTCGAAACGGGCGCGCATGGTCAACGACTGGCGCATCCAGCGGGCCAAAGTGCTCCTCGAAGAGGTCACCGGCCCGAAGGCGACGAGGCAAGCGCTCGACGAAATCGCGAGCGGCGAGGTGAGGGTGGTCTTCCCGAAGAAGCAAGCGGGGCGTACCTGATCCGGGCCGACGGCGCGCCGGGGGAAAGTGATGCTGCGCGAGCGACGGGTTGTCATTGGCGTGACCGGCGGGATCGCCGCCTATAAGACGTGCGAACTCGTGCGGCTATGCATCAAAGCGGGCGCACAGGTGCGCGTGGCGATGACCGCCCACGCGACGGAATTCGTACGTCCACTCACGTTCGAGAGTCTCTGCGGCAGCCCGGTGGTCACAGACCTGTTCGGCCGTCACACCGAGACGGCAATGGAGCATATCACCGTCGCACGGTGGGGCGAACTCATCGTGGTCGCTCCGGCGACGGCGAACATCCTCGCCAAGGCCGCGCACGGCATCGCCGACGACTTCCTCTCGACGCTTCTCATCTCCACGTACAACCCCGTCCTGTTCGTCCCGGCGATGAACACCGCGATGCTGAAGGCTCCGGCGACGCAGCGGAACATCGCGACCTTGAAGGAGATGGGGTATCTCGTCGCGCCAACGGGTTCGGGTGACCTCGCCGACGGCGAGGTTGGCGAAGGGCGGATGCTCGAACCGGCGGAGATCATGCACCACCTCGTGCGGGCGCTACCGAAGATCGGGCCGCTCTCCGGACGGCGCGTGACGGTAACCGCCGGTCCGACCCCGGAGCCGGTTGACCCGGTTCGCGTCATCACGAATCGCTCCTCCGGAAAGATGGGCGTTGCGCTCGCGGAGATCGCTGCGGGAATGGGCGCGGACGTGACGTTCATCCATGGACCGCTCAGCGTTGGCCTTCCCGCCGGGGCGGAAGCGATCCCGGTGGAGACCTCAGCCGAGATGTGCGAGGCGGTACTCCGGCATCTACCCTCCGCGGACGCCCTCGTCATGGCGGCGGCCGTGGCGGATTACCGTCCGGTGGCAGTCTCGGCGCAGAAGATCAAGAAAGGCACGGAGCGACTCACGCTCGAACTGGCGCGAACGCAGGACATCCTGAGGGAAGTGGCGGCGAAGAAGCAGCGGCAAGTGGTCGTCGGATTTGGTCTGGAGACGGACCGGGACGCGGCGGAGGCCCACGCTCGCCAACGCGTGGGCGATAAGTCGCTCGACCTCTTGGTGCTCAACATGGCGGGCGAGGAAGGGTCGGCGTTCGGTTCGGACACCAACCGCGTCACGCTCTTCTGGCGCGACGGACGGAAGGAAGCGCTGCCGAAGATGGACAAGCGGGAGGTGGCGCGGCACATCTGGCAGCGTATCGTGCCGTTGATGGACTCGAAGGCGTGAGGCCCAGGGACCCGCACGAGGAGGAGGCGGATGTCGCACGATGATGATCTCAGCATGAACGAAATGCTCCGCCGGTTCGTCGCCCAGCGCCGCGAACTTGGCGACGGGTTATGGCCGAAGCCCTCGTGGCACAAGCAGGCGAACGCTCCCCGTCGCGCAACACCTCCCCCCTTGCAGGACCGTGTCGCGGAGCGTGCCGAGGAACGATATGATCAACCTCCGCCTGAGGAACCCGCGTCCAGCCGTCCGAGCGTGACGAAACCACCGTCACCCCAGGCATCTCAGCCGCCGGCGACTCCAGAGCGCGGCATCGTCGCGCCTGCGCCGCAGGCGTCGCTCCTCGACGACTACCTCGATATGGGCAGGTGGGAAGGGCTTACGCTCGCGCAGTTCGAGCAGGAGGTCCGAGACTGCCGCCGCTGCGTCCTGTGGGAGACCCGGACGAACCTCGTGTTCGGCGAGGGAAGTCCGAACGCAGGCCTCATGTTCATCGGCGAAGCCCCCGGCGAGGAAGAAGACAAGCAGGGCCGACCTTTCGTCGGCAGGGCGGGGCAGCTACTCACGCGGATGATCGAGGCGATGAAGCTGCGCCGCGAGGATCTGTACATCGCGAACGTCCTGAAGAGCCGCCCGCCGAACAACCGCTCGCCGCTTCCGGGCGAGCTAAAAGCGTGCACGCCCTATCTCGAACACCAGATCAGGCTCATCAGGCCGAAGATCATCTGCGCCCTCGGCCTCGTTGCGGCGCGGGCACTGCTCCAGACGAACGAGAGCCTCGGGCGCCTGCGCGGGAGGTGGCACGATTATCAGGGCATCAAGACGATAGTCACCTTCCATCCCGCCGCACTCCTGAGGAACCCCGCCTGGAAGCGCGAGTCATGGGACGACCTGAAGAAGATCCGCAGGGAACTGGACGGCGTGGAACTGTGACCTCCTGAGCGCGAGATGTCCGCCACGATCCTCCTCGTCATCATCGCCATGCTCCTCCTCATGGTGATGAAGCTCGCCGGAGTCGTATACGGATTTGAGGGGCGAGGTTACCTCGCCCCTCAAATCCCTGCCACGCATGGGTGAAGTCTGTAACTGGAATCCGTATTGCTGTGCGACCCAGGCGGGTGTCACACGCCGCGACGGTTTGCGCCCCAGATGTACTTGTGGAGCTGGACCTGCATCCTGACGGGGAGGTGGTCTTCGAGGATCCATCGGGCGAGCGCCTGCGCTGGGAGTTCACCGTGCGCCGGGCTGAAGAGCACTGCTGAGACCCGGTTGACGAGATCGTGCTCGGCGAGCTTTCCCTTCGCCCATTCGTAGTCGTCGCGGTCGAGGATGACGAACTTGATCTGATCCGTCGGCCTGAGCGACGTGAGGTTGACCGCGTACTTCCCGTGCGCCATCCTGCTGCTGGGCGTCTTCACGTCAATGATCCGGACAACCCCTTCGGGCACGGCGCTCGCGTCCTGGTGGCCGTTGGTCTCAAGGAGGACCCGATAGCCCTGGTCGAGGAGCAGGTGCATGAGCGGGATGGCGTCTGGCTGCAGGAGCGGCTCCCCGCCGGTGATCTCGACGATGTTCGGGCGGCGGGAGGCGACCTCGTCGAGGATCTCCCGGATGGTCATCTCTCTCGCTCCGTCGCGCTCCCACGCATAGCTCGTGTCGCAGTACGAGCAGCGCAGGTTGCATCCGGCAAGCCGCACGAACAGGCACGGCAGACCGACATCCAGCCCTTCCCCCTGTATGCCGAGGAACACTTCATTGATCCACAGAGTGCGAGAGAGCACCTCCTGCGATCCGTCGGAACCGCGCTCGGGAAGGTTCGCAGAGATGTGACTTTCTCTGTCCGTAACGACGGGCAGCGGCGCCGCCATGGCGTCCTCTGTTCGTGGCACACGACGACCCCTGCAACTTCGCAGTGACCGCGTGTTCTCCGTGATCCCAAACCGATGAGAATGTACAGGCAGGCCGTTCCGAGCGCCACCTGCGGCGCTCGCCAGCGCAGTGCCCCGGTTGTTCCCGACCGCCGTACGATCGCCTGCCCGAACTGTCGCGCCGCACGGGCAACGGCCTTCGGGACGTGTCGGGTCGACGGCAGACACCCTCGCCGTCGCTTCCGACGGGGTGATCCAACCGCTGAGCGGACACGCGCCGCTCAGTCGGGCGTATCGGTACGCGGAGATGACCTTCAGGCTGTCCGGCACTCCGTAGCGACATGATCCCTTCTGGCGCAGCCCCGCGTAGCCCTATCGTTTCAGAACCCTCAACTCCTCCAAAAGCCCCTTCGTCTGTCGGATGCCGTCCAGCATTCCTTCCGGCGAACCCCAATGCTCAATGCTCGCCGGACCGTCATAGCTGTCCTTGATGAGCCGCTCGAACACCTCCCGGTAGGTGACTGATGTATCCGCAACGGTCTTGATCGAGCGGTCCTTGTCCGGTTTGACGTGGAGATGTCGCACGCGCCCTTTGATGTAGCCATACCCGTCGGGAAGAGGCAGTTCACCGGTGTGAGCGGCGTTGTTCACGTCCCACGCAGCGGCGAGCCACCGGCTGCCGCCGAGCCCGTCAATGATCCGCCTGATCTGCCTGCAGTTCCCTGAGTTCGTGTCGCCTTCCGGTTCGAAGGCGATGAACACCTTCTCCTTCTCGGCGTGCCGGATGATCGGCTCGAAGGCCGCTCTGATCTGGGGCATGATCTTGTCGAGGTCAGGGTTGACCCTTTGCTCGGTCTTCCAGTACGGGTTCCAGAACGCGAAGACCCGGATGATATCCGTCTCGAACAGGTGCGCAAGCTCGGTCATCCGCTTGAACCGCTCGATGTTGAGCTTCACATCCTCCGGCTTCTCCAGATGGCACTTGCCGACGCCGGAGCCGATGACGGCGACGCGCGCACCGAACTCGTCGAGGTAGTTCCTGACGGTCTTCACCTCGTCGTTCGTGATCGTGTTGACGTCGTGGCCGAGGAGCGTGCCTCGGATCTCGATCGCCGTCGCGCCCGCTTCGACCCCCATGCGGATCGCCTCGCGCACGTCGTCGGTGCCGAGTTCGTCGCTGAAGTAAGAGAGCTCGATCATTGTCGGTATCCCGGTGTGAGTAGTCGCAGCGTGGCCCAACCCGTGAGTGCCACGGGTTACTCCTTATGTCCAGCCTTCGGGATGAACGGCTTCCTGAGCGGAAACTTCACTTCCTTCCCGGTCTGCGCCGATTCGTAGATGCCGTTCAGTATCTCGATGGACTTCCTTCCTTCGCGCCCGTCAACCATCGGCTTCGTGCCTTTCGTCATCATGGAGACGAAGTCCTCCATGACGTTCTTTGGTCCAGGCACGACCTCTATCGGTCCCGTGCCGATCGTCTTCAGGTTCTCGTCGGTCATGACCCAGCTTTCAATGTACTCGCCTTTCTTCGGGTCCGGCATGTAGCCGCCCGACATGGACATGCTCACAACACCGCCCCGGTTGCCGTGGATTTCGACGCGCGTGAACTCGAAGTCCGGCACGGTCGTCGTCGCGCCGACAATGGTACCGAGAGCGCCGTTCTTCCACCTCATGACCGCCGCGCCCTGGTCCTCCGCCTCGATGTCGTGGCTGAACACCCCGACGTAGCCGAAGATGCTCGCCGGTTCGCCCATGAACCACTGGATGCGGTCGATGTAGTGCACGGTCTGGTTGGCGAGCGAGCCTCCACCGTCCAGCCGCCACGTGCCCCGCCAGCCACCGTCCCAGTCGTAGTACGCCTGATCTCGGTACCACTTGAGCCTGACCTCGGCCATGAGAATCCGCCCGAACAGTCCGTCGCCGATTGCCTTCTTGATAGCGCGGTTGTGCGGACGATAGCGGCTGTCGAAGTCCACAAGCAGCCGAAGACGCTTGTCTTCGGCTGCCCGGATCATGTCGTCGCACCGCCTGATGTTGACCTCCATCGGCTTCGTGACGATGACGTGCTTACCGGCGTCGAAGGCCTGAAGGGCGATCTCTCTTCGGTACCCGGCGGGCGTGAAGATGCCGATCACGTTGATCCGCTTGTCGTCCAGGAGCCTGCGGTAGTCCTCGTACGCCGGGACGCCGAACTCCTGCTCCGCCCGCTGCCTTCGGTCCTCGTGCAGGTCGCTGATGGCGATGAGCTTCATCCCTTCTGTCTGCGTCGCCATGCGCGCCCGACTGTGTCCGACGCCCTGCCCGATGATACCGATGCCGATGTCTGCCATGGCGGGGATTCCCTCTCCGGGGTGGAACAGACGGTCAAATGAGCTATCATTCTTAGGATGAGACAGCGGGGTTTGCGAACCAACGGGGTGAACGTATTCGCCGCCCGAGCGTGCCCGATCGGGCTTCCCTTCTCCGCTCGTTTCCCTCGTCACGTCTTTGAGACCGAGACCGAGGACCGTTGTCGAGGCGAGGCGGCTGCGGGCCGATGGGAAAGCCTCCGCGCCTTCCATCGGGGAGCATACACTTCGTGAGGAGGACCGCACCCGTGCGCGAAATCACGATTCAGGACGCGCTCAACGAGGCGCTGCGCATGGAAATGCGGCGCGACGAGCGCGTGTTCTGCATGGGCGAGGACATCGCCATCTACGGCGGTGCGTACGGGGTGACGAAAGGTCTTGTCGAAGAGTTTGGCGAAGAGCGCGTGCGCGATACGGCCATCAGCGAGGCCGCCATCGTCGGCGCGGGGATCGGCGCGGCGATGACCGGGATGCGCCCGGTGGTGGAACTCATGTATGTGGACTTCACCGGCATCGCCATGGACCAGATCTACAATCAGGCCGGGAAGATCCGGTACATGTTCGGCGGAAAGGTGACCGTCCCGCTCGTCATCAGGACGCAGGGCGGCACGGGCAAGCAACTGGGCGCGCAGCATTCGAACAGCCTCGAAGCGTGGTTCCTGCACTGTCCGGGCATCAAGGTGGTCATGCCCTCGACGCCGTACGACGCGAAGGGACTGCTCATCAGCGCGATACGGGACGACAACCCGGTGATGTTCATCGAGCACAAGTCCACCTACTTCGAGAAGGGGCCGTGCCCTGAGGAGGAGTTCACCGTCCCGATGGGTGTTGCCGCTCTCCGGCGAGAGGGGAAGGACTGCACCATCGTCTCCTACTCGCGCATGGCGCTGCGCTCGCTCGAAGCTGCGGAAAAGCTCGCCGGGGAGGGGATCAGTTGCGAGGTGATCGATCTCCGGACGATCTCGCCCTGGGACCGGGACGCGGTGGCCGCCTCCTTAGCAAAGACGTACCATCTCGTCGTCGTCGAGGAAGGGACGCGCACCGGCGGCGTCGGCGCGGAGATCGCCGCGACGATGAACGAAATTGCCTTCGACGACCTCGACGCGCCCATCGAACGGGTTGCCGGACAGGACGTGCCGATCCCCGCAAGCCCGACGCTTGAAGCCGCGTCCATCCCGCAGGTTCAGGACATCGTGGCGGCGGTGAAAAGGGCGCTGAGGTGAGTGGCGGCGGCGTGGGGCTGCATTGGCCCGAAATTGACGAGGACATTTCGGTCGCGGGCCTGCTCGATGGAGCGGACTGGAACTCCGCGTAGCTTACCGACCTCACACTTCGTCCTCGACCACATACGGACGGTGGACCGGGAGCGCTTGGTACGCAGGCTGGGGCGGCTCGCTCCGGCAACGCTGACGCGGGCGCTCGCGGTGTTGCAGGAAATGTTCGCTCCGTGAGGTGAACGCCGCAATGGGCAAGGTACTGCGATAGGACGTACAGACTGGGGAGCGGCCTCGGCACACGGACCGCATGGCAACCCGTTCCATTCGCGTCATCTTCGAGTTCCTGCCCCGGGAGGTGGCAACCATGAACCGCGCACCAAGAGCTCTGCGCAGTGGCCTCCTCTGTGCCGCCATCTTCCTTCTTACGGGGATGTGCGAGTCTGAACCGGTTGCGGACTCCCTCTCTCTCACTGAGAAGCTGGCGTACACCACGGTCAGGATCGAGGTCATCTCCGACCGTGGTCGCGGCACTGGAACCGGCTTCTTCTTCCTGCTCCTCCAACACGACAGTATAAGCGTACCCGTCATTGTCACTAATAAGCATGTTGTGCACGGCGCAGTCCGCGGCTCTTTCATTCTTACGGGAGCCAACCCTGATGGAACGCCGAACTCGCATCTGGTCAGGGCAATCCATCTGGATGGCTTTGAGGCGCTCTGGACACCACACCCAGATACGCTCATTGATCTCGCGGTGATGCCAATTGCACGTCTCTTGCGGCAAGCTCGGGCAGAGGGCTTCAGACCTTTTTTCACATCGCTTGGCAAGGGGACTATTCCTTCAGAAGATCAACTGAGTCAGCTAACCGCCGTAGAGGAAATCTTGATGGTGGGCTATCCCACTGGAATCTGGGATCGGGTTAACAACTGTCCAGTGTTTCGTAGAGGCATCACCGCCACACACCCAGCCAATAAGTACGAGGGTCGAGATGAGTTCATGATCGATGCCGCGTGCTTCCCCGGTTCAAGTGGTTCTCCGGTTTTCCTCTACAACCTTGGGAGCTACGAGGGTAGGAATGGTGGGACAGTCATGGGCACGAGGTTCTTCTTTCTCGGAGTGCTGTACGCGGGTCCTCAGTACACTGCAACTGGCGAGATCAGGATTCTTACGATTCCTGAAAGGCGGGACACCGTGACTACCACGTCAATACCGCTGAATCTGGGGAATGTCATACGGTCCTCCAGAATCCTCGATTTCGAGCCGGTTTTCTCAGCTCCGAACGAAGGGGATCACTGATGCCCTTCATGCATTTGCCCACAGATACGTCAAGCTCACACATGGGCGAATCGCCAACCGCCTTCTCCTCGTCTGCAACAAGCGCCAGAACAGGATGTCCTTCGTGGACCCGGTTCTATTCGAGTTGCACACTTCGTCGGTCTCCGGTGCGACGAAAACGCGACCGCCGGAGCGTTAATCGTGGCAAAACGACATACACGGAGAGCAGTGATGACCGGGCATCGCAAGCTCTTCGGCGCGGACTGGGACGATCTGAAGTCGGTGACTTCGGATCAAGCCAAGGGATTGCCGCAGCCGCCGGTGCAGAAACCATACTCCGAGGATGCGAAGCTCGTGGACCTCGTTCCGCCGAGCGCCCTGACCATCGGGACGATGCCGCTCGTCGAGGTCATCGGCAAACGTCGGAGTCGAAGGCAGTTCACGAGCGAGCCGCTCACGCTCGAAGAACTCTCCTTTCTGCTCTGGGCGACTCAGGGCGTCACCGAGGTGCGAGAACGAGCACGCGGGGGCGGCTCGACGACTCTGCGGACCGTGCCGTCGGGCGGAGCACGGCATCCCTTCGAGACGTATCTCTCCGTACACCGCGTCGCCCGGCTCGAAGAGGGCCTTTACCGCTATCTCGCGGTTGAGCACAAGCTCTGCGTCATCTCGCGGGGCACGGGGTATGCCCAGCGCGTGTGCGAGGCATGTGGCGGGCAGGAGTCCGCCCGCGATGCGGCCGTCGTGTTCATCTGGACGGCGATACCGCACCGGACGGCGTGGCGGTACACGGTGGCGACGCCGAAACTGATCGCCCTTGACGCCGGGCACGTCTGCCAGAATCTCTATCTCGCCGCCGAGTCGATAGGGTGCGGCACGTGTGCCGTGGGCGCATATCGCCAGAGTGAAATGGATGCGTTCGTCGGCCTCGACGGGGAGGATGAGTTCGTCGTGTACTGCGCGCCGGTCGGGAAGGTCTCCTGAGGACGGAGCCTGACGGCAAGGGTTGTCGCACAAAGACCGCATCGGCGCGTGCGCGTACGGGTTGCAGTTCCACGTCGAGGTGACCCCTGCGATGCTCCGGGCGCGGGGTTGCGCATGATCGAACAGGCGCGGGCGACGGGAGGATGCCATGCCAGCGTATCGGACGAAGAGCACGCCGAAGACGTACATCATCGACTACTTCGAGCACGTGCATGACGCGGACAAGATCGTGGCCCAACTCCGCGAAGCGCCGCCGAACGTGTTCCACAGCGGACATGACTACACCTACGATCCGGCGGTCGGCGCCACCCACTACTACGGGAGAATCGCCCCGTCTCCTGCGCCGTGGTCCACGCATCTGAACCGTGAACAGGCACAGGCTCGTTCGAAACTTGTCCGCCGCTGGACAAACTTGGCACATGAAGCGGGGGTGGAGGTCCTGATCCCGTACGTCTGCAACCAACGCGTGGCGGGGGACCCGGTCGCGCGGAAAGGCATCTGGTGGTTCTACGATCACTGGGACCAGTTTGCCGACGTCGTCGGTCCAAAGCCCGCCGCTGACCCCATCGATTGGCTCCAACGGGAGCCGGACGGCAAGCGCCACCACAACTACCCCTACCGGCATCCGGGAACCGAGCCCCCGTTCGAGTTCGCACCGTGTCCGAGCAATCCTCACTGGATCGCCTGGATCAGCCGGACTGCGCGCCTCATCGCAAAGGAGGGGTACGACGGGGTCTTCATCGACAACAACATCATGCACTGCTACTGTAAGCACTGCCACAAGGCGTTCCAGACCTACCTGAGCGAAACGTACAGTGCTGCGCAGCTTCGGCGTCGCTTCGGCACGGACAATGTGAGTGCGCTGCGGCTTTCCACTCTCGGCGACAAGGTCCTCTGGGCACAGGCGCAGCCGGGGTATCTGCGGCGCATCAAGGAGAGGGAACCGGAGGACTTCCGCAGGCTCTTCGGCACGGACGACCTTGATGCCGCCGTCGTCTCCGAGGCGGGAAACGGGTTCCACTGGGGGCGCGCGCACACCTTGTGGCTCGACCATCTCCGCGCGCAGCACACCGAAGGGCAGGTAGAGCGCATCCTCCGTGAGGGCGATGTGAGCAGCCTCGGCATCAGCACGGCGAAAGACCTGTGCCTGTGGGCGGACACGCAGAAGTACTGGGCGTGGGCCGTCGCCCGGCTGAACGCCCGGATCCGCGATGGCGGGCGTCAGGCATGCCCCGAGTTCATCACGGTCCCCAACTGGGGGACCTTCTCCGGCTTTCGCAATGTTGACTCGCGACGCCTCGAAGCGAAGAACGTTCGTCTCTGGAAGCCCGGCACGGACGTGATCTTCTTCGAGGAGGACTACTACCCCTCCACGATCGCTCCCGGCTACACGTTCGACCTCATCATGGGCTACAAGTACGCCGGGGCGTGTGGCATGCGGGTGTGTGCCGTGCCCTACCGGGGTATGGAATATCGTTCGCTGTGCGAGCTGGCGACGGCGGAAGCCGCCGCATGGTCCGGCGACGGCATGTTCGTGCAGCCGAACCAGCCGGTCTACCTGTTCCCGGAGGTCCGCAGGCACTACCGTGCCTTCTACGAGCGACACGCCGACTGGTACGTGCGGCGCACCTCTACCGCCGAAGTCGGCCTCGTCTACAGCTTCGACGAGCTTCATCTCGAGAACACGCACCACATGCACGAGGTGTACCCTCTGGCGAAGTACCTTGCGGACCACCATGTCCTGTTCGACCTGCTCTGCGAGGGGCAGATCAGACTCCCCGAATTGAGGCGGTTCTCGCTAGTCATCCTGCCGCACGTGCAATACCTGCCGGTCGCCGCACGTCGGGCGTTGCTGAGGTACGTCAGGGAAGGCGGGTGCGTGCTGGTCACCGGCAACACGGGGGCGTATGACGAACACGCTCGCCCCAACGAGCGGCAGGACGCGCTGGCGGCGCTCCGCGCTACGGCGTGGCCGGAGGCGTACCGAGAGCGACGTCTCGGCAAGGGGCGTCTCGTCTGGATCGGCAACGTCCTTTCGTGGCTACCGAAGCGCGCCTGGCCGATCCATGTCCTCTGGGATGTCCCGTTCGAGCGGTACCGGACGGAGACGGTCAACGAGGTCGTCGCTGCGTCGCGGTCGGAGCGCGCGGACGATCCGCGTCTGGCCGAGCTGTTCGAGGCGATGGTGGGTCGTCGCCTGTCGGTGCTCGCGTCGAAGACGCCGCAGACCCTCCGCGTCGCCGTCTGGACGCGGAAGGGCAGGGTTCCGTCAGTCGTCGCTCACCTCGTCAACTACGACGCGCCCGCAGTCGGTCTCCCGGAGGGCCGCGTGACCCCCGTGAGGGATGTCCAGGTGTCGCTTCCCTTGCCCGGTGGGATGAAGGTATCTCGCGTCGTGCAGGCGGACCCCTGGGAGCCGGACCCGGAGCCGCTTGAGTTCCGGCAGCACGGCGGACGTCTGAAGTTCACCGTCCCCCGCGTCGATACGTACCGGGTCGTCTGGATCGGCTGAGTGTGTGCGGACGTCGGTAGCGTCGGCTTTGGCCGGCGTCTTCGTATGCGCCACCTGCCAGGCTCCGGTTGACACAAAGGGCCGCAGCCCGTCAGAGAGGAGACCCGTGTGACACACGTGGAGACCGACCCCGAAACCGGAGCCGAAATCTATCAGCTCACCGACGACGACCGCCCTGTGGACAACATCTATGGCGAAGAGCCGTACTCGTCCCCGGACGGCTGCAGGATCGCGCTTCGTCACTACCAGCACGGCGCGCAGGAGGGTGCGCTCTCAATCCTCGACCTACGTGACGGTTCCATCCGTCCTGTGTTCGATGCAATGCCCCGATTTCCCGCGTTCCATGCGTGGGGTGACCACCTCTACTACCAGGAAGAACGCGAGGGCAAGCTCCTCCTCAAGCGGTGTCATTACGGAACGCTCAGGAAGGAAGAGGTGATGGCGCTTCCGACGGAGAAAGGGCGGTTCAGCTACGGCACGGTCTCCCCTGACCAACGGTACTACGCCGTCAGCGTCCATCGCGGCGACGGCTCGTGCGAGGTGTACCTCGTTGACCTCGTCGGAGGACGCGGGAGGACACTCGCAGAGACGGGCGAGCACTACTTCAAGCACGAGCAGTTCTCGCACGACGGGAAGAACCGGGTGCTCATCCAGGCGAACAAGATGCCGGACGTGAGGCAGGTGTACCTCGGCACGATGGAGGTTGACGGAGAGGGTGTCAGGTGGCTTGCGGCAGATCGCCCCCACACCCCGCGTCCGACCGGCCACGAGGCGTGGGTCGGCGCGACCCATCGGGTGTTCTTCTCCACGGCGTACGACGAGAAGGACGGCGCGAACGTCTGGACGGTCGGCGTCGGTGAAGCCGGACCGAGCGTTGCCTGTCGGAGTGCCACGCGCTTCGGGCACGTGAGCGTTTCACGGTGTGGGCGCTATTGGATCGCCGACGCCACCGAGGAGGACGGTGTTCCGATCTACGCAGGTTCGGTCGGGTCGAAGCGCGTTCATCGGCTCGTCTACAGCCGGACCGTACAGGACGGCGAGCAATGGTCCCATACCCACCCGTATCTGACTGCCGACAATCGGTGGCTCATCTTCACCTCGACGCGCACCGGCGATCCGCAGGTGTTCGGGGCGACGATACCCGACGGGTTCTGGCACAGCTTGTAGGGCCGCGCCGGGCCATGTGAGGGAATCGTTCGGATCGTTCGGCGGGAACGCAGGATCGGGGTGCTCCCGTTGTTCCTTCTGGAAGCAAGCGTGTGCTTCGACCAATTGACGAGCCGGGAAAGGGCGACGCGTGACAACGAGAATCGCAACCTTCGGCGCGTGAGGCGGCACGACCCGGCTGTCGGACCAGGTATCGGCGCGTCCCCCGGCCAACCAGGTGTCAATCGGCGAGGCGGAAGCGGGCGACCGATTGGTGCAGCCGCTCCGAGAGCTCCCGCAGTTGCGCCGCTGTAGCCGCCGACTGTTGGGAGCCGGATGCCGTCTGCTTGGCAATTCCGGAGATGCTCTCTATCTGCTGCACGACGCCTTCGCTGGCTTCCCGCTGCTGCCGCGACGAGAGAGAGATCTCCTGGATGAGATCGGCGGACTGCTGTGCCACGCTCACGATCTCCTGAAGCGCGTGGCCCGCCTCGTCCGCGAGATTCACACCTTCGGCCACCTCACTCACGCCCTGCTCCATCGCACCCACCGCCTCGGTCACCTCCCCCTGGATGCTCTGCACGAGCGTGGCGATGTCGTTGGCTGCCTTCGTGGAGCGGTCGGCCAGGCGGCGCACCTCATCCGCGACGACGCCGAAGCCCCGTCCCGCCTCACCGGCGCGTGCCGCTTCGATGGCCGCGTTGAGCGCAAGAAGGTTCGTCTGCGTCGCGATCGTCTCGATGAGCCGGACGATGTCGCCGATCTCCTGCGAGCTTTCCCCGAGGGTCTTGATCCGGTCGGCGGTCTGCTGCACGGTGTTCCGGATGCGGTACATGGCGTCGATGGCTTTTGTCACGGCCTCGCCACCTTTGAGCGCGGCCTCGGTTCGAGCAGGCTCTGGCTGGTCTGGTTGGCAGCCTGCTCCGGGTTCGGTACGTCCCCCATGCTGGCCCTGACCTGCTTCCCTGCGAAGGAGAGAGCGTTCTCCCCGGTGGTGAGCATGAGCGTGCCCTGTGCGCGCAGGTCACTGCGCGCGGCGTCCACCAAGCTCTCGGCCCGCGTGAGACCGAGCCGGGAGATGTGGCTCGACATGCTGTAGGACACCAAGGCGAAGAGCGCGACGATCGTCAGCCCGGTCGGCACTACCAGATACAGGGACCAGCTTCAGGCCGATGCGGCGCTGAACCTCAGAAGCCCACGATGGCATGCTTTCCATCTCCTAACACCAGCGGCGGTATCGGGCAGCGATGGGTCAGGACATCCGAGATCGGTACCGACGAGATGCTCTCGGTGGTGTGAGACGCGGTGGACGAGAGTGAAAATGGGATGTGATGGTACCAAGCACAAGTGAACCCGCGCCGTCAGCCGATACGATGACACATGTCGCGCACGATGCAGCGGACCTGGCCGATCAGGTGCACCCGCGGACGGAGGCTTCCCGTGGAGAGCGTCCCGTCGTCGGCGCAGTCGGATTCGAGGGAGGGGCTGGCATCTACCACTCGATACCGGCGCACGAGGAGCCGGGAACCGACGAGCGCGACCGCAATGTCGCCGTTCGAACGGGGCGGCGTCGTCACGGCGATGGCGTAGTCTCCCGCTTTGACGCCGGAGGCCTGGAGGGCATCGTCCGGGACGACGATGGCGAACGGAGTCCCGTCCTGCGGTAGGAGCGAGGCGTCCACCACAAGGTAACGCGCGACGGTCGCCTGACTGATCTGGGGTGTGGCGACGGGCAGGTGCTCGATGAGCGGAACCTGTCGTCCGACGAAGGTCGAGACCCAGTGGGTCGGCTCAATCGGCTCGACAAGCTCTATGCCGCGCGATAGCCGGTCATGCCTCCGGATGTATCCCTTGCGGGCAAGCGCGTTGAGAGCTTCGCGAGCGCCGTTCGAGGAGCGCATCCCGAACCGATCCCCGATCTCTCGTATGGTCGGGGGAATGCCGCGCTGCCGAATCTCCACGACGATGAAGTCGTAGATCTCCTGTTGTCTGGCGGTCAATGGCTTTCGCATGGAACAGCCCTCTGTGCGGAGATTCGATCCCCTACGACGGTCATGCGCGCCGGTCGTCCGTGCGGCGATGCGTGCGAGCACCCCTCCGCAGATGCGGTGTCCTTGGTGAATCTCGTATCCAAGATACGAAATTGAAAAGGGTTCGATGCGGCACGCCGGCAATCTTGCCACAAGTGCCCGTCGACGGCATATTTGTGCTATGACGTGCCCCTCTCTGTGGCTTCGTACGGAGTTCGCGATCTTCGCGCTTGCGGCGAGCGCGTTCGCCTCGGACCAGGCGGTGATCGACGTGCTGGCGGCGGCACAGGAGGCGAGCCACCGGGGCGACATGATGGCGCTGGCGGAACTCGGAGAGTGCGAGCGGGCGAAGCCGCTTCTTGAAGCCGCACTGCGGTACGAGCCGTCGCCAGCGGCACGAGAGTTTGCCGAGGTGAGAGACGAAGCGCGTCGCTACCTCGAACGGTGTGCACAGCGGAACAGGCAGCACCGATGATACCTCACCGCAAGCGCGTTCAGTCGCTTCTCGACAAGCGAGGACGCAGGGAACACCATCAGTTCCTCATCGAAGGGGTGCGCCTCGTCGAGGAGGCACTTGCGGCGGACCTGGCAATCGAGCGGCTGTACCACATCGCTGCGCCATCCGACACGCGGCTTAGCCGGGTGTTAGAGCTTGCGAGCGGCCGCGGCGTCCGGCTCGCCCAGGTGACGCCCGACGAATTGCTGTCCCTGAGCGACACGCAAACGCCGCAGGGCGTGATTGCCGTCGCGTTCATCCCGCAGTGGTCGGAAGACGACATCTGGGCGACGGAAGAGCGGCGGGGCGATGTGCTCATCCTGGACGGAGTGCGCGATCCCGGCAACCTCGGCACCCTCATCCGGACGGCGGAAGCTGCCGCTGCACGGGGTGTCTTTGTGACGCCCGGCACGGTCGAACTCACGAACCCGAAGGTCGTGCGGTCGGCTATGGGAGCATTGTTCCGTTTTCCCGCGGTCGTGATCACCGCCCACGAACAAGTGGCCGCGCGATGCCAGGAATCGCGGCTTCCCCTCGTGCTCACGAGCGTGCGCACCGGAGAGGCGGTTAGCCGTCTTCGCGCGCATCCGTCGGTTGTGCTGGTGCTCGGCGGAGAGGCTGAAGGGGCCGGCCAGGTGTGGGAATCGCTCGCCGACATGGTCGTGCGGCTTCCGATGTCACCGAGGACGGAATCCCTCAACGTGGCGGTCGCAGGGGGGATCCTCCTGTTCCGCCACATCTGGTACCCCTCGGACGAAGCAAGTGAAGCCGAACCCATCACCTGAAGACGCGAGGCGTGTGTCCCTTGCTCGGCGCAGGAGAAACCTCATGAACGGCCGGAATGAGCCCAACCTCGCGCGGCTTCTCTCTCGTCAGGACAAATGGTACGTGGGCGGAGGCACGTCCGTCGTCTACGCGCCCGCGTTCCCGCTGTTCCACGAAACCCCCGGATTCTGGGACGGGGTGCACTGGGCGGACCAGCACGTAGCAGCCCTCTTCACCGTGCTCGTCCTCGACGGTCAGTGGAACCCCATCGAGTGGCGTATGCAGAGGCGACGGTGGACTCACGAAGCCCTCGAACTGACGTGGCTCGCCCGGAACTGGTTGCTCCGGGAGCGCCGCGTGATCGCGCCGCCCGACGTGTGCTGTTCGGGAATGCGGCTCACCTCCACGACGGACGGGCCACAAACGGCGCACATCCTCTGGTGGTCGCAGCAGCCGATCACGTCGGGCGATCATGGCTACTCCCTCCTCGACGCGGAGGTTCGTGAGGGGGAAGCTTGGTTCGCCATCCGGCTGTCGGACGGCAGCGTCATGTCAGTCCGGGGTGGTTTCGACGGGCCGGCGGATTCGTTCCAGATTCAGCGTGCCGAGACCACAACAACCCAACCGCTCTGGCGCGTAGCGCCATTCCGGGAGAAGGTGCGAGGCAACCGTTTTGCCAACGAGAAGAACCTCGACGTGGGCGTCAGAGAGGTACGTCCGAACGTCGGACGAGGAAGCGAGCGCGGCGTCGTGCACATCGGACTACACCGGATGGTCACGCTGGAGCGCGGGAAGCCCCGTGCGTTTGAAGCGTGGGCAGGCCTCAGATCGGGCACCGAAGCGCCCGATCTGCCGAGCTTCCCGGTGAGCGACGCCTCGCATAGGGCGTGGGAAGCGTTCTTCGAATCGGTCCCCGCCTTCACGTGCGACGACGAGTTTCTTGAGAGGTACTACTGGTATCGTTGGTGGGGACTCCGGGTGCACATGATCGACCCGAAGACGGGCAGGCACAAACATCCGTCAGTCGTCGAAGGGATCGAGGGTTTCCGTCGGCACATCTCGTATTCCGCGCAGTGCCACCTGTGGGAGACAAGCTGGCTCCGGGATCCGACGCTCGCACGAGGGATCATGCGCAACATGATCGCCAACCAGCGTCAGGACGGCGCGTTCCCCGGCAGCATCGCGCTGAGCGTCACCGGTGGGTACTACCACGCCGACTGGTCCCACCTCTGGCAGGTGCATCAACTGCATCCCGACGAGGGTTTCCTTGCGGAGGTCTACGAGCCGCTCTCTCGCTACCTCGAGTACATGCGCACCGAGCGAGATCGGGAGGGGTGGCATCTCTACGACGTGGTCGACCAGGGCGAGACCGGGCAGGAGTACCAGCACCGCTACCTGGCCGCCGACCCGCACGCGGACGACTGGGGACCCATCCAACTGAAGGGGGTCGGAGAGACGGTGTACGTCTACCAGATGGCCCGGTGCGCGGCGCGCATCGCACGCATCCTCCGGCGAGCGCGCGAGGCGGACAGATGGGACGGCGAGGCCGATCTGATCAGGACGGCGATCCGCGACCGGGCGTGGGATGCCGTCGCCGAGTGGTTCTTCGACGTCGTCCCGCCCGACGGGAGGCGATCCGACGTGTTCGCGGCGGTGAGCCTCTATCCGTTCATGACCGACATCGCCGGACCGGAGCACCTCGGCGCGATCCATCGCCATCTCCTCAACCCGGACGAATTCTGGACCACGTGGCCGGTCCCGGCGGAGAGTGCCTCGGACCCGCTGTTCAGTCCGGAGGCCGAGTGGAAGGGCGAACGAAGAGGGTGTCCTTGGAACGGGCGCAACTGGCCGATGGCCACCTGCCACGTCGCCGAGGCGCTGGCCCGCGCGTCCGAGATGGACCCGTCGCTCCGACGCGATGCGGTCACGCTCATCCGGCGGTTCGTCCGGATGATGAGCTACGACCATGATCCGGCGCGCCCGAACTGCTACGAGCACTACAACCCGTACACGGGCGTCGGCTCCGAGTACCGCGGCATCGATGATTACCAGCATTCGTGGGTCGTCGATCTCATCATCAAGTACGTCGCCGGATTGAGGCCGCAGGACGACGACGTGCTCGTCGTCGATCCGCTTCCGTTCGGCCTTTCTCGCTTCAGCCTCGAACGGGTGCGCTACAGGGGTCACGACGTGGCGATCCGCTGGGACCACGGAGAGGGCTTCTCCGTCGTCGTCGATGGTAGGGAGTGCGCTCGGCGGGCGCGGCTGGAGCGGGTGGAGCTGGAGCTTGCCGAGGGGCACGGGAGCGGATGAGGGAAGCGGCGATGCAGTTCGAGAATCGGTGCGATGCCGGAGGGCAGCTCGCGGCTAGGCTTGCGCGCTACGGGGGATGCTCGGATGCCATCGTCCTGGCGCTTCCGCGTGGGGGGGTTGCCGTCGGGTACGAGATCGCCGTGGCGCTCAGCCTGCCGCTCGACGTCTTCCTCGTCCGGAAGCTCGGCGTGCCGTGCAGCGAGGAGCTGGCGATGGGGGCGATCGCTTCAGGCGGAGTCCGAGTGCTCAACGACGAGATCGTGGAGTTGCTCGGCATCTCGCACGAGACGATCGACGAGGTGACCCAACGCGAGCGTGTCGAACTGGAGCGCCGCGAGAGGGTGTACCGGGGTGACCGTCCAGAGCCGGAGGTAGAGGGCCGCACGGTCATCCTCGTGGACGACGGTCTGGCGACCGGTGCGAGCATGCGCGCGGCAGTGAGCGCCCTCCGGGCGCAGAATCCCGCCCGAATCGTCGTCGCGGTGGGAGTTGCCCCGCCGGATACGTACCGGGAGTTCGCCGCGATGGTGGACGAGGTCGTCGCGGTGATGACGCCGGAACCGTTCAGCGGGGTCGGCGCATGGTACCGCGATTTCTCGCAGATGACTGACGACGAGGTCCGAAGCCTGCTCGAGCGTGCCGCGCGTCGCTGAAAGGAGGCATTCCTGTAGGCCATTCCGCCGCGCTCCGTGCGCTTGGTCGGCGTGAACCTCCTGTTCGACGCTTCTACCTCCTCCCCATGTCCTCAATGAGTTCGAAATATAACACCGCGTTCTCAATCGGCACGTTGTAGCGGATACGGTTCCCGACGGCCAAGAGATAGCCGGGCAGCCGCTTGCAGATCCCCGCGCGCAACGCCGTCAGGTGCATGCCGTTGTTGCAGCGCAGACTACTTTCCAGTCTGGTTGTAAGGTGGCTTGGTCCGTGAGATGATGCGAACTTCCTTGGCCTTAGCCTCCTGAATGCTAGGCATCTGCTCGATGCGAACCTTCGTGCCGGGAATGGGATCTTTCCCGCCGGGGAGGTGCTCCTTAAGCCTCTGCTGGACGCGGCTCCGTTTGGCGATGCCCGTATAGTTGTTGTTGCCAGCTTTGGTGAGGATCTTGTAGACAACGGGCTTGTCGCCAGGCAGCTTTTCGATGCCCTTCTGATTGAACCGCACGGTCTTCTCTGCCATCGAAGCATCCTCCGTCTTGGGTTCCGGGAAGCGCTACACTACCTGCACGAAGCCGTGGAAATCGACCCCTCCCTTTCGCATAGGAATCCACGGTGTTTCTCCGCTGCGTGCCCAAGCCCCTGAACATCAACATAGCATCTGAGACCACACCGTGGAGCCCTGCAGGTCGACGCAGGCTGCGTACGACTCCCCGGTGCCCGTCCACAGGGTCGCGCACGGCATGACGTCCATTTCGACGCTACTACCTCCTGCCCATCCCCTCAATCAATTCGAAATATACCATCGCGTTCTCGATTGGCACGTTGTACGGGATGTGGTTCCCGACGGCGAAGGCGACCTCGGAAAACAACCTGAGATGGATTCGAGAATCGTCGACGGCGGTAGGAAGCTCGCGCCCACGTCAGTTCGCCCTAGACGCCGCTACGACGCACGATCCGGAATCGGGCACTTGGTGCGCCTAGCTACTTCTTGCACTCACCCGCGGCATCCTTTGCTTTGCATTGATTGCAGAGTTCGCCACTACTAGGTTTGGTCTGCGATGTGTCATAGTTTGATGTTGGCCAATGGGAGCAGTTTCGGCACCAATGCCAAGTATCACTCCCCTTGTGCTTCCGGTATTCTGCCATTGCTGTCCTCCTCTCTCTCTTCTTCTCTCTCTTCTCTCTCTTCGTTTCGTCAAGTATGCCCGATTCCGGTGTCGAGAGGGAATATAACATTCCGGATGGGGCTTGGCCAAACTGGGAGGCAAGCAGGTTGCGTGGCCGCTTCAGCCATCGCTCGAACGAGGGAGGGCTTTCCGTGGACTTGCGGCCGAGCAACAGTCCCTCAACGCCGATGTCCTCGTCGAGATCAGGCCAATGGATCGCATAACCTGCACCGGTGATTTGGAAATTGGCCCGCTCGGCCGGCGTGCCATGCGTCAGACGCGGATACCAGCCAATCGGAACGGAGATCGTACGCCCGTCCTCGAGATCAACGGACAGGGTATCGTCCGTGACCATCACGCTTATGACTCTAGCCAGTGGGAGTGTAACCACCGCAGAATGCGTCCCATTCATTTCTCAGGACCTCCGAATTGTCACGCACAATGCGCTCAATGGCACGTAATTCCATGCGGCCATAGCCGTGATTCTCCGCCAACGTTACATCGGGGTCAAGCCAGAATTTCGCGCTCCGATCCTCTCGGTCTATATGCATATGTCGCGGCTCGCCGCAATCGTAAGAGTAAAAGTAAAGGCGATAGGGGCCAATTCGCAAAGCAGTTGGCATGGTTATGGGTAGTCCTCATTCTTGGTTTCGTGTCCACTGGGCGTCGGCAAGGAGGTGATTCACACCGGGCAACTTGGGCACGGCTACACCTCGACCTCGTGGACTACCTTATCGCGGCTCAGTTCCGCGACGACTTCCAGGTACTCACGAATAGCGTCAGCAATGTTTTCCAGGGCTTCCCGCTCAGTGGCTCCTTGAGAATGGCAACCCGGCAGCCCGGGAACCGATACGGCGAACCCTTCTTCGGATTCCTCCAGAACGACAGTGTATTTCATGGTCCTCTCCTCCCGCGGTTGCGATGTCCGGTCCCAAATGTACTCTCTCGATGTGGAAGCGTTTGCCTCCGCTCCAACGGCCCTCCCGAAACCGAAGGTGAGGCGCTACCTCTTCCCCATCTCCTGAATGAGCTCGAAATACAGCATCGCATTCTCAATCGGCACGTTGTAGGGGATGTGGTTCCCGACGGCGAAGAAGTAGCCGGGCAGCTTCTTCCCGATGTCGGCGCAGCGTTTCACTTCGGCGACGATCTCGTCTCGCGTGCCGTACGTAAGGATGCGGCAGTCCGCATTGCCGATGATGACATGCGTCTTTCCGTACTTCTCGGCGACGTAGTCGAGGTCCGTGAGCGGCTCGAAGATTAAGCCGTTCGCACCGGCTTCGGCGATGTCGTCTACGAATGCGGTGAAGTTGCCGTCCGAGCAGAACAGGATCGGAATACCCGCCTCGCGCAACGGGGCCCAGAGCTTCTTGTAGCGGGGGAAGATGTACCGACGGTACCAGTTCGGGTTGAATACCGGCCCGGCGGTCCAGACGATGTCGTCATGGCAGATGAATGCGGGCAGGCCGGGTATCTGCGCCGATGCCTTGAAGATCGGCTTCGAGAGCTGGAAGAATCCCTCCAGGACGCGGTCGAACCGGACCGGGTCGGCCATGGCGGAGCTCATGAAGAGGTTCCATCCGAAGCTCTTGATGCACCACGTGAACACCGTGTTGTAGTAGCCCGTCGGCACGACGAGCATCGGCAGGTCTTCCTGCGTCTTCCGCCAGTTCTCCTCGAAGAGCTTCCGCGTGTCCTCTCTGTCGGGCACGCCGATGCTCTTCACCGGATCGTACGAAAGGACCTCTTCCTCGCTCTTGAAGGGATATGTCGCCGGTTTCAGCTCCTGCTTCTCGGAGTAGCGCGCCGACCCCATCCAGGCTTCCGGCGCCTTCTCGAAGGGCGGCGAATCGGTCCGCCAGACCAGGTCGTAGTGGAGCTTCCGGTAGAACTCGCGACCCGCCTCGCCGCCCTTCCCCGGCTCATCGGGGTCGATCCCCGTGACGTGCTTCACAAGCTTCGGATGGCTGACGTACTCGGTGTGCGGGATCGTATCGGGCATCTCGAGGCGGATGGCGGCAAGACCGCGTTCGTAGCTCATACAGGCGAATCCTCTTCCGGGAACGAGCACCGAGGGCCGGCCGACTCGCAAACTCGCAGTGGCGAACCGGTGGGCAGGACACTCTTGTCCCGCGTAACTACCCGACAAGAATGTCGGGCCTACCGAGAAACCGAAGTTGTAGGTGGCTGCCCGTAGGAACGCGTCCATCAGTGTACCGATGCGGTGGACATACGGCAACGGGGGTCTTCAGCCCGTTGGCGAACGGCCCTACATTTTGCGAATGTCGGTACGATCCGTACGCTCCCTGTCCGTGCGGCGCTCAGGACAACCGGTGCCGCCGAATGATCCATCCGCGAAAGGAGACCCCGATGCGCAGCACCCCTATCGGCATCGTGATGCTCAATGACGAGCGCGAGCACGTCTGGCGCATGAACAACCCCATCAACGCGAAGGTGCTCAACGACTGGGCGAAGATCATCAAGAAGGGCGTCAAGAACAGGGACGGCTCGGCGCCGGAAATCGTCGTCGGCTCGGAGATCGTCGTGAGCGTCCGGACCGCACAGAACGTGGGCGAGCAGCTTTCTCGTGCGAACGTCAAGCAGCTCATCCTCTGCTACAACGTCTGGAACTACCCGTTCTTGGTCTGGCCGCTCGTGAACAGCGTCGGACGGGACATCCCGATCCTCAACCTCTCGAACAACAACGGCCAGTTCCCCGGCAACGTCGGGCTTCTGGCCACCGACGGCGCGCTCCGACAGGCGGGCATCCGCACCCATCGCATCGTCGGGGAGATGGACGACAAAGGCACCCAGCAGAGGGTGTTCGACTGGATTCGCGCTTCCCAGGCGCTTACTACGATGCGGAACGAGGTCTTCGGCCTGTACGGTGGCCACTCGATGGGCATGGAGACGGGGTTCTTCCACCTCGTGCCGACTCTGAAGACCCTCGGCACGACCTGTCGTCAGATCGACCAGTTGTGGCTCGTCCACGCCATGAAGGAAGTGCCCGACAGAGAGGTAAACAAGGGCTTCAGGTGGCTCACCGAGATGCTCGGCAAGCGCATCCTCTACGACGGGAAGATGCTCACGCCGGAGACCCTGAAGACGCAGATCAGGCTCTACTGCGCCATGAGGATGGTGAACCTGGACAAGGGGTTCGATTTCTGCGGCCTGAAGGGACAGCGCGAACTCACCGAGTATCTGTGTCTGGGCGACGTGCCGGAAATGATCATGAACGACCCGTACGACTGGAACGGTCCGAAGGAGCCGACCGTCTGCTCCACCGAGGCGGACGCGTACGCCGCGATTACCATGCAGATGCTCAAGTACATCACCGGCGGTCTGCCGACCCTGTTCATGGACGTGCGCCTTTACTTCCCCGAAGAAGACCTGTGGGACTGGTGCAACTCCGGCAACCACTCGTCGTGGTACGCCGCCCAGTCAGATGATCCGAAGAAGAACTACGCGAAGATCCGCTTCCACCCGGCGCTCGAGATGTACTTCAAGGCCGGTGGCGCGTCGGTCGAGTTCGACGCCGCTCCGGGCGAGATGACGTTCTGCCGTCTGGGGCTCTGGGACGACAAGCCGTACATGGTCATCACCCGTGGCGAGGCGCTCGGACTACCCGCCAAGGAACGCAAGGCAATCAATGAATCAACGAACCCGACGTGGCCGCACGTGCACGCGAAAGTGAAGTGCAGCTTCGACGAGTTCCTGAGCGTGTTCCCGTGCAACCATGTCTTGGGCGCGCCGGGCGATCTCGTGCAGCCGCTCGTCTACCTCTGCGAGATCTCCGGAATCGCACCCATCGTCCTCGGTGAGGACGGGGCCAAGCGTATCCCGCCGATTTGGGAGCGGATGCAGGGATTGAAGTAGCCGTGGCATCGGTACGTAGGGGCGGTTCGCGAACTGCCCCTATGCTTCGTGTGTAGGATACTGCCACCGCCGCAGACCGTGTTGAACCCAACCTATGAACGCCTCAACTGACACCATCGTTGCGCTCGCCACTCCGCCGGGTGAGGGAGGTATCGGCATCGTCCGGCTGTCCGGGCCGAAGGCAATCAGCATCGCCGAATCGCTCTTCAGGGGAAGCGGGAGGCTTTCGGACGCACCGTCGCACCGGCTCACCTTCGGGCGCATCCATCTTCCGTCGGGCGTGTCCGACGAGGTGCTCGTATCGGTCATGCGCGGCCCGCGCAGCTACACGCGGGAGGACGTGGTCGAGATCAACGTCCACGGTGGCGTGAGGCTTGCCGACGAGGTGGTTCGGGCGTGTGTCGAGCGGGGTGCGCGTCGCGCCGAGCGCGGCGAGTTCACGGAGCGGGCGTTTCTCAACGGCAGGCTCGACCTCGCGCAGGCGGAAGCCGTGCTCGAGATGGTCCGGGCCCGGACGAAGGCCGGGCTGGCGGCGGCGTGCTACCAGCTCACTGGTGGGCTGTCGGAGAAACTGCGGTCGGTCAGTTCTGCGATCGCGAAGTCGCTCGCCCTCATCGAGGCGGGGCTGGAGTTCGAAGAGGAGGACCTCGGCATCGGCGATCCGAGACGTGAGATCGGGAACATCACCGAGGTGCGGAAAACGGTTGAGGCGCTCCGAAAGACGTACGAGCGTGGGAGGCTCATCACCACGGGTGCGACGGTGGCAATCGTCGGACCGCCGAACGTGGGCAAGTCGAGCCTCTTGAACGCGATCCTCGGCGAGGAGCGGGCCATCGTCACGCCGATCCCCGGCACGACGCGGGACATCGTGGAAGGGGAGGTGGACCTCGACGGCGTACGCGTGCGGTTCCTGGACACCGCCGGTCTACGGCAGACGGGCGACCTGATCGAACGAGAGGGGACGCGCCGCGCCGAACGGGCAGCCGAGGCGGCGGACCTGCGGCTCGTCGTGTGCGATGCGTCGGGAGAGATTCCTCCGCCGAGGAGGTTACCAGACGGCCCGCGAACGGTCCTCGTCATCAACAAGATCGACATCGGGGACCTGAAGGCCGTCGAGAACCTCCGCGCTCTTGCGGAGAATCGTCCGGTGTATGAGACATCCGCGACGAAGCACGAGGGGATTGACACGCTCTGCCGGGGTCTTCGGGACCTCTTGACCGGCGACGCGCCGGAGCCATCCACCGGCGGCATCATCCTGCGCGAGCGCCACGCGGAGGCGCTCCGGCGGTGCGCGGAACACGTCGAACGCTCGCTGGTGGAGATGAACGGGCAGGCGCGGGAAGAACTCGTCGCCGCCGACCTGCGCCTTGCCCTCGACGAGATCGGCCAGATCACCGGCGAGACCACACCGGATGACATCCTCCGGACGATTTTCGACGAGTTCTGCATCGGGAAGTGAGTCTCACCAGCCCGCTCTATCCTAGTGCCTACTTACGCAGTTCAGCGTAAGAATGTGCAAGTGGGACGGACTGTACGGTCCGTGCGCGCCAGTTGAATGGTGCAGCATGTTCGTTATATGCTTCAATGAACGCGCTGATGGCATCCCTGAGCTGGGCAGAGGACGTGAAGCTGGCTCCTCCGCAGGGCGCGGGTGGTGAGGATGCTGAACCAGCACTCGATCTGATTGAGCCAGCTTGCGTGCGTGGGGGTGCAGTGGAACTGGACGTTCGGCGAGTTCGCAAGGCGAACTCGTGCACGAATCCGCGTTGCGGATTCGCGGGCCAGCCATCGGTCGTTTTTGGGCTTGTGGGTGCTCAGATTGTCCAGGATCACGTGGATGATCTTGTCGGGATACTCGGGGATGACCTGGTTCATGAAGTCCAGGAACTCCCGGCGTCGCCGACGCCGATAGTGCCCGGCTTTCACCAGCCCGGTGGCGACCTCCAGGGCGCCGAACAGTGTGGTGGTCCCATGCCGCACATACTCGTGGTTATATCCGGTCAGCGCCCGGCCATTCGGCAGCTTGAGGTATCCTTGAGCTTGCTCCAGCGCTTGAATGCTCGGCGAGTTCGCCTTGCGAACTCGTGAACGAATCCACAGTGTGGATTCGCGGGCCACCGACAGCACCATGGCGTTCTCCGGCGGGTCAAGGTAGAGACCCACAATGTCCGCTGCTTTGGCGGCGAACTGGGGATCGGTGCTGACGCACCAACTGCGCCGTCGCTGCAACGAGATGCCATGCCGGCGCAGCACCCGCCAGACCTGATGGGCCGGCACATCACCAAGTGCCTGTGCCACCAAAGGACCGCTCCATGTCGCGAACCCCGGCGGCGGCGGCTCATCGAGCAGAGCCAAGATCCGCCGCTCGGTCTCTTCGTCGTACACCCGTTTGGCTCCCGGGCGTCGGGCGTCCTGAAGGCCACCAATGCGCTCCTTTCCAAAGCGCGTGCGCCACTTACTCACCGTCGGCGGCCAGGTCTCCAGAGCCTCGGCAATCTTCCCCGTGCTCATCCCGTCGGCGGCCAGCAGAACGATCCGTGCTCGAAACGCCATCCGCTGCTCGGTCCGGGGAGAATGCACCCACCCTTCAAGGGTCGTGCGCTCCTCACCCGTCAACTCGATCACCGTCGCATGTCGTCCCATACACCAGTGATACGATATTATGCTCACTAATGCAACTAGGCACTAGTTCCCGGAGGTCGGGAGCACCTCGAGCAGGCGCGAGCGAACACCCGGCGGGACGATCATCTCATGGATGGGCCGGAGGTGGAGGCTCCCCGGCAGTTGGTCCTGCAACAGCGGTTGCGTCTGAGGATAGCGGTCAAGAAGGTACCGAGTGTCGGCAACGATGTACCGAACACCTTTCCGTCGCGCATACGAAATCATCTCTTCGAGTGGCAGATTCGGTGCGGGCACGTACACGCACCGAGCGTAATAGGGGACGAGCTGCTTCCCGGCCATCACTCTGCTCCCCTCCAGTCCGTTTTCCCGCATCCACGCGCCCATGTCACGAACGTCCATCTGGCGATCTTCATAGACGACCGCTATGCGCACCCACCGCGCGCTCTGCAGAAGGACCAACCCCAGTGCCGCGACGACCGCCACCGTGCCGATCGACGGTCTCCATGGCCAGGCCAGCCGATCGAGCCTGACGCGAAGCAGTTCGACGCCGACCCCCGCAGCGATGACGAGGACGACGGTCACGTGGCGGAG
>Ga0315282_10003677_pt1 | contig 27399 bp, 47 predicted proteins | sample YL17G07_20_MG_FD_203693 | JGI IMG/M metagenome (GOLD analysis project Ga0315282, IMG submission 203693) | Sediment microbial communities from Yellowstone Lake, YNP, Wyoming, USA - YL17G07_20 | ecosystem: Environmental > Aquatic > Freshwater > Lake > Sediment | place: USA: Wyoming | collected...
TTCTCCCCATCTTGAAGGAAAAGAAGAATTAAGAAAAAAAGTAGCTCTATTATGTCTCAATAGTTATTGTTCTTCTATTGGCATCACAGAAAATTTTACCTTCAAATATGGAACAGACTCTGCTTAATTCATATTCTCTTTGTATATTTCCTTTATATGAATTTGCTAAATTACTAAATGTATTATCTGTTCTTAAGATATGGGTTGCAGGTAATTCTAACTTTAACCGGTAAATCATTCCATTCCGATCTAAAAATCTGTTACCTTTATTTTTTCCACCGCCAAAAGACATATTATGCGCAACTATTGTTGCTCCATATTCTACCATCATATCAATATATAGAAGAGAAAAACCAAGAAGAAGCATATGGGCTAAATGGTAAGATTTTACCAGCTCAGTAAATTAATACTTCTGCAAAATATCTTTCCATTTGAGTTCCATATAATGTCCCGCAGCTCTTCCATCTACCCACCCCGCAAATCTTATGAGAAGTTGATCATTGAAATCATGCAGAACAACCAAATGCGTAAGCCTTATATGCCTAATCCAATGAGGATTTATCTTTAAATGTTTTGAGATAAGTTGATATGCCCTTCTGTCATTGAAAGGAAATAGCACTTGTTCTGGATCATTAAATTGGTTTATATAAGGTAGGGCAATTTCAAGCAGATCCCTCTCTTTATCTACAGGTATAGGTATTTGCTTTCTTGTTCTTCCTTTGTTCTTTCTATTAGGAAGGTTAAATAAGATTAATTTTCTTCCCTTATACTCTGTGCTTATTATATCTCCTCTTTTAAGTTCTCGAGTAATCTCGGTTATCCTTGCAGCAGTCAAATATAATATAACAAATAATGCTTTCAATCTATCATCCGGCAGGCTTTGAGCCATCATCTTTATCTCTTCCCTGCTAGGTATATCTTGTTTCTTGAGTTCTTTTTGATGTTCCCAGGCATTATAATGAGTGCGTACTTCCATTGTTTTATCTCTAACCCTTTTAGCGAAATGTGTTAGTCTATAGTTATTTTATCAGATTTAACCTTCTTTGGCGGTATTGATATATTATTAATGAGTTCTGGGCTGAAAGGATTTAATCGAGCCAATTCTCCATCATCTTTATGTTCCCAAACAGTTCCAGGAGTAATACCTAATGTTGCAGCAATATCTGCATCACAAAGTCCAAGTTCCCTAAGCTTTAATTCTGCCCTTCTCAAATGAATGGCATATTTAATCTCCCTTTTATTCAATGGTTTCTGAGGAATAACAGCTTCAACCTTTTTGGCTTCAGCCCTTAAATTATTATACTCCTCTTTAGTTGCAACATCCAAGTCTGCAAAATTAAAATCAAAAAGATAATTTGGAAGTTTCCTTTCAACTTCCAATCTCTTTTCCACTGTCCTTTCAATGATTGGAGTATTTTTGAACCATTTAGTTTTTATCTTTATGTTATCGTCGATATGCCAGGGGTCATCCTCATCCTTGTCATTGTCTTTTATGTATGCTATTGCTGTTCCCCTGTCAATCACATTGATGTGGATTTTTATCCTGTGATTCCTGAAATTCTCTGTCAAATCCCTGAATCTTGGCATACAAAGTATTGTGCATTTGTTCTGGTATCTTGCGACAGCATACATTTTTATTATTGCCTGCTGCAATGAATTGAACCAGCTCCATTTGTTAAGGGATTTAACAGCCTCGTCAATAAGATATGCAGATAGGGGAGGAAGTTCATTGAATCCTTCCATGATTTGTTTTTCATCGGGAATGAATGCAACATTTTTTTTCAATGAAAATTCCTTATCAATTTGCTGTGAAAGTAAAATTCCCAATGTAGTTTTTCCAACCCCCTCCTCGCCGGTTATAGCGAGGACTATATCCCAATCATCCCTCAATCTTTCTTTCAGAATTTTTACAAAACTTTTTACTTCATCTGTCATGTTATTTTATAAATTCCCCAGCAAAGCCCTTCTTGCTTTTGTCGTGAATTTTTCCTCTTTCCTTACATTTATCCCCAATCCGATTAATTGCTTGATGTTCAATAATTCCTTATATATATTTACAAGTGAATCAGCGAGGGTATTTGGGAACTGTTTAGTTCCTGTCTGTTTTCTCCAATCATTCATTGATTTGTCTATCTTATCAAATAATTCATCAAATTTTTTCAAATCACGGATAAGAGCTCTCCAATTAAGATAAAGAGTATAAAGAACAGAATAATATGGTTCAACTATGTGATAGGCTTCACTTCTCGCTTCTGGAGTGCTTCTGCATTTTATTATGATTGTCATTTCATCAGCTAATTTAAGAAGTGCATCATATCTCATATAATCCAGTTCGCCCATAGAATACTGGGCAGTATATGCCGGTTTCCATGTACTTTTCTTTTTTGGCTCTTCCTTATCTTCCGAAAGTGTTAATGACATAAATGTAGAAAACTACTTAAACTTAAGTAGTTTTCTATAAATTAAAATGGAAAAGAAATTAAGAAATCTTGTTTTGATGGTATTTTTATCATTGCTTCTTATAGCATCAATTTTTGTATTTTCTTTTTCTCAAAATTCAATGGCAGAAAAGAAAATAATTCAATCAAATGAAAATCATCCTCAAAAGATAAATGTCAATTTCAATGTGAATACAGAAGTTAAAAAATCTGATATAATCAATAAAAATGGCTAATATTCAAGTGCAGGTTGGTGTAGGAGGAAAAGGGCAGACAACAACCACAAGAGGTGGGGTTACAACAGTTCAAACTTTTGGAGGAACTGGAGGTCAAGGAAGCGGAAGTTCTCAAGCAGTCTCTCAGAATTTTCCATCATCATTGGATTTGACAAAAACACGTTTGAATCTTCCAAAGCAAGGAATAAATATTATTCCTTCAGCAGTTTCATCAAACAAAGTTGTTTCAACACAACCAAATATTATAACTCAAGGAATTATGTTTGGAGGAGTTCAGAATGTTGTAGCTTGGGGAAAGGCTCCTTTTGAAAAAGAGTTTTATCCCCAATATCTCACACCAGAAGAAAAGACCTCATTGACAACTGGAAATAAAGGAATGATTAATAGATATTTTGGTTATCCTGTTAAGTATGAAAAATTAAGAGAGGAAACAGTATCAAGAAGGGATATAGATATAAAAACATTAGCACAGCAAAAAATAACACTTGATTTGAAAACTAAACAATTTGAAACAAAGGCAGGAGAATATGGAGCATTTCAGGGTTGGATGAAAGTAAAACAAGTAGGAGTTGGAACAGCAGGAGAAATAATTCTTAATCCAGAAGATTTTGCAACAGCACAGAAATGGGAGAAAGACTTTTCTGGATTTGGGACACAACAAATTCAAGTCAATAAAGATGTTGAAGCATATAATTTGAAAGTTGAAAAAGTCAATCAGCCAGGATTGGAGAAAAGTCCATTTGAAATTGCCAAAATTTCAACAATCTCAGCATTAGGATTGACAAAACCAGCTAAGACAAGTGAGTTTTTCTTGAAAGGAATGGAAGTATCTTATAGTAATGCATTAGACACATTAGGTTCTGTTAAAACAAACTTGTTTTCAGGAAAATCAAATACTTATGGAAGTCTTGCTACAAAAGAATCATTTAATCTATTCCAAAAAGGAACAACCGAGGCAATGGTTGGTTCAATGGCATTTTCTTCAATGGCAACAGCTCCAATAAGAGATCCTCTTACATTTACATTATCAATGGGAATAGGAGGGTTGACTACAGCAGGACTTGGATTTGGAGCAGACTTATTAGGGACTTCTGCAATAGGAAGAGGAATTGCATCAAGCACAGCATTTGGAATAACAGAAAAAGCTGCTGCAGTTGGATTAATTGGATTGTATGGAACTTCTGTTGGTGTAAGGACTTATGCAACATCAAAGATGTTTGGTAAAATTGCTGGGGCAAAAGAATTTGGAACAATTATTGGAAGTGAAACAACAGGATTAGTTGCTGGTGGTTATCTTGGCTCAAAGATTAATTTTGATTTAGGAATGATGAGAGTTCCTAAAGAAGTCAGAGAGGATTTTATTCAACCTTACAAGATGACAAGAGAAGGTGTTGTTTTTCAAACAGAAAAATATCCAACAGCTCCAACCTGGAAGCATTTAAAATTATTAGAAGAACCAACTTATGGTGGAGGGCAGTTTGGTTTTGGGTTGAAAGGAGAAGAAGGAAGTTTTACTTGGCATGTAACTCCAACCCAGTTTGCAGGAGAAACAATAATTGCTCCAGGGACATCTGAATTACCAATGCTTTATGGAAGTTCTGAGGCTTCATTGCGTTTTTCAGGATTAACAAAGGAATCAAGATATTCTCCATTAGGATTTAAACTTCTTGATGTCAAATCTCCAACAGCAATGAGGATTAAAGGTGGAGAATTTGAAAGATTAGGAAGAAGTTCATTAAAATTATCTAATGAAGAGATTGTATTATCTCTTGGAAAAGAATTTAATATAAGACCAAAATATAGGGGGCAAATAATAGAATTGATAGGCAAAGAGCCAGGAGGAACATTTTATGTTCCTGAAATGAAATCAGAAATAGAGGCAGGATTAAGATTTGAAACAAGTATAAAATCCGAAGGGATAATTGGATATACAAGAGTTCCATCAATAGGACAAGTGGAGGGATTTGAAGGAATAACAAGAAGAGGTTATCCTGAATTTGTAAAAAGAATCAAACAACCAGAATTATTCAAGCCAGGAACTTGGGGAAATATATTTGATATTGCAAAAGGAAAAAAGTCAGGGCAGATAAAATATTTTGGATTCAAGCAATTAGGAAAAGTTCTTCCAATAGAAAAATCGGGTGTTGTTTTAGGCATAAAAGATATTAGTAAGGCAGAATTATTTGGTGGAAAAAGAAAAATTAGTGAGTATAAAATTTCAGAATATGCTCCAAGAGTAAGATCAACAACTTATATTTCATTAAAAGGATTTTCAATGCCCAAAACATCATATAAGGGGGCATCAATAAGCAGAGTATCTGGATTGAGTTCAAGGGGAATTTCAAATAAGGGATTCAATGGATTAAGCAGTAGAGGAATAAGTAAGGCAATTTCTATTCCAAGAACTCCTATTTCAATGAGGGGATTAAGCTTAGGAAAAGGTTATGGAGGTTCTTTAGGAATAAGTAAAGGAGGAATATCGGGTTTTTCAGGAATATCTAAATTAAAATATTTTTCAATGTCAATGAAAGGAACAAGTTTATATCCTTCATATAGAACACCAAAATTATTTTCTGGCTTAGCTTCTCCTTTTGGAGGAACTGGAAAGGGTAAGAAATTAAAGCATCTTTTTCAGCTTGGAAAGCAGCCAAAGAAATATCAGCCCAGTTTATATTCAATAGGTTTTGGTATTAAAGGGAAACAACCAAAGTCATCAATTTCAGGAATAACAATCCGTCCATTATCTTTTGTAAGAAGAAAAAGGAGAGAGAAATGATAAAAGAAATTTGCGGAATCTGCCATACAGAAATAATCCTTGAAAAAGATGATTATGCAAGGCATGATGATTTCAGGGGAAAGAAATTATTTTTGAGAAAATATTATCATGCAATGTGTTTTAATAATCTTTTTATTAAAATACAGCAGAAAGTCATGCAGACAATCATGGCAAATATCCCCGCCATAACAAAAGAAGTGAAAAAACAGATGGAGATTGCACAATGACACCACAAGATTATCTTCCTGAAGGATACTCGCCAGAACCCGAACAGCAAGAACCTCCACAGTCTTATGATTATTCCCCGATACTCCATGCCCCCGATGCCTCATTTGCCAAACAGGTTGACCCAAAAGGAATGCTTGTCGAGATTAAACATATTCTTCGGGGAGATTCTTGGGATGATGAAGGCAAAAAATGGAAAAGTACAAAACACCCCCAGATAAATGAGATTGGCATAACAAGCATAATGGCTGATTTATATCCTATTATCAATCAGAATACAACATTAAGCGAATTGGATAAGGAAGAAATTTCAAAAGTCATGATTTCAATAGCACACAGGATAGTAGTCAAGCTTGCTGTTTCAGGCGAGGATTTTGGAATAGATGAAAGTAATTATTCAACTGTATTGGATGGCATAAGATACCAGATGCTGATGACATTGAAAAGGTCTCAAGAAGGTGGAGAAAGAAAACTATGGAGAACAACAATAAGAAGCACAGATACGAGAGTTTCAAGGCCACCTGAAGAAAAAAGAGGAGGATTTTTGAGTCGTTTTACAGGAAGATAAGATGGCAATCGGTTTAGATATTTTGTCAAGCCCAACTTATGGGAGAATGATTAAGATTACAGTTTATGGGCTGATAATCATGGTTGGCTTGGGAGCAGTCTCAGTTATCATTTGGTTCTTTACACAAGTAAGAAGATATACTTATATCTGTGAGATCCATGAGAAAAGGACAGATGCCTCATTTGAGAAGGAAGAGAACAAGAATAATCCTAATTATAAAGGAAATTCGATTGATGACATAATCTTTGATAAGGGATGCTATTATTTTGACAAAAAGATGAATACCTGGAGATTCAGGCTAAAAAATCATAAATTGAATATAGCTCCTCCCGATTTTAAATATGTAAAAAGGACAGCCAAAGGAAAATTAATTTATTTCAGGAAACTTGCAGCAGATAATATAATCCCTATGATGTCTTCATTAGATGAAACCGGAATGACTGAATTGAAGATGAAGATTATTGATCCAGCAAAGAAATTATGGGCTCAGTCAGAAATGATTGAAAATATGCAGGTTTTTGGAAAAGCAACCTGGTGGGACAGATTTGGCCCATTGGTGACTTTTGCTACACTGGCAATGCTTATAATAATCCTTATGTGGATAGTATTGCAGAAATTCAGCATTTTACAGGAAGTATCTGCAAATTTAAAGGATGCTGCAATAGCATTAAGGCAGCAATGTACTGCCGGTTAGGGAATGATAAATGAAAAAAGAGGAAGAATTAAAGGTTGGATTTTCCTAATTGCAATTATCTTTTTTTTTATCCCATTGGTTTTTGCGGCAGTCGATATAGGATTTAACAAGAACCAGCCATTTGTAGTGATGGGCGGAGCAAAATTATTTAATTGGAATAATCTTTTTAATTTTCCTTCTGGATGCCCTGCAGGAGAGGCAGTCCAGATAATAGGGAATACATTGACTTGCATTGCTGTTGGCGGAGGGGGAAATGGCACAGGAGAAAACCAGACAAATAACTCATTAATATTTGTTCCTTATACAGGAGCAACAACTGATATAGATTTAGGAATCCATTCTTTAACTTTAGACCATATTCACATTCCAACCTCTCCTATATACGACTACAGTGGGACTGCTTATCAATTTTCAATCAGGGATATAGAGGATACTCCAGCATTAACGATTTATTATAACCCTGTAACTGAGGACATAATAACAACAATATGGGATACTGCCCATTTTCAAGTTCAGCGTGAGGGACTTGGGATAGCAGACCAATTAGGAACGCATTATACTTTTCTTCAGACACAAAGTCAGGAAGAAAATATAACTTATTATTTCCCTAATGCTCTACCTCCATCTGATAAATGTTTATCTTCAAATGCAACGGGAGAATTATATTGGATAAATTGCTCCGGAGGAGCAGATACTTTGTCAGGAAAGAACTTTACAGATATAACAACAAACATAAGCAACATATCAAAATATGAAAATTATGAATACAATGTCTCCCTTAATTATACTCAATTAACAATACCATTTATGAATACGACTAATAATACAATGTGGAATCTGATTGTTGCCCTAAATAACAATCATACTTCAATAGGATTCAATCCTTTTTCTGAATCAAATTTAAGCAATGTAAATATGACAGGAAATTTAACAACAAGCCAAAAAGTATTCAGGATTGATTTGAATAATAGTGATGCAAACCTTTATTTCCAAATAGGCAATTTCTCAGGAACCCAACTTATATTATCAACCTCAAGTTATTTCAGGTTTTCCAATTCTCTGATTCCTCATTTAACCACTCTTGACATTGGCGGAGCATCAAATTACTGGAATAAAGGGTATTTTAATACATTACATGCAACAGCAATAAATTCTTCAACAGCCAATGCCCTTTTATGGATTAATACTACAAATTCCAACAGCTCGGGATATTCCATTTCAAATTCATTGAATACAACAAATTTCTGTTTAGGAACAACCTGCTATACATCTTTCTCCAGTTTTGCAGATACATGGGCTCCTAATTACACTATAACATCAGGAATGAATTTCACAAATTCAGTAACTTTCCTGAAATATGCAAATGGAACAAATTGGAATGGGACGGGATATATTCAGGCAAATAGCGGCAACTTTTCAGCATCAGTCAATATCACAGCAAAACTCAATGAAATTTCAATTGCCTCAATACTGAATAATGCTTCTATCAATTGGACAAATTTAGCGATTAATATAGCTGATTTGAAATATGATTTATTATCAAATAATGCAACCAAGTGGAATGCTATCAATTCAAAGCTTCCATCTTCAATCTATAACGGAACTAACTTTACATCGAATGCAGGATTACAATGGAATAGTTCAGTCGGCAGTTTTGGGGATTTAAAAGGAGTTGTATTCGGTTCTGTTGGGGTAAATGCAACAGTGAATTTTTCAATAGTTGGCAATAGAGCTTGGCTTGAGTTTGGTTCAAATCAAAATATAACTGCGAATGGAACGCACATCTGCATTCCAGATTGTTGGTAAGCAAAAATCAAATGAAAAAAATATTATTTGTCCTTTTTTTAGGAATAGTATTAACTGTAGCCTTGAATTTTCCACTTGTAAAAGCACAAATCATATTGAGTAACTTTACTTCAGTAGATGATGTTTATGTCCAGGGTTCGGCTAGTCCACCAGGAAGAAACATTTTTATCAAGTTTGAAATAGGGACAAATGGAGTAACAATTCCATTAAACGCCCAGATTGTTCAGGCTCACTTTGGCATGTGGGCGACACAAGCAGCAAATTCTCCAGTAGTTGGAGTTACAAATTGCTCAAATCAATCTTGGTATGAGACAGCAAACATAGATACTCTTGCTTCAATGTCATGCAGTATGGGTGGGGCAACCAAGCCAGTGAATACAATTGATACAGACAATAAATGGTATGAATGGGATGTGACCACTATGGTTGATGAAGCATTTGCAAGCAATCGGGATAATATTACTTTTTTGGCGAATGTAACAGTCCCAAGTTTTACAGTAACATCAAATACAGCAACTCTTGAAATTCAGAATTTAGCAGCTTCATTAACAAAATCAGCCTCATTCAATTCATCAGAGGCAACAGGGGTTGGTGTTGTCTGCGGTAGGGCAGGATGCACACCATATCTTGAAATCACTTATACTGAATGCAACTGCCCGTCGAGTGGTGACTGGATAATAGATGATGGGGAAGTTTGTGTTTTGACTTCTGTTTGTAATTTAAACACCAATAAATTTCTTGGAATCAATGGAAAATTATTGATAAATAGCGGGGGGAAGCTTCTCGCTAAGAAATTAGCGGTAGATGTAACTGGCTTTAAATTGGCGGTGAATGTAAAGGGGGGTGGAAAATTAGCCATACACAAGTGAAAAAACAGGAACTTGAAAACTTGAAGAAGGATGGAAGAAAAAGGTTAAAGAAACTGCTGAAGGAAAAAAAAATTAAAAAGAATAAGATATTTGAAATGATAATGGCTGGAACATTCATATTGATAGTTGGCTTTATTTCAGTATTCCTGATTTCAAGGAATTATTCTACAATCTACAATGCTTTAAGCAGTGTCACAAAAATAATCATGCACAAGGACTTGAATGGAACAGTTGAATTTTTTAGGGGTGGAAGATAAGTTGCTGAAATCTATTTAAATCAGATTAATCTTATGATAAAATGAAAAAAGTAATGTTGTTGTCAATTGTTTGCATTATTCTTGCCTCCTCATTCATAATAGGGCAATTGTATTTCAAGCAGGATTCCATTATTGATTTGAAAATCCCCTGTTTTAACAACAATACTTATTGCTCGGACATTGCTTTCTGCAATGTAACTATTATTTATCCGAATGGATCTGTCCTGGTGAATAATCAGAATATGACTAATTCTGGGGCATTCCATAATTATACCCTTGATGAAACCCAGACAAATATCCTGGGTGAATACAATGCAGTCACGATATGTAATGATAATGGCGTCTTAGGTTCAACAACATTCACTTTTCAGATAACAGGAACCGGCAATGAAAATCCATCTGATCTTGTAATGGCGATGTTTCTTTTTTTCTTCATCGCAATTCTTTTTTATCTGATGCTGTTCATATTTTTCGGAATGAAGCATTTCAAGTCATTGGATTTTGACTTGAATGATTTGGCTTATAATTTCGGTGGCTATTTTGCACTTCTTGGTTATTATGTGATGGAAAATTCCTATCTTGGAAATTCCACGATAGGCAGTTTTGCAGTATTATTACTCGAGGTAGGAAGCGTTACAAACATATTCCTGCCATTATTGGCTTATCTACTTTCAGTCACAATAGGCAAGCAGAGGGCATTGAAGATGGCAGAAGAAAAGGAGTTTGGAGATTTAGGATGAAATTAAATAGTAAAAATATGAGAATCAGCATTGAATTGGCTGAACAGATAGATAAAATGGTGCAAAATTATGGGAGAATGATAAGCAAAATAGCCGCAAGCAAAATAATAGCAAGAAAAATAGGGGGCAAAAATAGAAAACAAATTGAGAAAGTTGAGTGGGGCGAATATACCTAAAGGCATGAAGGATAAAAGAGGAAGCGTCCTAGATATAATTTATATAGCGGTAATTATCTTTGGATTAGCCATAGCTGGAGTGTTCGTAAAGCTTGTAACAGACAAGATGCACGATACAATTCCAACACAGCTTAATAATACAAGTCCGCAGGGGGCGGCAGTGACGTCGGCAGTATTCTCTGGATTCTCAGGGATGATTGATTGGATTACGTTTGCCATCTTCATAGGATTATTAGTCGTATTGGTTGTAACCTCATTCATGTTTGATTCTCATCCCGTATTTTTTTGGATATTCCTATTTCTGAGCATATTTATATTCCTTTTGAGCGTAATATTCAGCAACGTCTATCAGACAATGGAAACTTCCCCGCAATTGACGTCAACAATAGCCTCAATGCCAAGGCAGACATTCATCCTCAATTATTATCCTTATATCATGCTTGTAACAATAGCCCTTTCAGTCATAATAATCTATGGGAAATCGAGGTTTGCGGGACCTGGCGGAGGAAGATTGTGAAAGAGAGGTTAAGATGAGATGTGATTTATGTGGTAGATTATTAAATAAAAGATATAAATGGATACTTGAAAGACAAGGTTATGAAAATATGATTGTTTGTTATGAATGCGATTTAAGTATTCAGAACCAGATATTTGATATTATACAAAAACCATTATTGATTCAGCAAGGAGTTAAAATTTAAAATAAAGGAGAAAAAATGAAAAACAAAAATGCAAAATTATATCAGCAGTTTATCCTGCTGGCAATTATTTTAGCTCTAATCCTGATTCCTTTAACTTTTTCAGCTGGAGAAACAGTTGTATATTATAAAAATAATGAGACAATCAGCATTAAATCTTCCGGGGCAACAGTAATGGATTTGCAGCTTATAGAAAACACTTATCAATGCAAAGGAACATATTGTTATGCGATATTCAGGATAATTCCGAAGATAAATCTTAATACAGCATTGACATCAACTGCATCATCTTACAACTGGACTTTCAGGCAAGATAATAAAGATGGAAAGACATTAAGCATTCCTTATAAATTATATTCAAATACGACTGATAAAAATGGTTCTATGCAATTTACAAAGCCAGCAGAACTGTCAAATTTCAACTTTGAATCAGGAAAAACATATTATTTTAAATTAGAAGGAACAATCCCAAGGGCTTCAACGATAGAATGGATACCTGTTTTCTATGGGTTTACTCTTGATGAATGGACAACCTGGACTGCTGGAGGTGACTTGCCTGGTTATGCTGGAGTATTATCCTGCAATTCAACTAATTATATGACTGGCAGTGGGGAATCTTCAACAGCATATAATGAAACTCTTTGGAGTTTAAGCGGGAGTGAGTTATTTAAGTATACTGGATTTGTGAGCGAAGCTCCAGAAGAAATTTATGGAGGTCCCATAAATAATACTGATATGTGGTATATAAATTATACTGGAAGAGTTATCCAGCATAATTTGGGAAGTGGAGCAGAGATTCAAATTTTTAACGGAGGAGGTTTGACTTCACCAACAGGAATAACAAATAATATGAATGGAATCGATGGAACTCCAACAATATGGTATATCATATATAAGAATGGGACTTTAATCAAATATAATTCAGCATGGGTGCAGCAACAATCATGGAATATAACAGATATTGTAGCACCTTCAACTTCTGGAGCGGGAACTAACTTTTTTAGGACAATAACATATAACCAAAGTGATTTTTGGGTTGGTACAGTCAATCCCCCATTCATATACCATTTAAGTTCTGCAATGACAAATATAACAGATGGATTCAATACATCGTCTGGAACTGATAGGATGCTGAGTATGTGCATAAACAGCAATCAGACAATATTTGCACAAATGAGAGATTATGCCGATTCAATACATTGGACAAGACTTTTTTATTCTGAGCTTGGAGATTCCGTAATATCTGCATTAAATTCCCCTGCAAATGCCACAAATTCAACATCAACAAACATAATAAATTTTACTGTTACTTCAGCAGCAACTGGTGCAATAACTTTGGGAAGTGTGGAATTATTTGTCTATAATGCGACAAGCAAAGGGATTTATTATTCGAATATCAAGACAATAACTGGAAAAAGCAATCAGACTAGTTGGGAATTGACATTGCCATTGACAGCAACAAGTGAGGAATATATATGGAATGCAAGAGTGAACAGCAGTGATAATGCCCTGGCAATCTATGATATTAACAGGACTTTATGGATTGATTTAACCAGCAATGTAATTTCCACATTGGTTTCTCCAATAAACGATTCAGATTATTTGGAAGGGATAAATGTAAGTTTTATATGCGATGGTATTGCATCCATGGGTATTGGTTCGATAACTTTCAGGCTTTATAACTATACTGGAAGTTTAATGTATTCAAATATCAAAACTTCATCGGGAACGACTTACCAGAAAACATCTAGTTATATCTTTAATAATAATGGGACATATAATTGGAACTGCCAGGTTAATAATTCTGATAATTCACTAATGGCTTATGATGTAAACAGGACAATCAATATAAATGTTTTCGGCATTGACAATTGCACAATAGGAACGATGCCTGCATTGAGGTTTTCATTGATTGACGAGCAAAATTCAAGCAAGATAAACGGGACTGTTGAATCAACCTTTATTTATTGGAGTGATTCTTCATTGGCTAATGGGACTTATTCAGCTAAAATGGAGGGCAATAATTCATATATTTACTGCATTTATCCTGATCATGCCAACTTCACGTCAAATGCCAGGATAAAATATTCTTCCCCGGGATATTCAACGAGATATTTTCTTTTTGATAATAATCCAATCGATAATGCAACAGAACAGATATGGCTTAGGATGCTTGAAAATTCATCAATAACTAAATTCTTCGTGAATGTGAGGAATGTCGATGATACCGTTGTCAGGAATGCAATTGTAAATATCTATAAATTTTATGATGGGGAAGGGATATATAAGATTATTGGGGCGGGAAAAACAGATTATTACGGCGAATTTGTGACGTGGCTTGAACAGGATATAGAACATCTTTTTGCAATCTATATCAATGGGATAAATATCAAGAACCAGACATATACAACAATATGCACGGAAATTCCCTGCACAATAAATCTTAAATTAGGGCCAGAGGCAGTTGCCCCATTCGAGCAGATACAGGATATTCCAGGATTTTATTTCAGTTTAAGCTATGACAAGATAGCAAAGAATGTGTCTCTTGTTTATACAAGTGATCCTGGAACATTGAATAATGTCATTTTGTCATTAAAACAATTTAAAGCCGCAACGAATGATATTGTCGTATGCAATAGGACAAGCACGGCAGAGGTTGATGCTCTTGGATGCGATGTAAGCAATGTCACGACTGGGCAGTTTGGAGTTTATGCTTACATAACAACAACTACAGGAAAGGTTTTTGTAAGATACCTTTCTGTTTCAATTGACACAAGATTCCAGACATTCGGAAAAGAGGGGATTTTCTGGGCAATCGGTCTGCTTATAGTAATTGTCTTCACTGGACTTTGGAATCCTTCAGTGGCAATGATGCTTACCTTAGTTGGTTTTGGATTATTGGCTGCATTTGGGATAATAGGTGTTTCATATACTGCTTTGATAGTGGTTATAATAATCGGGATGATATATATAATTTTGATGAGGTCATAAAATGTTATTGCGGGATTTCATGATAGGAATAATACTCTTTGGCATAGTCCTTACTGGATTTGCCTTTATAGCATCTGATACGGCCGATAGGTATTCTGTCACAACAGATACCTCATTTAATTCAACTTATTCAACAATAAACAATATGTCAAATAAGGCATCAAATATGTATAATACCTATCAAAGTGGAGAAAAAACAGCCTCTGGATTCATAGGAATGATGCTGTCAACTGTCGGGGATTTATTCTCAATGATAGTGTCATCATTTTCAGTCGCTTTTGGAGTCATAAACCAACTTGCAATCGATTTGATGATTCCATCGTGGCTGATCATATCTATAAGTTCAATAATACTAATCTCAATAATACTGGCGATATTAAGCATCATAATGAAATCAAAGGTGTAAAATGTACGCAACTCCAAAAAATATAACGGGAATTTCGGATTTGGTTAGTTGGACTGCCACAACTGTCCCTGCATTTGGGATATTTGTATTGATAATGGTGTTCTTTATCTCATTCTTTTCATTGAAGAATTATACAACTGAAAGGGCCTTTGCATTCTCATCCTTTTTCTGTGCATTGATTGCATTTTTAATGCAGATGATGGGCTTGATAAACAGCAGGGTGGCATTTATCACATATATTGTTGCTGCATTGGGGCTGGTTTGGTTAAAAATGTCAAATACTGTGGAATACTAAGGCTTCACAAGGCCTTGTGACATTTTCCATCCAATAAAATTGTTAGCATTTGTTGTCGAAAACTATTTAAGCAAAATAATATTCTATTTTTCATAATGGAGGCAAAAAAAGAATGTTAAGAAGAGAAGGAATTTTAAGACAGAAAAAAGGACAGATTGGAGCAATTTATCCTTCGGTGTTGACGATAGTTCTTGTTGGTATTGCATTGGGCATAGGACTTATGGTTTTATCCCAATTCCAGAAACAAATTGGAGCAGGAAGTGCTGCATATAATGCAACAAATACAACGATTAATGCAGTAGGCTCATTCGCAGATTGGTTGCCAATTATAGTTCTAGTAATTGTAGCAGCAATAATCTTAGGATTGTTAGTCAAAAGTTTTGTCAGTCGAAAGTCGGAGTAATTTTCTTATTCGAAAGATGAATAAGAAAGGACAGGGGTTGTCAGGACTTCAGCCATCGGTAATGATTATAATCCTTACAGGATTAATAATCAGCTTGGGCATTATTATCCTCGACCAGCTTGCTACGAATGTAGATGTTCAGGGACAATCAACAATTAGAATTGACAATGAAACACAAACAGCATTGGCTGCTGGAGATAGGGTAACGTATGTTGACAGAGGAGTGACTTTCATTATGTTTATGAATGCTTCAAATTCTAGTGGAGACCTTTCCGGACATTTAAGTGCTAATTACAACATCACGTCTAATTTCACTACGAATAGTTATGGGGAATTTGTATTAAGCGGAACAGGTTCTGAGCGGTTTGAAGGAATTGCTGTCAACGTGACTTATACATACCAGCAAAGTGGAGTTGCTTATAGAGGAGTCAATAGCACACGAGGAGCTATTGAAAATGTAACTGCATGGCTGCCAATAATTGTGCTTGTTATCGTAGCGGGATTGATACTTGGATTGCTTGTAAGAAATTTCGTTGGGAGAAGACAGGCTTAACTTTTTTATTTTTTTTTATTTTTTAATTTAGAAAGAGAAAAAATCAGATAAAATTGAAGGGAGGTAAAAGATAGGGAGGTAAAAGATAAAATGTATAAAATAAAATATAAACATAGAGGAAAGGTAGGATTATCACCAAAAACATTTAGAACTAAAGATAATGCTCAAAGAGCAATTAATTCTATACGAAAATCAAAGAAAAAATGGAATAGAGATTATCAAATGTTAAAAATTGTTCATGCAAAAACAAGAAGAAAATCCCATCACAAAAGAAGACAAATTGGTTTATTTGGAATGGGAAGAGGAGATTTCTGGTGAAACTCATAATCAAAGGAAACAAGAAATATGTAAATAGGATGTATAAACATTTGAAAAAAGAGCATCCAAGCACGAGAAGACGTATGATAAAAAGAAAATAACATGCCAAAAAAATTTATAAGATGTGTGAAGAAAGTGAAAAGAGAGAATATTAAAAGATATGGAAGGCAGAAATATAACCCCTATGCTGTGTGCAGGGTTTCTACTGGATATTATGGCTCAACACATCATCCAAAACATACTTCTAGATGCCATCATTGCATTCACAAACATAAATGCCATCCGCACATCTATGGACTCAGGAAAAAAAGATATGTTCATTCCAAGGGATTGGGCAGCATGCTTGTAAAGCCACGCCATAAACTGCATTATCTGTAGAAAAATATCTTTATGATAAGATAGATTATTATCAAAGATATTCCTATAATCGTTCTTTTCTTACTTTTGATCATCCAATAAATGATTATCAATCCAAGAATCAATTCTAAAAGAAGAATCCATGTAAATTTAATCATTCACCCTCCAATATATCTTTCTTGTTGCCTTTCTGCTATCTCCTTCCTTTTGTTTTATTTCACAGATTAATTCATTACGACCTAATAGTGCCTTACAGGCCTTCCAAACAGCCCGTGTATTAATTTCAAGCCTTATGGCTATGTCTTTAGTCGGCATTTCCCCCTCTTTTTTCAATAATTCAATTATTTCTTCCTGACTCATCCTGGCACTACTTTAAAGCCAAAACAGGTTTTTCCTGTAATATTCTGGCATAATGAACATGGATCCTGCTTGTAAGTGGCTAAAAATCTGCTGAGATAAATTAATGCAAGGATGATTAGAATATAAAAAATCAAATCAAAAACTATTCTGATTATCTTCCACCTCTTTTCGGCTTTCATTTTTACTTTTTATTCAAAAGAATCAAAATAGCTTCCTGCAAAGTATAAATTTTGTTCTGCGTTGTATCCAAGAATCTAAGCTCTGTTTGTATTGGGACTTCAACAAGTTCATATCTTTGCTTTTCCTTCACTTCATTTGCCATCTTTAAACACCTCCCTTTTAATCCTGATTATCTCATAAGTTTTCAAAAGGAATAGTGGGGAGAAGAATGCAGTAAGGATTATTGATACTATAAGCAAGGGGATTGCTATTGCATAAAGAATATTGCTGTTTATCATCAAAGTTGATATAAGAACACCAAAGATGCTTAATATTGTAAAGAACAGATAGCATATGGTAGTGAATACTGAAAAGTTGTATCTGATAACTTCAATCTTCTGTTCTTGAATTAAATCATTCCATTTTGTCATTTTTTCATCCATTATAAAAAGAAACCGGCATTCTTTTATCTTTTTCCCTTTCTTGAATATTTTTTTTGAATTTTTTCCTTATTTCATCTATTATCCATTGTATTAAAAAAAATCCAGATATTATAGATATAATCCATAACATTATTCCATGGCTTAGGCAATCATCCGGCCAAAAATTAAGTGGACATAACCAATTCATCCTTCCACCTTCTTGTAAATTTCTTCCTGTTTTGCCAAATATGATTCAGAGGGGGAAGGAGGTTTTCCAAACCCCCCCTGCCTCATAAAAAGGGTATCCTTAAAATGAATGTAAAGTTTATAGATGCCATAAGCTAATCCTACTAATTCCAAAGGAACTAAGCCCCATATTCTTTCTCGTTTGCATTTCTCACATTTATCTTTTCTATCGTGATTGATTATTAATTCTATTCCACTTTCAGTTATAATTGTCTGTGTTCTTTCAGCATTTTTATAAGGTTTTTTCATTTCAATTTTTCTCCCTATTCATTTTCTGACATTAAAAGATTATTAAAACACATTATTTCCCTTCTTTCTTCTTCTGAGCCATAAATTAAATCTGGTTCTTCTTCTCCTTCCCAAAATATAACTGCTCTATGGCTTCCTTTATGCCCTTTTTTCAGTTGGCATAATACTTTTCTTGGTGGTCTTTCATTTCCACAATAACTTTCTGCTTTCTCTTTATTTTCTTTTTCCATTATCAAATCGCCTTTTATTGTTGTCATTTCAGTTTTTCTCCTGCAAGTTTGTTTATTTCTCTATCTACGCAAATTGGTTTGATTTCTTCTTTCAATAATCTTATGAACTCTTTGACATCTTTTGACATTAAGACCATATTATCTATTTCCCCATCTTTAAATAATGGATTTGTTAATATCATTATATTCTTGCTTAAATTAAATTCTTCTGTCATTTTAATTTGCCCCTTATTATTTGAATAAAATGCTTTAATCTCTCACCATCTTTAATAATTATAACAACTTCGCTTTCATTTTTAACTGCTTTGTCTATAATCTTAATAACTTCATCTGCTGAATACTTTTTCATTTCAATTCTTCTCCTTCTATTTCTTTCTCATCATTAATCTTCTTTCCATTGTTGAAACCACATTTATAACAAATCCTATCCTTATCGTCAGGAATATGAATTGTCCTGAAGTTACTTTCGCAATTCTTACATTCCATTTGTTTCTCCTTCTATTTCTTTTACTAATTTCTTAATAAACTTGCTTTCAATCTCCCATAAACCAATTAGAACTAAACAAGCATGATTTAATTTACCTTCATAAACCTGCTCTTCCAAACAAGCCATTATTTCAAACTTAATTTGGTCGTTTGATAATTTCATTTTAGTTTTTCTCCTTGTCTGTCATTTTAATATCTAATTGGAATATCAATTCCCTCCACATCTAAAATAAAACATCCGTATCTTTTTCTCATTTTTGGCTTTATTTTCTGTTTTGTAACTTTCAAAAATATTTTTTTAATGTCTTCTTCGTCTAAATCAAATAAAGCATTTTTGATTATTTCATCAGCATTAACACTATTTTTTAATTTTTCTGCAATTATATCACACATCTTATTTATATTTTCTTTGACTTCGTGAAATTCTAGTTCTTCCATTTTTTTATTTGCTCTTGATTTATCACTATCAATAGTATATAATTTTCCTGCTATTTCCATATAATTTCCTTTTTTAATTATTTTCATTTTCTCATTTCCTCACAGAAGATTGCAGTAGCATGACCTGCAACCCAGAGTAAAAGAGGATTCAAACAAGCAGTCTGCTTCAGGAATCTTTCATGCTTCTCTGATGGTGATTTCTGTGAGATTATCATTTGTGTCTCTTTATTGCATCTGCTTCTTTAATCCATAAAGGATATGAAATTAGATAGACAAAAACAAATATCCAAAATGGAATAGATAATTGTGAAAAATGAATACGTCCAGCTGCAAGTCCAGCTGCAATTCCAGCTGCAAGTCCAGCTGCAATTCCAGCTGCAAGTCCAGCTGCAAGTCCAAATGCAATTCCAACTGCAAGTCCAAATGCAATTCCAACTGCAAGTCCAAATGCAATTCCAACTGCAATTCCAAATGCAAGTCCACCTGCAAGTCCACCTGCAAGTCCAGCTGCAATTCCAACTGCAAGTCCAGCTGCAAGTCCAAATGCAATTCCAACTGCAAGTCCAAATGCAATTCCAACTGCAATTCCAAATGCAAGTCCACCTGCAAGTCCAGCTACCATCTTCAAATCATTATCTTTTATTTTTTTCATTTATAAAGCTCCATAAAAATATCATTCCGATTCCCATTCCTATACATAATCCAGACCCGAATAAACTATCTGGATATATTCCATATTTCCAAACAAGAGAACCAGATATGATTAAGGTTATGCCTAATATCAAAAACATCCATTTTTTTTCTGTTTCACGTTTCATTTTTTTTTTCATTTTTGTTTGTGAATATGATTTGGCAGCTAAATAACAAGTCATCTGCCCTGTAAAATCAAATATGGCTTATTTCTAGGGGTTGTGGTGAGTTATTTTTCTATTACTTTTATTATATACCTTGTATCTGATTTCTTGCTTCCTTTCCTTTTGACCTCAACAGCAAGTCCTGTTAGTTTGCCTAATGCCTTGATTTGATTCAATAAGCCATAAGCTTCTGCATTGACAAACCATGTAAGTTTATCTTCACTTTGTCCGATTATCTGGACTGTGAAGATTACACAAGGTTTGAAATCTGGGTGCTTGTATCTTTTACCCTCATCCAAAAATACAAAATTCTTGATTTCATTGTCTTGGATTTTCAGCTTTGGGTATAAATTTCCTGTTATGCTATCTCTCCAATCTTCGATTCCGCTTTGGTTTTCCATTTTATTTTACCTCCTATGTTTTTATTTTGTATTATTTTGATTTATTATACCGTACCGTACCTTACCTCACCTCACCAAACCAGACCTATACCGTACCGTACCTTACCTCACCTCACCAAACCAGACCTATACCGTACCGTACCTTACCTCACCTCACCAAACCAGACCGTACCTCACCATACCTCACCACAATTATCTTGCGATAACTATGATTTGTGATTTTTATTTGGTTTTTTCTTTCCAGCTTGTAACTTGGAATTTCCCAAATCTTCCTTTTTTGGCTGGTCTCCAGTCTCCGACACCGACATTTCTTCCGGCGATGTCAAATAGTTCTTTCATTACTGGAATTTCAATCTGGTTTTCATCAAAGGTGCATTCAAAATCCGCTTTCCATTTGTCAAATTGTGGTCTGTGCAAAACATTTCTTCCTCTTGTTGTTGGATTAACTGCAAGTATTGAAAATACCTTCCAGCCTGCGTTTAATACAATTTCAAATGGATTAATCTCTACACTTGAACCAGCTACCTTTGAATAAGTTGCCTTTGAACTTCCCTTTCCCATCATCTTTTTCTGTTTTCCAGCCTCAACTATGCATCCCTGAAACCAAGTTGCAGGCAAATATATTTTTCCTTCTGCATCTTTGTAGAGTTTTGCTTCTGCAATCTCCTTTGGTGTTTCTGTTTCTCTTTTTCTGTCTTTTGCTTTCTCGCCTATATCTAATTGGCTTGGTCTGTTCATAAGCAGAGGGCTTATTCCTTCTATTGTTATATTATATGTTTTCATTTTATTTTACCTCCTATGTTTTTATTTCTGTTATGTCTACCTTTTCTTGTTTTGTAGACACATCAATATTATCCTCTGAAAAGTCAACTTCTTCATAATTTCCTTCCTGGATTTTTTGTATTTCCCCTAATTCCTGTATTAATTTGTTTATATCCCCTTCAACCAAAATCAATCTGTCATTGAATTTTGTACACCAGTATAATATCACTCCTAATAAGATGAAAAATAAAAGGTGGGCTTCTGAATGACCAGTGAAGAAGCTGTATATTGCTGCAACCAAGATTAATGCCAATAAGACATATATAATTGATTTTTTAAGGTTGAATTTCATTTTTTCTTAGTTCCACATAAAACACAAATTTCAAAGTTTTTTCTCTGCCCCATCGTCATCCTAAACTCATGATTACAATCTTCTGGCTTGGTTTCTGCTTCATCCGGATCATAATCTGATGCCTTTGAAAATCCTGGAATTGTTTGTCTGCTCATTTTTTCTCCTTTATATTTTTCTTGCATGAAGCAAGATGAATCATGTAATTCCAATTAAGCTGCTTTTTGCTTGTTGAATTTATTGGCTTTCCACAAATCTTGCAACTTTTTTTATATTCCATGTCAAGATAGTGTAGAGTAGACTATTTAAATCTTTTGTTTTTTCAGGCTTTTTTCAAGTTCGCTTTAATTCAGGCAATGAAAAACATCGTCGAATTGTCGTCGGAAAAAGGGCAGAAAAAGGTTTAAAAAGAACAAAACAGATGAATAATAAGAGTGTGATTAGATTGATAGAAATAAAAGAGATCCGTGAAAGAGCAAACATTTACTTAAAAAATATTTCTTATGTTTTCTGCATTGAAAGATTGCCTTCTGGAAAACAGAATTACTGGAATGGATTTGTCACTGATATAAAGACAGACTTGATTGTTTTCTTTGATTTGAAATTAATGAGAGAGTGTCCTATACCTTTGGATTCAATCTATGCTCTTGAAATATCCAGGACAGAAAGATTGACAGAAACTATGGCAAGAGAGTTTTATTTTCAGTGGAGGAAAGAAACAAAATGTCAATTTTAGACAATTATATGCCTTTACCGGGTCTTGATTATCCTTGTAATTGGATAACTATTATTTTTTTAATATTTTTTAATAAATTGAGGAAAGAGAATGGAAAGTGAAAGCATAATGCCAACAGATGAAAATCCTATAAAAGTCATTTGTGGGGATTGTTTTGAGGTTATGAAACAGATTCCAGATAATTCTATTGATTTGGTGCTGACTGACCCTCCCTATATTTTAGACGCAAATAAAAGAAATAAAGGTTCTGGTTTTTATCAGAAAACTAATCATCTAGCAAATATAAATGAAAGTTTTGGAACTAATTTTAATCCATTAAATTTTTTAAGAGTAATAATAAATAAATCAAAAAATGGAGTGATAATATGGTGTTCTCAAAAACAGTTATATATATATATATAACTTTTGCAAAAGAAAATAAATTTAACTGGGATTTACAATTTTGGCATAAAACAAATGCCTGTCCCAATCATTTCAATCATCTTATAGTTGATACTGAATATTGTATAAGAATTTATACATCTGGTTCTTATTTTAATAATGAACTAACTTATAGAGACTATAATAAATATTTTTTAGAAAATGTTCAATCAATTGATGGACATCCAACTCCAAAACCATTAAGAATAATAAAAAGCCAATTAAATGTCTTTTCTAAAAAAAATGATATTATTCTTGATTGTTTTCTCGGTTCAGGAACAACAGCAGTAGCTTGCAAGCAATTAGGAAGAAAATGCTTGGGTATTGAAATAAGCGAAGAATACTGCAAGATAGCAAGACAAAGGCTTGCTCAGGAGGTTTTGTTCTGATGGAAGAAACTAAATCGTGGAATTATACCTTGAGATTTAAAGACATACCTGAAACAGCAAAGGAATGCTACTTTCATATTGTGTGGTGGTGGAGGGTTTGAAATGATAAAGGCATTTGATATAGAAAGAAATGAAGACATATTGGGAAATGAGGCTATAAAAGGAAAAGAATATATCTGTCCATGCTGCAAAGAAAGTGTTTCTTTTGTTGATGCAATATTCAAAGTTAAACATTTCAGGCATAAGATAGAAAGGCATTGCGAAACTGAACCAGAAACTATTGAACATATCCAGATGAAACAATTCTTTATAGATACTTTAAATTTAAATAAAGGACAGATTGAAGTTAATTTAGGATTTGCAAGACCAGACATTTACTTAGAAAAAGATAAAATAGCTATTGAAGTTCAGAATAGTCCAATTTCTTACCTAGATTTTATGATAAGGAATGAAAAATACACTGAAAATGGAATTTATGTTTTATGGATATTCAATCTAGATTTATTAAATCCAAATGTTTCTGAATTTTTGAAAAAAGCACATGAATTATATTTTGGAAGAGTATATTTCTTTGATAAAGAATCTATACTACCTATACATTTTGAAAGAAGAGGAAGATGGATAGAACCAAATGATTTTTCTTATGGTGATGGGTATTGGAAATGGTATAAAAAATTAAGATATTTTAAGAATGGAAGTCTTATAATTAATTTTAAATTCTTAAAAGTTGAAAATACATTCAAAGATAATAACTTTAAGATATGTAGATTTTTTGATAAGCAATTTTGGAAAAATGGAAAATAATGAATTTGAAATAACAAAAAAAAGAGATGAATTGAATAATTCATTGAAAAATGAAGAAAAACTGCCAGATTCCTCAGATTTTATCTATTTAGATAAAAATGAAAATGAAAAGGTTGATATAGACAAAGTTGCAAAATATATAATTGAAAAGTATGAACTAAAGACAATTTATGGATTAAGAGAAGAGATAATATATGCTTATGACAATGGAATATGGGAATCAAAGGGAAGAGGATTAATAAAATCAGAGATAGAAAAACTGCTTAATAACTATTCAAAAAACAATGTTGTTAATGAAATATTGGAAAAAGTAAAGAGAATGACTGCTGAAGCAAAAGAAATTTTTGATATTGAACCAGAATTTAAAAGATGTCTTAAAAATGGTGTATTAGATTTTAAAAATATTGAAAACATATGTTTATTGCCACATTCAAAAGAATATCATTTCAAGTTTAAAATACCAATAGACTATAATCCAGAAGCAAAATGCCCTAATTGTCTACAATTCATAAATGATACTTTTTATCCTGAAGATGTTCCACAATTTCAAGAATGGATTGGACATCATCTTCCAAAAAGATATATGTTCAAAAAAGCAGTAATCATTCATGGACCAATAAATACTGGAAAATCTGTTTTAGTCAATCTCATGAGTAATTTTTTAGGAATTAATAATATATCAGGAGTATCATTACAGAAAATTTCAAAAGATAAAGGATTTGATATTATTGCTTTAAAAGATAAGGTTGCAAATATAGTTGATGATTTATCCTCAAATGATTTAAGCAATGCAGGGGGATTTAAAATGGCTGTTGGAGATGGATTTATTACAGGTGAAGAGAAGTTTGGAGACCATTTCAGATTCAGAAATTCAGCAAAGAATACATTCACTTGTAATCAAATACCTTCATTAGATGATATCAATGATTGGGCTTTTTATTCAAGATTTCTTGTCTGGATAATGGATAACATAGTAGAAGAAGAAGAAAAAGACCCGTATCTTATAGATAAATTGACAACTCCTGAAGAAATTTCTGGTTTGCTTAATTGGGCTATAGAGGGTTATAAAAGATTAGTCAAACAAAATAAATTTTCAAATGAAAAGAAGCCAGAAGAGATAAAAGACTTAATGGTAAGGAATAGCAGTCCTCTTGCTCAATTTGCTAAAGAAATACTAATCAAAGAAGAAGGAAATAAGATTTCAAAAGAAATAATGTATAGAGTATATTGTGAATATTGCGAAAAACATAACCCTCAACTTTCACCTTGTTCAAAAGAACAATTAGGAAGACAATTAACTCGTTTTGCACCATTTGCTTTAGCAAGTAGTGATGGAAATGAAAGATACTGGATTAATACGAACTTTAATCCACAATATACTGACACTTATTACACTATTAAAAATAATATGTCTTTACTTTTAGAAGATGTATATAGTAGTATACGAATATTTCCAAAAGCGTCTTATGTGTCAGAAAAAGATACTAAAGCGAACTTTTCAGATAAACCAAAGCAAAAACAGGAGAAAATCCTGGGTACCCAGGAAGAGTTATAAATATGCATTGTTAAGTTAAATGGGCTTTCTTAAATTTATTCAAATTTTAGGCTTTGCACGAATTCAAGCCCTATTTTCGTGCAACATAGTGTTTTGCACAGAAATTAAAATCTAGTTCTACTCTGTTCAAAAATAATTCTTGGATTAGAACACAAATATTGTGTGCCAATACTTTGGCAAGGATTTCATTATCCTGGGAAATCTCTTTCTTGCACTTGACATTATTCCCAAATTTTCTCTTGATCATCGAGAATGCAGATTCTATGTTGCTTCTTTGATGATATCTTTTCATGTATTCTTCTTGATGCATTTTGAAATATTTGAATGCGGCCTTGAAATAGCTTCTATCTTTTCCTCCACGTCTTCCAGAGGTATTTTCCTTAAATGGGATATATGCTTGTCCTCCTAAGGATTTTATCAGAGCAAAATTTTTTCCGGCCAGATAGCCTTTATCATCACAAAAATCCCTTATCTCAAAATTTCTGGCAGTATCCTTTGCTAATAGAGAAAACATTACTTGATCATTAACATATCCTTGTGTTATGTCAACAGAAGTTATGATATTTGTCTTGACCCCACAGACAGCATGGCATTTTCTATATTGCTTCCATCTTCCTTCTCCTATATGCTTCATGTTAAAGAAAGTCTTGTATCTTGAAGTTCCGAAGCCGGTTGCATCAATGGCAAAATCAAGTTCAATCTGCTTTAGGGGTAATGAAGATATCTCAATCAATTCTCTTAGAATATACTTGAGTTCTGGTTTTTCAAAATGATCCAGTATTTAGTCTGGCTTTCATTATAATTGTGCCAAGTAAATTCCCTTCCATACTCTGGAAGTTTAGTCTGATTTTCCATGAAAATTGTACATTGTGATGCTTTATAAATCTTTCTAATTGTACATTATGATGTACAATAATGTAATAAAGTTGTACATTACGATGCATAGATTTATAAAGAATATAGTACATCATAATGCTATGAACGAACAAAAATTAGTAAATGCTTTAGCAAGCATGAATGTTTGGTGGAGCGGATCTCCAGTCCCACAGAGTATAAAAAAGGCAGATATAAGAAGAAAAATATTTTTTAATTTGTGCGATCATTCTTGACATATTATAGCTTCTCTGGATCTTGGTCATTATATCGGCCATATTAAAATTATATGATTAACCTTTATAGACTTTTTTGTGCAAAAGGCAAGTATTTATAAGTTACATTATGTTACATTATGTAACATAAAAATGGGTAACAAAGTTGTCAGAATTGATGAGGATATTTTAGAAGAAGTAGGGGAATTATTATGTGCTGAAAAAGATCCTGCCTGCCGCTTGTCTTCTGCTCAATTTGTTAATCTTGCAGTAAGATCTTTCATAATTAAAATAAAAAAGAATGGTTATAAAATTATATTAAAATTAAAATAAATTGCTTGAACTATCTTATAAAAAATGAATGAACAAGAATTAGAAACATGGAGATTAAATTGCAAAAAAGAAGTATTTGCTCAAATATTATTAAATTCATTAAGAAAGCAAGGTAAAATAAAAAGAAAAAAAGAAAAAGAAATACAAAAAAAAATAAATTTAATTGGCTACAAGAATTTTCTTAATTCTCCCCATCTTGAAGGAAAAGAAGAATTAAGAAAAAAAGTAGCTCTATTATGTCTCAATAGTTATTGTTCTTCTATTGGCATCACAGAAAATTTTACCTTCAAATATGGAACAGACTCTGCTTAA
>Ga0315282_10003678_pt1 | contig 27397 bp, 19 predicted proteins | sample YL17G07_20_MG_FD_203693 | JGI IMG/M metagenome (GOLD analysis project Ga0315282, IMG submission 203693) | Sediment microbial communities from Yellowstone Lake, YNP, Wyoming, USA - YL17G07_20 | ecosystem: Environmental > Aquatic > Freshwater > Lake > Sediment | place: USA: Wyoming | collected...
AGCGCCCTGAAAGGCACTTGTAAGTCTCGATAGCGGGTCGTGACCGGAGCGTGCCCCGCGCGCCACGCCCTTATGTGGGCGAGGTCAAGGGGCACAATTTGAATAACGAGTCATTGCCGGGAAGCCCCGCGCTGCCTGCAGTAGGCAGGGCGGGGAGCTTCACAAGGAGAGGGGATGAGAGAATTCACTTCAGAGGAACTGCTGAGGTTCAATGGTAAGGACGGAAATCCAACTTACATTGCTTTTCAGGGGAAGGTTTATGATGTTTCTAAAAGCAGACTGTGGCCTAAAGGTCTTCATATGAACCGACACGCCTCTGGGAAAGATCTGAGCGCTGACATCTCCGCGGCGCCTCATGGGACTGAGGTTCTTGAACGTTATCCCCAAGTGGGTACCCTCAAGAAAGAGCCCTCCGAAGGGCTGAAGCATCTTCCGTCGTTTCTGCAAGGTCTCCTCGAAAAATTTCCGATAGCGAGGCGTCACCCCCATCCGGTCATGGTTCACTTTCCCATTGCCTTCTTGACGGCGAGTTCACTCTTCGCTGTCCTTTATCTTTTTTTCAAAAAGACCACTTTTGAGTCCACCAGTTTCTATCTGCTCCTTCTCGGTTCGATCGCTTCTCCTTTTGCAATGATCACTGGGCTCCTTACCTGGTGGGTCAACTACGGATTGAAACTGAGCCGTCTTATCAAAAGGAAAATTGAGCTCTCCATACTTCTTCTCTTTCTGGAAGCAATTCTTGTTGTTTGGCGCAGTTCAAGGCCAGAAGTTTTTTCTCAGTTGATGCCCAGGCTTTACCTCATCCTGGTGGTGATTCTTACGCCGGTGGTCTTACTTCTAGGGTATTACGGGGGGCAAATGACTTTCCCGGTAGAGAAGTGAAGCCCCACGGGCTAAAGCCAGTGCCTGCACGCCGAAGTGCGTTACGGCACGCAGGCTGGCTCCTTCACATGCTTCAGAGGGGCGGAACCCTCCGAAGCATACCCTACTACGCTCCTTCAGAGCTTCGAAGGGTACCCTCTCCGCATTCATCCACGGTCTGAAAGACCGTGGCTTTCTGCGTAGGAGGGTAAGGAGGAAAGGAAGGAACTTTTCATGATCATGCCATTTCAAGGAAAACATCCCAAGATTGATCCCACTGTTTTCATTGCTGACAGCGCACTGGTCATCGGGGAGGTCGAGATCGGGTCAGGGTCGAGCGTGTGGTTTCAGGCGATCATCCGGGGGGATGTTCACTTTATCCGGATCGGTTCAAACTGCAACATTCAGGACGCCTGTGTTCTTCATGTGGAAAAGGATCTTTACCCACTCTTCCTTGAAGATGAAGTGGCTTTGGGCCACCGCGTGGTTCTTCATGGGTGTCGAATCAAAAGGGGTTCCCTGATAGGGATCGGGGCCATTATCCTGAACGGGGCGGAGATTGGGGAGGAGTCGATCGTGGGTGCGGGATCCGTCGTTACTCCCCGGACAATCATTCCTCCAAGAACTCTTGCCCTGGGAAGCCCGGCCAGACCGGTTCGTTCCCTTGAAGAGAAAGACATACGCATGATTCAGCAGTCGGTTAGAAATTACAAAGACCTTCAAGCAATCTACGAAGGAAGGAAAGGAAGAGACACCTAAGCGGCGTCCAAAACAGACCCGGGAAATCTCTCTTATTGAGAGATCGCCTCAATCATATGGAGATTGGATCGCGACAGCCGTGTGAATTGAACGCCGGCTCCGAGAGACCCATTCGACTGGAGGCGGACCACCTTACAGTGAGTCTTCAAGTTCTTGAGGGGGTCCTGGTCGACTTCGAGAAGGATCCGGAAGGGTTCGCAGGGGATGACACCGCTTTCCAGCTGAATTCCCGAAAGAAATCCCCCTCCGCAACTGATGTTTTCCACCGTGGCCTCTCCCACATCTCGCTTATGAGGAGACCTCATTCGATATACGCCGATTTTTGCTGGCAGATTGACGGACACCCGAGGCCATCGCCGCTGGTGTTCGAAGCTCTGGACTCCCTCACCCGGCTCCTCCGTCAGTCCCAGAAATGTGTACAGTTTCTGTTGGAGTTCTTCTTGCTCTAAACCTTCCTTGGCCACGGCCTCATCCGCTCCCCACTCGATGCACCGTTTTGTTCCTTTCCCCTTGGCCAGACAAAAAATTCCCAATCCTCTCTGCTCCTCCCGTCTTCGCAGAGACCGGATCACCTCAGCACAAGGGATGTCGGAAAGTTCCTCGTCGAGAATCAAGAGGTCCGGCCGCTCTTTTGAGCACCGGACGAGCACATCACCCCCGAATTCGTACCGTTCCAGTTGAACTCGTTCGTCCTCGGAAAAAATCTTCTGAAGGATAGAAAAAAGTCTCCCATCAGAGGTTCCGACAAGGACCCGCTTTTTTTCGACGGCGAAGACATCCGTGGAGAGACTGTATTGCTTCATGAAGGCTGCGATGCTGTCTCGACTGATCATCCGCTCTCCGGTAATCGGGTTCTTCTTGCCAAAGAAGACATTCCGGTCAAATTTGCGTGAAATCGTGGAGCGTGAGATGTGAAGCAGTTCGGCTGCTTCTCCGGTCGTGTAGTATTGCTTCAGTGCCATAGGATTTCGTCCTCTCTCCTTCAGGATGTCGAATTTCCATATTCGTATCAAGGAAAAACGTTTTTGTCAAATTCTATTTTTAAGGACACCGCTGAGGGGAAAACCGCGCTGTCCCTTTTTGCTGTCCATTTACCCTCCTACGCAGAAAGCCACGATCTCTCAGCCCGTGGGGTCCACTCTTGACATCCTACGTCTTTTTTGTTAAATTGTCAAGTATGCAAGTCATCACATCCTGTAAGCACAACCCGCACTGTGGTTTCAAATTCCCGGCGGAAGACCTTCAGGCAAGGAGGAAAGCGCCAAGTAACGGCTTAACAAAGACGCTCAATGTTGCGAGCGGTTAAGGGGAGAACAAGAATGAATTCTCAGAAGACATCGAGATCCGCTTTCTTATTACTGACGGTTGCACTGGCCGCGGCAACCCTTCTGGCATCCGCCAGTGCAGGGGCACAAACTGATTCCCTTTGGAGAACTCAAGTCTCCCACCCCCTCACCGTCAATGGTTACAGCCTCGACCGGGAGTCCCGATCTTTCTCTCTCCCGGATGATTTGAAATGGAGCCCCTCGGCCAGGACACGCTACCAGGTCATCCAGTTCGCAGGCCCTGTGAAACCCGAATGGAAAGAAGCCTTGGTGGGTCTTGGCGTAAAAATATTCGACTACCTCCCGGACTACGGATTCGTCGCCAGGGTTCCTCGTTCCACACTGAGAGCCATCCGTGGCCTTTCCTATGTCACGTATGTTGGGCCTTTTGAGCCAGCGTTCCGTTTGGACAGGGGGCTCGAAGGAAAGAAAGACCGTGATGTGACGGTGAACATCGTTCTCTTTGAGGGTGAGAGCGTTGAAGAGGTTGAGGCTGAGATAGAGTCTCTGGGCGGAGAGGTATTGAAACGCTCATCTTACGATCTCCAGGCAGTTATTCCGAGATCAACGCTTCGGAAGATCATCACATTGGAAGGCATACGCTGGGTGGAAGAGGCAAGACCCATCGAACTGCGCAACAGCCAGACGTCATGGAAGATTCAGTCAGGTGTTGAGGGTTACCGGCCCATTTGGGATCAAGGACTCAGAGGAGAAGGTCAAATCATTGGGGTCGCCGACAGCGGGATCGATTGGGACCATGAGTGCTTTTACGACCCCCAACACCCTCAAGTCCAATACACGAATAAAGGCGAGACCAAACCACCTGACCTTGCCCACCGAAAAATCGTGAATTACTGGCGCTTCGTCAATGACGGCCAGGATAAAAGCGACCACGGAACCCATGTGACGGGCACCCTCGCCTGTGACAATACTTACATCACGAATAATTCCGGAGACCCAAACGGCCAAGGGATGGCTCCCAAAGCCCGCCTGTCATTCACCGACCTCGAAAGCAACTACTTTCCACTGCCTGCCGTCAGCGACGTCCCACTCATCTTCGACAACCAATATTCGGACACGGCAAGAATTCACAGTGATAGCTGGGGAGAGATCAATCAGTTTGGGGTTTACACGGCCATGACCCGTGTCATGGACGACTACATGTGGAACCACAAAGACTTTCTGGTATTGGTGGCAAACGGAAATCAAGGAGAGGTGGGTCCACCCGCGACTGCCAAGAGCATCGTCAGCGTTGGAGCAAACGTGAATAGCGTCGGACCTACGAATGATGGTCGTATCAAACCCACAGTGGTCGCACCTCGTTCGATCACCTCTGCTGACAATGATGGAAATCTGGGTACCTTTAACTCCGGTTATCGCGGCATGTCAGGAACGAGCATGGCCACGCCTGCCGTTGCAGGAGGACTGGCACTCGTCCGACAGTATTTCATGGGGGGCTGGTATCCTGAGGGGCGGGCCAACCTAGCGAATGCCTTTACACCGTCGGCAGCGCTGCTTAAAGCTGTGCTGTTAGCTGGGACGGTGGAGGTGACCACCGAGGATGCAGACTACTTGAATGAGGGAAAATTTCCGAACAATACCCAAGGCTGGGGGTTTCCTAATCTCGAGGGTTCCCTTCATTTTGCCGGCCAGAGAAGGAAACTCTGGGTCATCGATCAAACCCAGGGACTGAATACAGGAGGTCAGGCGTCTTTTACCGTGACGGTCACCGATGTTACAGAACCGTTTCGTGTGGTCCTGGTCTGGACCGACTATCCTGGAGCCTATGGAGGAACCCAGATCCTCGTGAATGATTTGGATCTGCGCGTGCAAGGCCCCAGCGGAACGACATACCTGGGTAATGTCACCCAGGGACTGAATCCAGGTCATTCGGTTACGGGCGGAAATCCAGACCGCGTTAACGTGGAGGAGGGTGTCTTCTTGCCTACTTCTCAATACGGACTCATGGCAGGAACTTACACCCTGACAGTTGAAGCGATCAATGTTCCCCAGGGCCCTCAGCCCTACGCCCTTGTCGTAGTAGGCGGTCTTGAAGGAGGGCCCATTGATACAGAACGGCCAGAGGTGGAGTCTACAAATCCCATCAATGGTGCCTATGATGTTCCTTTCGATACCACCCCCTCCATCACTTTTTCAGAAGAGATGAGCCATTCGTCAGTTGCCAATGCTTTTAGCATTGAGCCAGTGGTGACAGGGACCTTTGCCTGGAATGGACCGACCCTGACTTTTACTCCGAGTTCACCCCTTGCTGAGCGAACACGATACACGGTGACGGTTTCAACGGCGGCGATGGATCTAGCCGGGAACCCACTCGCATCTCCCTTCTCTTTTTCTTTCACGAGCGCCGGGACTACCCCTGGGCCGAACCCAGAGCCTCCGAAAACTCCAGCCATGCCAACGGGTCCGGCTTCGTGCTACGCGGACACGGTCTATTCCTATTTCTCTACAACCACTGACAGCAACGGAGACCGAATCCAGTATGTCTTTGACTGGGGTGATGGAACGTCAACGACAAGTCCCTTCCTTCCTTCTGGTACCCAAGCTGAGGTGACCCACACCTGGATCCAGTCCGGAAACTTTAATGTCCACGTCCAGGCGATTGACGAGACGGGAAGAGAATCAGACGTGAGTGTTCCTCTTGTTGTAAGTGTTTCAGAGCTTCCCCCTGCCCTCATCACTGCCTCGACAGGAAACGGCTCTGTGGTGATCTCAACTCGATACCTGGATTCGCAACATGCCCAAACATTTAAGGCCCCGGTGAGTTCGATCCAGTCGGTCTCGCTCGCTCTTGCAAAGGTCGGGACCCTTGATCCGGACTTCCGTATCCTCGTCAGCATTCGGTCTTATCAAACGTACCCAGATCTGGGATATGGTTATGTCCATCCTCAAGATGTGATTTCTACGGATCCTGCTTCACCGAGTTGGACAAAAGTCACTTTCAACAAAGCGATTTCATTGACCCAAGGGAAAATCTACTACCTTGTCCTTCGTTCATATGATGCGGCTGCCGATGGGAGTTACCAGTGGCGGACCAGCAGCCTTAATCCCTATCGTGACGGGATGTTGTATACGGGGCCGACCTGGAAACAGAATCCCGCTACCGACGCGTTGATGAGAATTCCAACCACGACACCGCCTCCGAACCTTCCTCCCTCTGTTCCAGGAACCATTGAGGGTCCTTCGAGTGGAGTGATCGGAGTTTCCTACACCTTCCGCACCCTTGCTCATGACGCCGATGGAGACCCGGTACGAATCGTCTTTGACTGGGGCGACGGGAGACAAACGACAACGACCCAGGTTTCCTCTGGAACGATGGTTGAGGTGACTCAGGCTTGGGAGACTGCTGGGACGTACCCCGTCCGTGCGAAGGCCATTGACTCCAATGGTCATGAATCGAATTGGGGTGGCATCCTCGCTGTCGAAATTGCGGGAGAAGATACGACATCACCGCAGATCTCCAACATTTTCGTTTCATCCCTCACATCATCGAGTGCTCTGATTAGCTGGGTGACAGATGAATTGTCTTCTTCCAGTGTTGAATATGGACCGTCCTCTTCGTATGGAAGTACGGCTTCAGGTTCCTCACCCGTCACAAGTCACAGTGTAACGCTTTCGGATCTTCTGCCAGACGCGCTGTACCATTTCAGGGTTCTATCTCAGGATACGGCGGGGAACGTAGCCAGTAGCGAGGATTCGACCTTCAGAACACTCCCCATCGATGTCAGCCCGCCGCAGATCTCTGACGTTCATGCTCGGTATGTGACTGCCACAACGGCCCGCATTACCTGGCGCACCGACGAGGCGAGTACTTCCTATGTTGATTTCGGAATCTCAAGCAGCTATGGGAGTACTCAAGGCAATGGAACTCTCACCACGATCCACAGTGTGGAGATTGGGCCATTGACACTCAACACGCTCTACCACTACCAGGTCCGGTCAGCGGATGTTGGATCTTACGAGTCCGTTGGTGATGATCGAACCTTCACCACACGGAATGAGGACCCGTGGACGACTTACCACTCCTATCAAGGTTCGAATAGCCTCGTAACAGAACTTCAAAGGCTTGCTTCTGAATTTCCTGAGATTGCCCAACTGTCAAGCATGGGTCAAACACACCAGGGCCGTGAACTCTGGGCACTGAAGATCTCTGACAACGTCGCTGATGACGAGGATGAACCCGAAATGCTGATGGACGGGGGCTTCCATGGCGACGAGTGGATCGGAAGTGAGACAGCGACCTTCATAGCGTATCAGCTTGTTAATGGATACGGAGTCGATTCGGATATTACCCAGATGGTGAATGAAAGGGAGATCTGGGTCATTCCACTGGTGAACCCTGACGGCCGGGCCATTGACAGTTACGACGATGGCAACAACCCCTCCTACTACCGGGGCTGGCGAAAGAATGCTCGCGACAATAACAACAGTGGTAGCTGGGACGGTTGCGATGGGGTTGATCTGAACCGCAACTTCGACCTCGGCTGGGGTGTGGGAGCGAGCACGTCGACATGCAACATCGAATACATAGGGCCCACTTCCTTTTCGGAGCCTGAGAGCCAGGCCTTTCGGAACTTCGTCAACAGCCGAGACTTTCAAATTTACGTGAGCTACCACTCCTATGGTAGAAGAATCTACTACCCGTGGGGTTACCAATCTGATCTAACGCCTGATGATGCTCGCTTTCGTGAGGTTGCGAACGAGCTCCTCACCTATCTCCCGGACTACTCAGCTGTCAGGGCGGGTTCCTACGGGCCGGAGGGAGGATGCAGCGACGACTGGATGTACCAGAACTTTAGGGCCATGGCCTTCACCATTGAAGTCGCACTCACGGATCGTCCTGATCCTTCCGAGATTCTTCGAACAGGAACGGCACATCTCGAAGCTGCACTGCACCTGCTCAACCTGGCCGACAATCCCTGGGAAGAGGAGCCTCCACCTCCGCCCACAGCCCCTGTGGCTGCATTTACGGCGAGCGTGACCAGTGGTTTCGCTCCGCTTGAGGTTCAGTTTACCGACCAGTCCACGGGGACCATTAGCTCGTGGTCGTGGAATTTCGGAGATGGAGCAACTTCAAACGAGCGCGATCCTGTTTACACCTATACTCAACCGGGGGATTACACAGTGAGCCTGACGGTAACGGGTCCCGGAGGAAGCGACACAGAGACTCTGACTAACCTGATCCAGGTGGAAGAAGCACCTTCGGCTCCTGTCGCCTCTTTCACGGCAAACCCGACCACCGGGACTTCTCCGCTTCAGGTCCAATTTACGGATCAGTCCACGGGGACCATCAGCTCGTGGTCGTGGAACTTCGGAGACGGATCAACCTCCTCGGAAAAAGATCCTGTCCACACCTATGCTCAGGCTGGTGACTACACTGTGAGTCTGACAGTCAGCGGCGCTGGAGGAAACGACACAGAGACGATGACGAACCTCATCCACGTCGATCAGGGCGTCGAACCTGAACGTCTGGTTGTCCGGATCACAAGCTGGCTCGGGGATGCCTTTGTCTATGGCAACTATTTCTACCGAAATAACAAAGTTTCGTACATCGGCCTTTACAATAATAAGGAATGCCATAGCACGTTCTGGTTCAGCCCGATCGCCATTCCTCAAGGGGCTCAGATCGTAAGTGCCTGGATCCGGGTCCCGTCGAGCCAGGACCTCTCGAGTGCATGCACGGCAGAGGTCGTGGGGTTCGCAGAGGATTATCCAGCCCCTGTCTCAAGCTTTTCGGATTGGCAGAGCCGTCCAAGGACGAACGCAGCAGTCCTCTGGAACATGGAGACGTGGCAGAAGGAAAAGTGGTATTCAACACCGGAACTGGCTTCGATTGTTCAGGAAATCATAGACCGTGCGGGATGGAAGTCTGGCCACGGGCTCGCCTTTTCCATCGGTCCAGAATCTGGGACGGCTAACTTTCGGGCCCTTTATGAACGGGACCAAGACTATTTCTATGGCGCCGAATTGATAATTGACTATTTGCCCTGAGCTCGACCAGGCAGTACCAGAGGTAGCAATATCCCAAACATTTCCCTTGCAAGCCACTGCGTGTCGGCAGTTGGAAAAGAACATCCAAGGGTGGAAATAACTCCAAGATAAAGGGAAGAGTTTTACCCTTTTTTTACCCCCAAAAACAGCCTGAAGTTCAAAAAGTCTAGCCGTAATAAGGGGTTAGGATGTCTGGCATCCGTCTTGCTTTGTTTTGCCCCATCATTCCTATCTTCTTGTGTCTTCAAGAGCACCCTTGCGTATTTTGATTGGAGGGAACATGGATACCAGGAAATCTTTCAAAATGTTGGCAGCCATCACGACATTGCTCGTAGCAGTCTCTTCTGGGCCCATCCTGGCCGGCGAAATTCCAACCGGTCATTTTATCTAGGACCTGAACTCGATGCTTGCCGTAGAGATGCGAGGCAAGAGAGCAGCGGAGGAAGTCTGGGAGTAACTGGTTGGAGAAGGCCCGGATTGAGTGGTTCATGACAAATGAGAAGAGGGTGAAGCGAGATTCAAGTCTGTGGATGTCAGGAGGGGACCCATGATTCAAAAATCAAAGAGAACATTTTCCGCAGGATGCCGAGCTTCTGGAATCGCGGTTTTGTTTTTCTTTCTCATTTCGATCCCCCTTTGCTATTCGGCCGACATCGATGACATTCGCGCCGCGATCAATGCCAGGGGGGCTCGTTGGATTGCCACGGAAAACCCGATCTTTTTGCTTCCATGGGATAAGACGGTGAACCTTGTGGGAACGTTTAAGGAGGTGGACCCGGACGCACCGGTCGTCGACGTGGTGCACGGGGTCGTCATTCTGCCCGGACAGTTTGATTGGCGAAATTACCGGGGGTCAGATTTCCCTCACGGGAACTACGTGACTTCTGTCAAGGACCAGAGAAATTGTGGTAGTTGCTGGGCCTTTGCAACAACGGCGGCGCTTGAATCGGCGTCGATGATCGCCGGAAATCGGCCCAACGAGGATTTGGATCTGTCTGAACAGGTCCTTGTCTCCTGTGGGAATGAAGACGGGGTAGGGAGCTGCTCGGGGGGGAGGGCGGAGCTTGCCTCCAATTTCATCAAAGTGAAAGGTTTGCCCTTTGAGAGTTGTTACCCTTACACGGCAACGAACGGATCCTGTGGCGAGGCATGCCCAAATTGGCAGGTTTGCGATTTCAGGATTGAGGGTTGGGCCTATGTGGCCAGCACCTCTCCCGCCCCGTCGGTGCTCAAGTCAAACCTCTACCTCTACGGACCTCTTCCCACCACGATGGCGGTATACGAGGACTTTAAAGCGTATGGCGGCGGTGTTTATACCTACGCGTGGGGGAGGCGTCTCGGATATCATTCCGTACTGATTGTAGGGTACAACGAAGATGAGCAATATTTCATCGTAAAAAATAGTTGGGGAAGCGATTGGGGAGAATCGGGCTACTTTCGGATTGCCTATTCGATGGTCGACGATGGCGTCATCGAATTCGGGGATAACACCCTGCTTTACTTGGGCGCCACCCCTTACATCGACGAGTGTCTTGTTTCAACGCCTGAAGTTCCTTCGGGCCCGATCGAAGGCGCCACAGGAATATCGTATACGTACAAAACCGGAGGTTCCGTATCGGACGAAGGCCATCCGGTGCAATACCGCTTTGACTGGGGCGATGGAACCAAATCCGAATGGCTTCCGGTTGGCACACAGAGTGCCGTTAAATTCTGGTCTTCCCCGGGCACCTATAGCGTCAGGGCTCAAGCGCGATGCGCCTGGCGCAAATGTAATAAATCTGACTGGTCGGATCCGCTCACTGTAACGCTGTATGAGGTCAAAGTGAAGCTCCTGACACCCAACGGTGGGGAGGTTATTCCATCGGGGTCAACCCATTCCATTCAATGGAAGGCAAGCTCTCAGGCGGTAACCTTCAAACTCGAACTTTCCATGGATAACGCTACCACCTGGATCCCCATCGCGGAGAGCCTAACAGGCACGAGTTACACCTGGCAGGTTCCAGCCCCGTTGGAGAATCAGAGAGATTGCCTCATTAGGTTGGTGGCCTACAACCATTTGGGAATCAGGGTGGGTGAAGATCGATCGAATGCCCCCTTCATCATTGAGGTTGTCAAGGTGGATTCTCCGAAGAATGGCGAAGTCCTTCCATGCGGGAGTCAAGAAACCATCACGTGGACGACCTATGCAACCAAACGCCCTGTCGAGGAGGTACGAATTCATTACTCGAAGGATGCGGGAACCACTTGGTCTTTGGTGGACGCCATTCCCGAAAATCCGGGGACTTATGAATGGACAGTACCGGCCGTAAAGGAGAAAAAAACGGAGTGCCGTATCAGAGTGACGTTGAAGGATTCGAAGGGGGAATCCGTCGGGAGTGACATGAATAATGGTTATTTCACGATCGCGATGGTCAAGGTTGATTCGCCCGTGAAAGGAGAGGTTCTTGCATCAGGGAGCCAGAAGACCATCAGTTGGACGACCTATGCAACCATCCGCCCTGTCGAGGAGGTAAAGATCCATTACACGAAGGACGCCGGAGTAACCTGGCATGTGGTGGCCACCCTTCCCGGAAATCCCGGGACTTATGAGTGGACAGTGCTGACCGTCAAAGAGAAAAAAAGACAATGTCGAATAAAGGTGGTCTTGAGAGATTCGAACGGGGAATCTGTGGGCAGCGATGTGAGCAATGGCTATTTCACCATTCTTCCTCCCCCGAAACAGTGATTAAGCCCTAAAAGGAGTCGGGACGTTTCCGATCTGATGGGGATGTGAGAAGTCTTTGGAAGCGGAATGTGAAGAGAGAGGTGGAAGCAGAATCCGGTAGTGTAGGGAATGGGGTCACATTTTCATCATTGTTTTCTTGGTTACACGGCGGTTCCAGGGGCGGTCAAGCGGGGCTTAGAATACTTAAGGTCAAGTGGGCGGATAGAGAAGGTGGTTCATAAGATAATTGCTGATATATGAAAAGGTGACCCCTTACACTGGACATCGTTTTCATTCCGTGGCATCGTTTGCGCAACCCTCTCAGCCATTGATAGCCATGAAAAGCGCTTCCCGCTTCGCGTGCAGGTTAGCAGCCGCTCCGAGCGCGACCTCATGGTCGTTTCTCTCCAGGGCGTCGAGAATGCCGACTGCAACGGCCTCAGGTGACATCGTGTGCTCGGTTTCTTCCGGCCTCTTACGGCTCCCCGATAGTTCCGTGGAGACCATGGGAGGGGCGACCTCAAAGATCTGCACCGACGTGTCACGCAACTGGTGTCGCAGGCAAAGGCTTAGTGAATGGACAGCCGCCTTGGTGGCACAGTACACAGGCACCGCTGCCAACGGCGTGAATGCTAATCCCGAAGAGATATTCACGATGGCCGCTTCTTTCTTCCGCCTCAGATGGGGAATAAGGAGAGCACTCAGATGGATCGGAGCTGTCAAGTTCGTTGCGATCTCCTCGTCTGCGTCTTCAAGGTCGCGGGGTCCCTTGAGGAAATCCACAGACCGTTGGATACCGGCGTTGTTCACAAGAAGGTTCAGGTCTTTGAAATCGGACGAGAGCCAGTCAACCAGCGCGCGCCTGGACCGCGCTCCCGAAACATCGCAGACCCGAATCTGTATTTCGGGCAGGCGTTTTTTCGCCGCTCGAAGCCGCTCGGAACGGCGACCGCATACGATGACCTCGTTTCTCCGTTGAAGAAGCGCTTCTGCCAACGCCAGTCCAATCCCACTGCCGCCCCCTGTAATTAGCACTGTGTTACCTGTTGTCTTCATGATTCACCCCTGACGCCTGTCCACCACTTCCCTTCGTTTTGGGGATCTGCAGTACACCATCGACATCTTCAAGGTCAAACCACCACTTATTCTCTGACCTGGGCTTTCCGTATCCCATAAAATCATCTGCCCAGGTTGCAACGCTCCTGGCAAGTCCTGAATGTCGCACTGCCCAACCCACAGCCCGATGAACAGGGGTGTAAGGTTTATTCCAGGGGCAAACCTTGATACACCTCCCGCACCCTGATCCCTTTGGGTTTCCTGTTCGCATACGTGTGCATTTTTCAATATCTGTTGGCCAGTGTTCATATCCGTTGTACATGACCTTATCCCCTGAGCTGATGGCACCTGACGGACATTCGCGGGCGCATTTCTTGCATTTGGTACAAAAGTCCTGTACCCCAACGTCTATCGGTTTATCCGGAGCAAGAGGAAGATCGGTGGTTACTACTGCGGCTTTAAACCGAGGTCCCAGAAAGGGATTCAGGACACAGTCACCTATTCTACACATCTCTCCTAAACCTGCCCAAAGAAGGATAGGGGGAACGACGACCTGATAGTTTCGTGCATGATGGGCTCTCGCAGGATAACCCAGCCTGCGGATATAATCGGCAATAATACAGGCAATGAAACCTGTTGTCGAATAACCCAAGAAGCTCATCGAATTGCTTATCCAATCATAACCGTTAAATGCTTCCGCGGTCTTCCAGTCCTGATCAATCAGGACTGCTACCGCATAATTGTGGTCCAGAGTGATTGACTCACCATTGGGAAAGCTGTAGGAGTAGACAGCATAGGGAGGCAGCTTACAGATTCCGACCGCGTCGGCTCTGAGAAAATAAGCGAGTTCTTTTATATGCCGGGATATTTGTTCAGGGTCTTCCGGGATTGGAGCCTTTTGGGAGGCAACCAATCCATCAACAACATTCTTCAGATGAGCCGCCATCGATGAGAGGGCGCCAGAGATAGGATGTTTGGTAACAAGTCGCTCCCTTTCTCTTCTGATTTTCTCACCATAATCCCCTCGACGTGCCCTGTTGAACCCGCCCTCACGCTCATCAACTCTTTGAACCTTGTAATCAAGAATTAACGTTGTGGGTCGCTCAATCCTTTTCAAACTATGAACGGGAAAACGGTCGGTGCCACGTACCAAATAACCACTCATAATGATACCCCCATACACTCATAGGTTTGTGTTTGTAGTTTAACGTAAGGCAAAAATATCTCACCTGTCAAGCAAATGGCCTCTGTCCGGGGTGAATAGTGTAGATCTGATACATGCTCTTACAAGGTCGATCTGAAAATATCTTACTGCATCTTCGTGACCATTGAAAAAATATCTGGGTTCAAACTTAGGGTGGTTAATTGTAAAATAGGGGTTCCAACATACACCTTTTTTAGGTTTTTGAGAAGCGAAAGTTACAGGGAGGTGTCCTCAATAAATGGCGTTGAAGACTTCACGAGTCATTACGGACGGCCATAATCAGGAATCGAAGATTATGAGATGTAAGAGAGGATTACGATAAAGCTGAGCTGCAGGGCCGAATCAGGTTGGCTTAATCCCCACCTTCAGAAACTACGCCCACCAGGTCAGAAGCAATCCAAGTGGTCAGCTCCAAGGATATGTTAGAGCACAATAAGAATAATATATCTCCAACCGACTTACGATCTCGTTTGTTTCCTCAAGTTTTCCACAGCCTCAGATATTGCTGCTTCATCTGGACAATTCTTAGCCCATTCCGTCCAGAAGTTCCTTGTTGCACTAGCTGGAGTAATAGCGGGACAGTCTAGCTTTATCCTAGTTGGAAGAAGGACTGCGTCTCCCAGGAGAAGGGCTTCTCCAATATCAAGCAATGGAAGCATTGCAACAAGGCCTGCCATAGAATCTGGCATGAGGCGCTTCACGACCGACTGATCACTCTCGTTAGTTAGCCTTAAGGTCAAAAAGTTATTACATTGACTCAATATAGTTCGACTTACATCCGAAGGCCGTTGACTTACCGCTACTATGGATACGCCGTATTTGCGACCTTCTTTGGCGATGCGCTCAAATGTCTCAAGCGCCTGCTTTTCTACGGCATCTGCATCATCTTTCACCGGCAAGTACAAGTGTGCCTCATCGCAGATAAGAGCGAACGGAGTCCTTTTCTCTTCTCGAGTCCAGAACTGCACGTTATATAGTAGCCGAGCAAATGTTCCGGTTACCACTGGCAACACATCCGACGGCACTTCTGAAAAATCTATTATCTTGATGCCAGGCTTGCCTGCTTGCGAGGCCAATAGCCGCTTGATCTGAGCAACAAGCCACTCGTAGTTTCCAGCAGCGGGCGGCGGTTGAAATAGAAAGCCATACCTTCTATCCTCAATCTTCGCGTTTAGCCGCGAGATGAATCTGGTCAGCTTACCTTCCCAATCTCCCTTGACGGGTTGTCCTTTTGCACCCTCGCCCTTCCGGGTATCATCTTCTTCGAGAAGACTTAGAAGGTCTTTCATATCGTAAGGGATTGGCGAGTCCACTGTGAAGGTGGCTTTCACGTCCGTCTTTTTATTCTTATCTAGCGTTTTTCCTTTCAGATCTCTAACATGCAGTGTGAATCTTGATGCTTGGTTGGGTGCGTTTTGATCACTCCTGTCAAGAATCATTGAGAGCATTTCGTCTCTGTTTAAGAGCCAATAAGGCAAGAAAATCACATTGTCCTCTGGCTTGCTTAGGTCGCCAGGGCCTGCAATGCGAAATTGAGAAGCGAACCCTTTACCTTTCTCTGCCAGGGGGTGATACTCTCCATGCATGTCCAAGACGATAATGTTCGAATGTGGCAGCGCGTTTGCACGTTCAAGTAGTAAGGCGATCGCCCAGCTTTTACCCGAGCCAGTGCTACCTAAAATCGCTGCATGCCGCTGGAAGAATTTGTCTCCATTGAGGATAGCTTCAGCTCTCTGGTCAACAGAGAACTTGCCCATTTTTAGTTTCTGCTCCTCCGGAAGATCAGCGCCGAGTAAGCCCATGAAACGTTGAAGGTTGGTGCCTTCAATCACAAAACACGACCTATCTATCTGAGGAAATGCGTCGGCTCCACGCTTGAAAGTATTCCTCCGATCTCCATCGACGGTTCGATACGTGCCCAACAGTGTAACAACAACTGAATCGGTCGCCGTTGGTCCTATCGTCATTTCCTCTGTGCCGGATAGGTCCTGATCAATTAGGCCTTCAGATAGCGATCGGGTGACGCGTTCAGTGATACCTATCAGGAATTCAGACGCCAACGTCCCCTGAATGGCTATGAGATTACCCACCAGAATTGTAGTGACTAGGCTCGCGTTCTCAGCATCGATGAGCACTCGGCTGGTATCTACCGATGCGACCTTACCTATCTTATGTGACTCGTCGAATTGCAGCACATTTTCAGCATTCACAGGAACACCTCCTCCGATAGATTTCCTATGTCCCACCACCTGCCCTTTACCTGATACTCCCATCCGGACACATCCCTATACGTGGTAGCATCCGTCATAGTCTTGCTCTCGGTCAATGTTCTCACATTGGGGCATTCTTTAATAAGCGATTCAGCTGACGGCGACAGCTCGCGCGTTACGACAAGGCATGGCTTTCCCATTCGGAGATTCCGATCTAAATGCGTCTGAAGGTGGTTGTCATTGAACCCATAGCCGATGATAAGGTATCTACTCGAACGGTCAATTTCGCGGTTCGCGAACTCTCTTTGCGCATCGAAAGGTTCATTGTATCCCACTCTGTACTTCATTTCTCCAGGGGGTATGATCAAGGGGGGCAAATCCAAGTCAAGAGAGGCTCTAATAGCTTTACCCTGATGATTGTACCAATCAAGACTACCATGAGGCTTAAAAATCCTAATTCTTGGAGAATAGGTTAGCTGGAGCTTTCCTTGACGACGGGTAAGTGTTCTGCAGAAGCTCAATGCGCTTGCCTTACCGTCTAGCCTACCAAGAAAGCTTCCGATGAACATTGAATCCACACAAAGCCCGTTGGATTCGCAAGCGATCTCGACAAGGCGATCATAGTTGGTTGTGATTATGGGCAAACCTGTGGTGGGAATTATAATAGCCTTGGCAAGCTTGCTAAACCGCAGTTGTCTTCTGGCCTCGATTACATCACCTATCACAGCCCTTTCATGTTTCCGAAAGAGGTCAGCAGTCACAGCGATGATTGAATCGAACAGCGCGCTCGGCAATTCCACTCCGGCTAGCGCCGCTTCCAATCCAGTTCCTCTTGCCAACCTTTTACTAATGATCAGCCATTCAGGATCTACAAGACCACGGCGCAAAATGAGTATGCCTTTTTGGAGGGCATCGGCAAGGTCGGACATCCCTGGCAAGCCTTCTGCACAAGAAAGACCGCATCCAATTATTACTGCAAGGCCATCCCCAAGTATGCTTTGGATCTGCTTTTTGATTTCATCGACCGTCATGCTGATTGTTCCCTGCCATGCTGCGGATGGTTCTCCGTTTTCTTTTCTTCGGTCTGGAACTTGCGTCTTGGGAACTCGAGTAAAGCAACCTAATTATATAGGTTTTTTCCTGAAAAGGTAGGTTTAAACAATAATATATTTTATAGAATTGAATAACTTTAAAAAGAATTATTTAGATGGGCCTAGAGTGTATCCCCATAATCAGTTTTCAATTGTAATATACATCATTTTAAGGAATTAGGGAACGGAAAGTTTCAGGAAGGAGTCCTTATTCCTCCCGAATCCTGCCGACCACGGGCCCAGTTCAACGCTTTCACCTACTACTCAATGCTGCCACGATATTCCAGGCATGAGGATTACGACTTGAAGGTCAGGATAACGACTTAGGTAAAGGGCGCCGCGCTTTTTTGCGGCATCCCTCTTGAGAGGGTTGTATGCGTCTCAGGTACGCGAGAATGGAATGTGTGATGGACGGACTTTGATTTTGAGTCCCATCTTTCTCACCATTTGTGTAACAGAGTTGAAGCGATTAGCTATTCGTGGGCTCGGACCAACAATAATCCAGTCAATGCAATCGAGAATATTGAAGGTTGACGGTGTTCTGATATATGGAACGAGCAGCCCATTACGGTTGAAGTAGTCGATTGGAAGTGCTCCCGAGCTTGAGGAAACAGGCTGGAGAAAGCTCATCCTGCATTCTTTTTCTTCGCTAAAGTGTTCATTTTTGGTGTGGATGAGGTAATCCAATAGACTCTCAAGAGGGCCTCCGGGTAGGTTTGCGATTGGGCTGGGCATCGTTTGTTCATAGAAATGCCAGTTTACAAGCGTGTCCAGATTATTCAGATAAGCACTTGTGAAAGCCTCGGAGTGCTTTAGTACTTCATCTCTTAGTGGGTTGTCGGCTGAATAATAAACGTTCTGAAGTTCATACATCAAATGCTGATCGTTATATGCCTGCTCGATACGGGCTTGCAACTTTGAGCGACTGAACTGTAGTGCGTAGCCTCCGTCTATTCCATAGCCCCGCCATTGGCTCAGAAGACCGTGAAGGAAGTCTTCCTTGGTGTTAGGTTTGCAGAGGCACGTTATATAAACGCAAAAGAAATTCAGAGCAAAGCTGAGAATCGTTTGTTCAAATTTGTCTGCATACTCGCGAATGTCCACGCCGCGATTTCTAAAAATCTCTACCCGTGGATCTGCCTCCTGGATCATCTGATGTGTCTTGGATCGAAAGATTGGTGTTAAAACATCCTTACCCGCGCTAAGTTCAGATTCGTCGTTTGTACAATAATAGGCTGTACTCCAGATCTCATTCTTGCCAAGGATTCCTATTAAACCGTCCGCGGTAGTGTAATGAAGCAGTGTGTCTTCGCGAGATTCTTCAGAGTAAGTTGGCACCGTATGGCCTGGTAGTCCATTCATCGAAATCACGAATCACATTCCGCAAATAAGAAGCAATGACTTGCTGTTGTCAGAGCGACCACCGTAAGTGATGCATAAGGCCCGGCAACATCTGCGGGCGAAGCCCGTCAGGTGTATGCCGAATTGATGATTTCCGTTTAAACTGTACGCTTTTAGGGAAAACTCGTCAAGAGAAGTTTTCAGGAAGTACTCTTCTTTTCTCCAACTACCCGGCGACCAAAGGTGAAAAATAATGCTTTCACAAGCAGAGCCTCCCCAGTTAAGTCTTTTCCAGTTCCCATTCGTAAACGATCTTGAATTCATAGATCGTAATTATGTCGTTCGGGTCCAGTTTTCGCCCAATCTGCTGCTCGATGCTGCGTGCGGCCATAGGGTCACTCTTATGTTCCTTTAGGTAATCTTCCGCGCGCTCCTGTCTCTTGTTAGTTATCTTTATCAGAGTCCTTTTTCCGTCCTTGTCTTCGGTTTTGTCAACCCCAATCACATCTCCGGGACTCAGAAACTGGTACCTGTCATTGCAGTCGTAAATGGTATCCATCCAACGGCTCCCGTTCTTGAAGAGTGCGAGAGCCTCGTCGTTAAGCCGAATAGCTTTGTCCCGGTGGACGATTCCGATTCTCGGCTTCGAGAAAGCCTTTGGGAATTTCGTTACTCGTTCCAACCCCTCCACGGATTCGTGATGATGCTCGCTAATTTCAAGGTACTGATAGAAGCCAACAAATGGAGCCCGATTGCCCTGGAAATCGACATAGACATGAGGAAACTTGTGCAGTGAGTCGCCCTCGCTATCAATCACGACAATCGAATCGAACCGCACAAGTCCGTTCACAACGAACATTTCTCGGGACGATTTCTGAAAGAACTCCCAGAAACCCTCAACACGTTGACGAAGGTCGTGTTTCTCCCGGCGCTCTTCATTGTCGCTTTGACGATATACTAAATTTACCGCGTCCGAATAGTCCCATTCCTTCTTAACTGGGTCGTAAAAAGCAAAATGCTTGGCGACCTGTACGACCAACCCCAATGGGTGCATCTCAACGACTGGATATTCCTTCCATCGCGGACGCTTTTTGAAGTCTTTGTATTCTGCCTCATACGGATAATGCACGTCTTTCGTATCTCGAAGCAACACGGGCTTAAGATGCGGATGCTCTCCCAGGAGCTTCATGAGTTTGTTCTTTGCACCAACAACGGCACGTATTTCTGTGGCACGCGACCTGCGCCTGCTTATGAGAGAGATTCCAAAGAACGTGAAGAGAATATGGTCGTTTTTCGGTTGGTGCAGCATGTCCTCCAAGGCGGCACGACCCCATAAATAGAACTCCATCACCCCACGCTTTCTCAATTCCTCTCTGAATTTGTCATAAGAGGCTTTCGAGAAATTTGCGGGAGCAGCGAGGACGTATCCATAAGGCGGAGTCTTAGGGTCGACTCCGTCCGAGATAATTGAAGCTACTCGCGTGGGGCCAATTTCTTTCTCTCGCTTGCATTGAAACATCCAGACATGCCCCTCCATGGGATGAGTCGCCTCTTCGCTCAAATCATATTCGTCAGTCTCACCGACCACATTGCCGAGACTTTCGTATGCCCGAATATCGAAGCCTTCGTCACTGCCGCCACGGCCGGTCGCCTCGATGCTTTGCCAATCCTTGAAGTCATAGACCAACTCCCGCACCAGATCCTCGAACCTCCGGGGATCGAGATCTTCAAAATGAATTGGGCCAAGTGTCTTTGTTATGCTTGATCGGGCCATAATCGATGATCGATTCAAAGAGGTAATCTTAATCCCTACTGTTCGTTCCTCTCTTGTTGGCTGCAATAACAATTTGTAATATACACCTTTTTTTAGAAATGAGGAATAGAAAGTTACAGGAAGGAAGGTTGGAAAATAATGCCCATCTTTCATCCTTAGAAAGCCCTTAATGTTAATGAGATGCAGCGATGAATTGAAGAGCCGGATTGGGGGCAGGCACCGGCAATTAGGTATTCTGCGGCAACCAAGATTCGGACGATGTTGAGAGAGGGAATGAGAAAGGGTCAACAGCTAACAGATGAGGTGAGAAAGCTAGAGCAGAGGCTGTCCCATGGCAAGGGCTGCCCCTTTTCCGAGGCAGAGGTACACTAAGGGAAAAAACGCCTGGGAGCAGTTCTCAGGCGGCTTTTCAGGTAGTTAGCATCGCTCTACCTCATGCATGACTGAACGTGCCTTGTCATACGTCTCCTCTGGAATCTCGTTCACACCGTGTGCCGTCCGGGCATGCTCAGCGGCTTTGTCGAAAATTTCCTGTTCCGTTTCAGCGCAGACCGTAAAATCACAGTCCGCCCCCATATCCCTGCAGCTTAATCTTTTTGCCATGTCAAACACCTCCTTTCGCATCAACTCAATCCAGTTCCCTGGTTAGCCATTTTCTGCTAGGGTATCGGAGATACTCTCCTATACCCGTCCTTATCAGCTAAAGATAATCACGTTCCATTCAGTAAACAAGGTTCTACCTTGCAGGTGGCTCAGGATGGCTTGGATGCTTGAAAATACTGCTTGATTTTGGAATCTCCTTCTGAGAGAATAGCCCCGTTGCCGGCGGAACTGAAGAGAGGAAACATCGAAGGCCAAAGAAGAGGTCTTCGAGCACGACGCACCCTGGCCGCATGAACCTTAATGAAAGTGACGAATGGCAAGTGGCAAGTGGCGAGGGGAAAGGAAGAGTGTCGAGTGAGGAGTGTCGAAGGGGTCATTCAAGCCGCCGTCAAGCAATTGTTGAGCTACCGGGTTAAATGTGATACATATCGACCGATGACTCACAAAACGTACCCTTTTGTCGAGAAAGGGGGGTGAATCGTGAGCCCACTGGCAATTTCTCTGATCGCTTTCGGTTGCATCTTCGGTGGCATGCTGCTCGGGATGTTCCTTCGGGGGGTGATACCTAAACATCACCTGAGTGATGAGTCAAGGGATGTCCTGAAGCTGGGGACGGGTATGATCGCAACTCTCTCCGCCCTTGTTCTCGGCCTGTTGATTTCCTCGGCCAAGGGTAGTTTTGACGCGATGAACAGCGGGCTCATAGAGAGTGGTTCGAAAGTCATCTTGCTCGACCGCGTCATGGCCCAGTATGGACCGGAGACGAAGGAATACCGCGAGCACCTGCGCCGCAACGTCACCTCCGTCATCGAGCGGATCTGGTCGAAAGAGTTTACGGGACAAAGGGAAATGATGTTCCCTGATCCAAGTATCGGGCTCGAAGCTCTCCAGATCAAACTCCGGCAGCTGTCCCCGCAGAACGACACGCAGCGCTGGCTTCAGTCGCGGGCCTTGCAGGTGATCAGCGACATGGGCGAATCACGCTGGCTGCTCGTCGAACAGCGAGAGCACAGCTCGTTGCCAATGCCATTCTTCGTAATGCTGGTGTCCTGGCTCGTGATCATCTTCTTCGGCTTCGGCTTGTTGTGTCCCCGCAATGCGACGGTCATTCTCGTCTTGCTCGTCTGTGCGTTGTCGGCCGCAGGCGCACTGTACCTGATCCAGGAGCTGGACCGTCCGTACGGAGGGCTCATCACGATCTCCAGTGTCCCGCTGCAAAACGCCCTTACCTATCTCGGTCAGTAGATCCGGTGCCGCTCAGCGATTACTGCCTATCAGGAGGTACGCTTTCGGATGGTTTTGAGACTGTACCTTTTCTTGTCCTGTCCACTTTGCTCCGACTCTCACCTTTGGAATTGCCTTCACAAGAATTCTGTGATAGATTGCGGTCAGTCGTCCAAGACAGGGTAAATAATGCGAGCCGAAAACTAATTCAGGAGGAGAAAAATGATGACAGCAAGAAACGTGACATTGATTGCCCTTTTGACGAGCATCATGTTGGTTCCCCTCTCTGTTCACGGCGAGGAAGGCGGCAGCGGACATTACGCGCCGGGCGGGAATGCTTCATTCATTGATACGCTTCCCGGCAAGCCAGGCCTGGCCATCGCGAATTTTTTTAACTCTTATGATGGCAGTGCGAGTTTCAGCAAGCAAATACCTACCGGGGGACTGATCACCGGAGGCCTCGACGCCACGGCCTATTCGGACCTGATCGTGGCGCTGTACGAAACTCCATTGCGACTGCTGGGCGGCAATTATGCCGTCGGCGTGGCCATTCCCTTTGTCTGGCTCAAGGCCAAAGGCGAGGTTACCGGACCTGATGGAGCCACTTTCACGGTGCGCGACTCGGCCTCCGGTATCGGAGACATCTTGTTCTACCCCTTCATGCTCGGCTGGACCGGCCTTGGTGGCGACCTGAAATCTGACTTTCGTTTCGGCATCTATGCTCCCACCGGCGACTATGATAAGGGCGCGTTGGCCAACGTGGGCAAGAATTACTGGACGTTCGAGCCTGCTGCTTCGTTCAGTTACATCAGCAGCAAGATAGGTCTTGAACTAACTGGTTTCGCCGGCGTGGATTTCAATACCGAGAACCACGCAACAGACTACCAGACAGGAACCCAATTTCACTTCGACGTCACGGTCGCTGAACACCTGCCGCTTTTGGGCGGCGTCATCGGCATAGGAGCGAACGGTTTCTACTACCAGCAGGTCACTGGCGACAGCAGCCCCTTCGATGCGATTCTTGGCGATTTTAAGGGCCGTACGGCCGGCATCGGCCCGGTACTCTCCTACATTACAAAAATCTGGGGGAAAGACCTAGCGGCAGAATTGAAATGGCTTCCGGAACTGGACGTAAAGAACCGGCTCGAAGGCGACTACATCTGGTTCAAGCTGGGGATGGCATTCTGAGGGCGACAAATAATCAGCAATCTTCAGTGATCAGTGAACAGTGATCAGTAAGAAGCGACAAGTGGTAAGAGGCAAGTAGACAAAGACGAACATATGCGTTGATCCTTCGAGCCCTAAACTAAAACAAGTGAAAGGAGGAAGATCATGAGAAAACTTGGTATTTGTTTGTTGACCCTTGGAGGGCTTCTGTTACTCGTTACCCCTGTGATGGCGCAGGAAGGGCTGGTTGAAACCGTCGTTACCGGCTGCAAGGCAGAGCTGGAGAAGTACTGCAGCAACGTGACGCCCGGGGAGGGACGCGTGCTGGCCTGTTTATACGCCTACGAGGATAAACTTTCCGGGCGGTGCGAGTATGCCCTGTACGATGCCGCCGTTCAGCTCGAACGGGCTGTGGCAGCACTTTCATATGTCGTGAACGAGTGCTCCTCCGACCTGAAGCAGTACTGCACGGGCGTTGCAGCTGGCGAGGGGCGTCTTTTACAATGCCTCCAGAAGAACGATGCCCAGGTGAGTCAGCGCTGTAAGCAGGCCCGCAAGGACGTGGGATTGAAGTAAGAACGGAGGGAAAGGAATGGTCCATAAGATAGTCGGATTGGCTTTCGCGGCCTTAACAGCTTTACTCTGTTACACGAGCGTGGCGGAGGCACAGTGGGTTTTCTTGGGGAGGAAAGCTCTTGGGGTAATAAACACTCTCAGCAATCAGGGTCGCGAGAGAGAGGGGCAGGGTTACGATGTAGCCACCGTCTTGCTCGAAGCGGATGCCGACAAAGTGTACAGCACGGCCGTCGGTCTTCTGAAGGTGAACCCCAATGTGACAATTAACTACAGGGAGGATGCCGGTCGAGAGATCGAATTTACTGACGGCAAGCTATTGGTTGCACTGAAGGTGAGCAAGCTCGAAGACCATCTCAGCCAGCTTCTGATAAGCTCTGTGGTTACTTCCGGAAAGCCAGGTGGCACGTCCTTTGTTGTGGATAAGGTTTTTCAGGTCTGCGAGAAAATGGGTGTGAACTGCGCGCTCGCTAAAGAGTGAACGCTCAAGGCTGGAAAACACTTGACCCCCGATCCTTCGTACTCTGCTGGGCAAGCTCAAGGAACGGAAGGAAACCCAGAGGAGATAATCCGTGCCTCAACCTGAAGTACCGCAGGCGTTCCACATCATGGCCAAACCTACGGGATCGACCTGCAATCTCCGTTGCGACTACTGCTTCTTCCTGAAAAAAGAGAAACTCTACCCGGGAAGCAGCTTTCGTATGTCGGACGAGGTCCACGAGGCCTATATACGGCGGCTTCTCGAAGCCCACCAGGTTCCTCAGGTGACAATAGCGTGGCAGGGCGGAGAGCCAACGCTCATGGGGCTCGATTTCTTCCGCCGCTCCGTGGAGCTCCAGAAAAAATATGCAAAGCCAGGCACACGGATCGAGAACACCTTCCAGACTAACGGCGTCCTCCTTAACGATGAATGGTGTCAGTTCTTTCACGAAAACAACTTTCTGATCGGTTTGAGCCTCGATGGTCCAAAGGAACTTCACAACACCTATCGTAAAGACAGGGGAGGGCATGGAACCTTCGAACGGGTCGTTCGAGCTGCTCAACTGCTCCAGAAACACAAGGTGCAATTCAACATCCTCTGCACGGTCAACAGAAAGAATGCCGACCATCCTCTGGACGTTTACCGATTTTTCCGGGACGAACTTAAGGCTCACTACATCCAGTTCATTCCCATTGTTGAGCGTGACAACGAAACCGGCTACCAGGAGGGCAACAAGGTGACGGACCGGTCTGTGCAACCCGAACAGTTCGGTCGCTTTCTGATCGGAATCTTCGACGAGTGGGTGAAAAAGGATGTTGGCAACACCTTTGTGCTCAACTTCGACGGAGCCCTGGCCGGATGGCTCGGCATGGCAGGAACAGTCTGTATTTTTGGACCCACGTGTGGCCTGGGCATGGCCCTTGAGCATAACGGAGATCTTTATTCCTGCGATCACTTTGTCGAGCCAGACTATTACCTTGGGAATATCCTGAAGACTCCCATGATCGATCTCGTGGCTTCGGAAAAGCAGCGGCGGTTCGGGCAGGGCAAGAAGGATTCGCTACCCCGATACTGTCGGGAGTGCGAGGTCTTACATATCTGCAATGGTGAATGTCCCAAGAACCGTTTTCTCGTTACGCCCGATGGAGAACAAGGGCTGAATTATCTCTGTGCCGGGTATAAGGCCTTCTTCAAACATGCGGACAAACCCATGCGGATCATGGCCGACCTACTCCGTAGAAACCGGCTGGCTTCTGAAGTGATGGCTATACTTGCAAGAGAGGAAATGGACCTCAAAACGAAATTGGCAAAGGCAGGGAGGAATGATCCGTGCCCGTGCGGCAGTGGAAAAAAAGTGAAGAAATGTCACGGGAAATAAATATTGCAGCAACATTGCGACAGGATTGCAGCAAGATTTTTGATTGATTGCTGAAAGATTGTCGATTGAATAAAGAGTCCTTTAGTCATGTTGCAATGATGGCAATCACAAATCATGCTGCAATCGTAACATTTTCTAAAAAAGGATTGGAAGGAGAAATGTTGTGACACCAGAAGAGTTGAAAAGACGGACCAAACATTTTGCCCTGCGGATCATTCACCTGATTGACACGCTGCCGCATACAACCACTGCCAGAGAAATTGGAAAGCAATTGTTGCGGTCGGGGACTTCTGTCGCCGCAAATTATCGTTCTGCGTGTCGGGCCAGAAGCAAGCCAGAGTTCATTGCGAAGATAGGACTTGTCATCGAAGAAGCCGACGAATCCGCTTTCTGGTTGGAGATAATCCTTGAGGGCAAACTGCTCCAGCACACTGAGGTTGAGTCGATTAGGCAGGAAGCAGAAGAGTTAACGCGGATCATGTCTAAATCTCGTGCCACCGCCCGGAAAAAGGATTAGCGATTTTGATGCAACTCTTGTCAATCATGCTGGAATCGTAAATCATGTAGCAATCTTGATGCAATCAAAAATGATGTTGCAATGAGAAAGGAGGATACAACCATGGCACTCAAAGAGTACAAACCCGGGACAGCGTTTAGCGGAGTGATTGGACGCACGGTCGATGTATCACAGCCAGCCTGGCCGCAGCCCCTGCGTGCCAAAGAAGGGATGCCCAACGTCCTTTTTATTGTGCAGGACGACACCGGCTTCGGCCAGATGGGATGCTACGGAAGTCCGATTGGAACGCCAAACATAGACAACCTGGCGAAGAACGGACTGCTCTTCAACAACATGCACACCACGGCCCTCTGTTCGCCCACGCGCTCGTGCATCCTGACGGGCCGCAACCACCATTCCAACGCCATGTCCTGCATTACCGAAGGCTCCACCGGCTTTCCCGGCAGCAACGGTTACATCCCGTTTGAGAACGGGTTCCTGTCGGAGATCCTGCTCCAGCACGGTTACAACGCCTTTGCCCTGGGCAAGTGGCATCTCACGCCGGCCACCGAGTTTACCGGGGCAGGACCCTACGACCGCTGGCCGCTGGGCCGCGGGTTCGAGCGATTCTACGGCTTTCTCGGCGCCGACACGCACCAGTACTACCCGGATCTGACCTACGACAATCACTCGGTCGACCCGCCCAAGACGCCGGAGGAGGGCTACCATCTCACCGAGGACATCACCAACAAGGCCATCAGCTTCATCGCCGACTCCAAGCAAAACGCGCCCAACAAGCCCTTCTTCATGTATTTCTGCCCGGGCGCCGGGCACGCGCCTCATCATGTGCCCAAGGAGTGGGCGGACAAGTATAAGGGCAAGTTCGACATGGGCTGGGACAAATACAGGGAGATGGTTTTTGAGAACCAGAAGAAATTGGGCATCGTCCCCCAGGAGGCCGAACTTTCCCGCCACGATCCCGACGTCAAGCCGTGGGACAAGTGCTCACCGGAGGAGAAGAAGGTCTACGCCCGCATGATGGAGGTGTTCGCGGGCTTCCTCTCCCACACGGATTATCACTACGGCCGCCTGTTCGAGTTCCTGAAAGAGATCGGCGAGTGGGACAACACGCTTATCATGT
>Ga0315282_10003679_pt1 | contig 27397 bp, 15 predicted proteins | sample YL17G07_20_MG_FD_203693 | JGI IMG/M metagenome (GOLD analysis project Ga0315282, IMG submission 203693) | Sediment microbial communities from Yellowstone Lake, YNP, Wyoming, USA - YL17G07_20 | ecosystem: Environmental > Aquatic > Freshwater > Lake > Sediment | place: USA: Wyoming | collected...
GCAGGTTCCCCTACTTGTGCACGCGAATGGTGGCGCGCCCGACACGCCTGCCCGGCGTCCGCAGCCTCGCCCCGGAGGGATCGCACGCAATGGGCTTCCGAACGCTCTGCTCATCCGTCTTGTGCCTTGTGGCGCCCCTTAGCTCAGCTCCCGCGCAGCAGGCGCGGTTCGAGGGGATGGAGCCGCTCGCGTGGGCCTCCGAGCCCCATGCGCGGCTCAGCTACGAGGTCAGCATGTCGGTCGAGAGCCTACTCGAGCAGGGGGTCGAGTACCGCTTCCACTGCACGGCTGGCGGGGCGTCCGACAGCGCGTGGCGGGAGGAGCCGAGCTACACGGCGACGGGCCTCACGCCCCAGACGGCCTACACGTTCGTCGCCGAGGCGCGCGACCGACGGACGGGGACCCTCGTCCGCGCGCCCTCCGTCCGGGTCTCTGTCACGACCCGCGAGGCGAGCCGGTTCGACGCGATCGTCGCCAACGAGATCGAGCTCGTGCCCCTCATGCTCAACGGGGACAAGGACAACCGCGTCAACATCGTGATCGTGAACCGCTGGCGAACCGGGGAGCGGGACCCCTACAACCGTCCCGAGATGCGCGAGACGTTCCTCAGGGACGCGCGCGCTGTCATCGAGACGTCTCTCGCGCACGGCACGGCGGACACGCAGGAGCCCTTCGCGACGCAGCGTAGTCTCTACAACGTCTACGCGCTCTGGTGGCCCAGTGTCCCGGCGTGGGACCCGGATGCCTACAACCGAGGGGAGTGGGCGGGCCACTGGGCGGTCTACAACGAGCTGCGCGCCCGCCTCTTCCTCCCATGGCAGCGTGAGGGGCGCGGCTGGGTCACCCACCTCGCGATGGTCAACTCGCGCGGCGGCGGAGGCGGCGCGGGTCTGCTGCTCGATGAGCGTGTCGGGGACGCCATGATCGAGGGCAACGAGATCGAGGCGTTCTTCCACGAGTTCTCCCACACGGCTCTTCGCCTCGGTGACACCTACATCGGCTGGGGTTGCTGGGGCCGGGCGGACGAGTCGACCAACACGACGCTCGTCTACCAGCGGGAAAGCGTGAAGTGGCGGGCCTGGATCGACCCCTCGACTCCGGTCCCGACTCCCTACACGCGCGAGTACCTGCGCAGGATCGGGCTCTTCGAGGGCGGCACCCATCGCCCGGCCTACATCTTCCGCGCCACTCCGGTCTGCACGATGGGCGTGAACCAGTTCGCCGAGCGCGTCTGCGATGTCTGCATCCAGGAGGCGGCGCAGCGCGCGTACGACTTCGTCGACCCGCTCGAGAACCCCACACCCGCGCGGAGCGACCTCACACTCGCGGAGCCGGGGCGGGCAACGTTCTCGGTCCAGCGCGTGAAGCCCGATCCCGACACCCAGCGCGTCGAGTGGCGTCTGAACGGGGCTCTCGTGGCGGAGAACGTCGACGCGGTCGAGGTCGAGCTGGGCGCGATCGCCGAGTACGAGCTGGTCTGCTCGGCCGTGGACCGCACTCCGCTGATCCGGGAGGATCCTCCCTTCGCCAGCTTCCCTCGAGCCGAGCACCGCTGGAGCGTGCGCAATCCAAAGCCGACGTCCGCGGCGCGAACCCTGCGTGTGACGCTGGAGCCCAGGCCCCCGAGCGTCCTCGGCGTGAACGACGGCGCGGTCGTGGCCCGGGTGACCGGCGGCGCGCCACCGTATGCGTGGACCTGGTCGACCGGCGACACGGGAGACGCGATCGACGGTCTCGATGCCGGGAGCTACTCGGTGCGCGTCACCGACAGCGAGTACGCCTCGGCTGATGCCGAGTGCGCCATCACGCGCGCTGTGACGCTCGCCGTGGACGTCCGAAGCCAGCTCCTCGAAGGGGGCTGGCGCCTCGAGGCTGCGGTCTCGGGCAGCGATCTGGAGACGGTCCAGGTCGCCTGGTCCACTGGCGACCGGGGGGTGGCGGTCGCGGGCCTCCCCGACGGGGAGTATGGCTACACCGTCACACATGCAAGCGGCGCGGTGATCGAGGGCAAGGTCGCGCTGGTGACCCCCGCGACCCCTCTGGCCGTGACGGTCGAGGCGCTCGTGCCCTCGGCGGGCGAGAACAACGGGCAGGTCCGGCTCGCGGTGACAGGAGGGAGAGAGCCTTACCGCTTCGAGTGGGCCGACGCGCCCGCGGCCGGAGAAGAGCGGCTGTTCCTGCCGCCCGGCGGCTACGCGGTGACGGTTCGCGATGCCAACGCGACGGCTGTCGACACGACGGTCACGGTCGGCGATGCGCCGGCCTTCACGCTCGAGAGGCCCGTCTTCGGGGCGGGCCGCCCGGGCGAGGTGCGGATCGTCGGCGCCCGGGAGGACTACCGGTACCTCTGGTTCGCCGAGGACTGGCCAAGCTTCATCCTCCACGAACCGCGTGGGAACTACGAGGGCACGTTCACGCGGAGCGACGGGCGCGTCTTCGAGGCGCGTGGAGCCGTCATCGCCAACACCGACGGCAAGTGGGCGAACGATGCGACGCTCGACCCGGAGAACCACCGGGGCAACAACGACTACAGCTCCTGGGTGCGGCTCGATGCGTTCCTCGGGGGGCGCCGTGCTCTGCCCATGGCCTTGAGGCTCGGGACGGATCACAAGGGGGAGGCACGTGTCCCCGTCGCCATCTCGGGGCAGACGACCCGATCCGCAACGCCGACCGAGATCACCGGTGAGGGCAACTGGACGGGCGTGGCCGAGAGGGGGCACATGACGGTCGAGGGGGAGGGGCGGGACGGCGGGCGCTTCGACCTGCTCTACACGGCGCGCCATGAGAACGTCAGCCGGCCCGTCCACGTCGGGCCCGAGTTCGCCCCGCTCCGCTCGGGCAACTACTACCTCGCGGCGCAGGACCTACGGACGGGCGCGATCAGCGCGAACCGCGTCGGTGTCGCCTTGACCGTAGGACCCGAGGCGCCCGCGGCCCCGCCGCTGCGCCCAAGCGAGGTGACGGGCGCGAGACTGCTTCTCTGGCTCGACGCGGCCGACGTCGATGGGGATGGGGTCGAGGACAGCCCCGTGTGGGAGCGCGGCTCACTGATGGGCATGCGCGGCAAGCCGGGCGGCTTCCAGGCGACCAGCTTCATCATCTACGACCCGAACCTGGCCAACGGGCGGCCGGTCGCGAACTGGCAGTGGATGTGGATCCAGGCGCTCGAGAAGCCCGTCGTCGGCTACCAGACCCTCCTCATGGTCTACCGCGACCATGAGCTCTCGCAGACAGGGACGGGTCCGTGGAAGGGCCTAGATGCCTACGTCTGGGACCTTCGGGGCAACGAGGAGCTGCTCGGCCGGATCGCGCCTCAGTTCCGGGACGGACGAGCGTGGCTGGACGGGGAGCCGATCGAGCCCTACGCGACACCCGCGCCCATGGACTGGCATGTTGCGACCTTCGAGCTGGCGGCGCCCGGCGCTCGCCCGATCGAGCGGACTGACGAGCTGTGGGAGGGCGCCGTGGCGGAGTTCGTGGCCTTCGACAGCACGCTCAGCGAGTCCGAGCGTCGGGGCGTCGAGACCTACCTGCGCCGCAAGTGGGTCTCCGAGGTCCATGTGGGGGCCGCACCGTAGGCCGCGGATCCCGCGAGGTAGGCGGTCGGTGAGTCCGTAGACGCCGCCGCTCGCTACTGGCCGGGCAAGAGCGGTCTGCTCCGAATGGAGGTCAGTCATGGGCGAGTCACACCGTTGCGCTCTCGTATCGCATTGCCTCACTGCCCTAGCTGCTACGGCATTCCTGTCCACGTTCGCGGCCGCGGCCCAAGCAAAGGGCCCGGTGCAGGTCTTCATCCTCGCGGGTCAGTCCAACATGCAAGGCCAGGGCCTGGTGGAGGCCAAGGACGCCGCGGGCAACGAGAAGCCCGGCACACTCACCGCCATGCTTGCCGACCCGGCCAAGGCCCCGCTGCTCGCGCACCTGCGCACGCCGGATGGCCGATGGGTGGAGCGCGACGACGTCCGGGTCTACGACGTCAGCGATCTCGGCGTCGCCAAGGGCCCCCTCGGCTTGGGTTTCGGCTGGGATCTGGGCAACAAGGACTGGTTCGGACCAGAGCTCCAGTTCGGCCACGCGATCAAGAAGCACGTGAGCAACCAAGTGCTGATCATCAAGACCGCATGGGGCGGCAAGAGCCTCTACGCCGACTTCCGCCCGCCCAGCTCCGGCGGCGCGGTGGGGCCTTACTACACGGAGATGATCGCCACGGTGCGCCGTGTGCTCGGCAACCTGAAGCAGGAATTCCCCGCCTATGACGGCGGCGGCTACGAGCTGGCGGGCTTCGTCTGGTGGCATGGCTGGAACGACTTCTGCGACCCGGCGAACGCGGTACCCGAGTACGAGCGGGACCTCGCGAACCTGATCCGGGACGTGCGCCGCGACCTCGATGCGCCGAAGCTGCCGGTGGTGATCGGCGAGTTCACGGGCCCCTGGGGCGCAGACTGCGCGGAGCCGGCAGCGCTGGCCATCCGCCGCGCCCAGGCCGCCGTTGTGGCGAAGCCAGAGTTCCAGGAGACGGTTCGCTTCGTGCCGACCCGCGACTTCGCGCGCTCGGAGGAGGCGTCGCCCACGGGTGAGGGCTACCACGAGTTCAAGAACGGCGAGACCTACTTCCTGATCGGCAACGCGCTGGGTGAAGGCATGTGGGACTTGATCTCGGGCAAGCCCAAGCCCACGGTCAAGGTCTTCATCCTCGCCGGCCAGTCGAACATGGAGGGCTACGGCGCCGTCAGCGCGCTGGACCCGGACGGCAACGAGCGTCCGGGCACGCTGACCCGCTTGCTGGGTGACCCCGCCAAGGCTCCGCTAGTCGAGGCGTGGCGCGACGACCGTCCGCCGCCGGCCTTGGAGACGATCAGGATCGGGGCAACCAATGCCAACTTCGGTGACCCGGCGCCCGGCCGAGTCAAGGAGCTACGAGTCGAGTACGTCGTCGATAGCCAACAGCGATCCGAGACGGTCACCGAGAACGAGACGCTGACCATCGCCGCCAAGCCGGGGGCAGTGGAGGTCGTGGAGGCGGCCTATGGCGTCCTGCCCGACGGCGCGAAGAGCGACGTAACCGCGGCTGTGCGCGCACTCGTCGACGCCGGCCGGGTCCGCTCGCGCTGGAGGGTGCGCGACGATGTGTGGGTCTGGTTCAACGGCCACAAGGGCGCCCTGACCACCGGCTTCGGCGCCGGCCCCGATCTCTTCGGGCCGGAGCTGGGCTTCGGCCAGGTCCTCGGAGACGCGTCGGCCGACCCGGTGCTGATCGTCAAGACGGCCTGGGGGGGCAAGAGCCTCTACAAGGACTTCCGGCCGCCCAGCTCCGGCGGCGAGGTCGGCGAGTGCTACCGGCAGTTGGTGGAGACGGTCAGCAATGTGCTGGAAGGGATGCCGGTCGACTTCCCCGACCTGGCCAACCGGCGCCCCGAGCTCGCCGGGCTCGTCTGGTGGCATGGCTGGAACGACGGCATCGACCCGGAGCACGCCGTGCCCGAGTACGAGCGCAACCTGGTCGACCTCATCGGCGACCTGCGCCGGGACCTGGACGCGCCCGGTCTTCCCGTGGTGGTCGGCGAGCTGACCGGTCCGTGGGTCGAAGCCGAAGGCGGCTGGTCCGAGCTGCGAGCCGCGCAAGCGGCGGCGGCCGACCCGGTCCGACATCCGGAGCTTGGGGGCGGCGTGGCCTTCGTGCCGACACACGACTTCGTCCGTCCGGAGAACGAGTCGCCCGGCGGATGGCCGGCGCACGAGTTCAACAACGCCGAGACCTACTGCCTCGTCGGCCAAGCGTGCGGCGAGGCCATGAGAGAGCTGGTCGCGAGGGTCAGGTAGCGCCCTTCCGTCGCTTCGGGCAGGGGGCGCCAAGCGCAACTGGTCGCACGCCCCGCCGTTGTGCCACTGATCCCTTCTGACTCCTCGTGGACCAGACTCCGGGGGGGCAGGCTAATGCCGGCAGGAGTGCGGCAGCGCCGTCGCGAACGCCAAGGCATCGTGCACGAGGCGTCCCCACGGGACTGCGTGGGCGATGCGGAACGGACTCGAGCCGCCTCGCCACGCGCCCTCGCACCGATGCCGGCCTTCCCGTTACCTGAGAGAGGAACCGCCCAACATGGCCAGTCCGAGGAACCCGCAGCGAACGCACAGGCGCATCCCGAGGCCCCTGGTGACCGCGGCTCCGTTGCTGGCGGCTGCGGTGTTGCTGACGCCCGCCGCAGGGGGACCCGCCGCCCATGACGAGTACCTAGCTGGCTACCTGATCGTCCCCCACGCCGGCGATGTGGACAAGAGCTTCAACGCCGGGTACTCCATGTACGTGGCCGCCTGGCCCCTGCTGCGCACCTACCCCGGCCATAGCTTCCAGAGCGGCCTGCCCGGTACGTGGATGTTCGCCCAGTACGATGGGCCGGCCCCGAAGGACATGTACTCCGACGTGGAGGGTGGCCTGGGCTGGTGGAGGGACACGCGCTTCCCCACCGAGACACCCAAGTTCATCATGGGCGGCGTGGGGCCCAACTTCTCCGAGATCGCCAACGGACCGGCCCACGGCTGGGGGGAATGGGACAAGCCTCTGGGCCTCTACGGAGTCGCGCAGCTCAGCCCGTGGCTGCTCTTCCCGATCGACGGCCTGAACACCAAACAGGGGGAATGCGGCGGTCTCGTCGGCTACGGCTACCTTTCGCTGCCCCTCTGCGAGGCCAAGCCCACCACCGACGGTCAGAACGTGCCGACCGGCAGCCAGTGCTGGACGCTGTTCCTCAACACGCGGAACTTCAAGGGCCCTGTCGCCTTCTTCACGCCGTACTTCTGGTCGCATGCCGGCCTGAAGGAGCCGCGCCTGGTGGGTCAGCTTCTGGATGCCCGCCCGGTGGAGCCGAACCGGGCGGTCCAGATGGAGACGCAATGGATCCCATGCCGCATCGCCACTGACTCGAAGGGCGAGTCCTACGCTCGGATCGAGCCCACATCGTTCCCTCGCGCGGCCGACGGCCGGTCGGTTCTCGTGCACCAGGACACCGCCTACAACCGCAAGGCGCTCTGGGACGCAGTGGAGGCCTGGTTCGCCGGCGGCGAGCCCGCCAGCGGCGCCATTGACCCTCAGGGCGCCTACACCCGCACGTTTTCCGACCAGGGCTATGCCACGTGGGAGATCCGCGTTCCCAGACCGGGCGGCGAGGAGTGGAAGGTGCCTCTTGTTTGGGACACCTTCGCGACCCCCACTGCCGTGACCCCACACACGCACGGCTACGAGTGGAACTACGCCCTCGCCACCAAGACCGACACCGAGGCCGGCTCGCTCGTCACGCTCCCCGAGTACTACCACCTGGAGAACGGCGACGATGAGAAGAAGGCCCGGTGGGTGCCCGTCACGCCGGACAAGGTGCCTGCCGAGACGAAGCTGCAGGACATCACCTGGGAGCGACCTGCGGAGGGAGAAGCGGAGCCGTACACCACCCCGAACGACCCGGCGAGCTGCTGGAAGAAGCCCGGCCCGGCAGCCGGCCCGTTCAAGGCGCGCCTGGGCGACGGCAGCGTGGTGACCTACTACTGGTACCGCTTCGCCGACCAGCCGGCCCTCCTCAACGCGGGCCTCACCCCTGCGGAGCGCGAACGCATGCAGGCGAGAGTGGAGAAGCTGCACCGGGCTTGGCCCAAGAACCGGAACTACCTGCCCCCGCCGGCCATCGGCAGGCTGGCCGAGCTGGACCCGGCGCAGATCGTCCGGCCACCCAAGGGGCTGGAGGTGGGCTACGTCCCCGTCGCCACCCGGCAGGAGATGCCGAGCCACTGAACGGCGCAAACGAGAGTGCCTCGGCGCCGTCCGACCTCCGGCACCCAGCGCCCCCGCCGCACCGGTGTGAGCTGCGCCGGCGCTCCGGGGCTCAGCGGGCCTGGTAGCGCTCGACGGGCGCTCTCCTACCAGAACCCGAACCGCCCGCTCTTGAAACGTGAGGGAACAACAAGATGGTTGACGGGCTAGATGTGCGGGGCAGTCCGTGCGGCGCGACAACGGCAACCCTGACCAGGCCGGAACGCGGCTTCATCAGTAGCGCCCCCGGCGAGACATGGGAGGAGGGGCTGCTCAGCGGCAACGGGACGATTGGCGCCAACGCGCTCGGCCAACCGCTCGATGAGACGATCATCTTCACCCATCACGCGATGTTCCTGCCCACGGGAGCACCTTTCGTCCCACCCGACACCTCGTCGCGGCTGTCTGAGGTCCGCCGACTCATAGACCGCGGCCTGTACAAGCAGGCCACCCAACTGGCCTTTGATCTGTCCGGGCAGTCGGACTTCATGTACCCCGACCCGTTCGTTCCAGCCTTCGACATGCGCATCACCATGCCGGCGCGAGGGGAGGTTCGGGACTACGCGCGGAGCGTTGATTTCCGGAACGGCCAAGCCACGGTCCACTGGGCTGACGACGGTGGCGTGTACCAAAGGCGGCTCTTCGTTTCCCGCGCCGATGGTGCGGCTGTGCTGCTGATCGCCGGACCGGACCAGAGGTCGGTCGCCTGCACCCTGGAGCTGACCGCCTGCATTCCCAGCCCCAAGCTCGACGCACGGACCGTGGAGCGGTCGGCCGAGGTGTTCAGGAGCCACGTGTCCAACATCGTCACCACCGCCGACGGGACGCACCTGACCTTCTCCAGCGAGTTCCCCCGCGCCTACCCCGGCAGCGTCCACCGGCTCGAAGGCGTTGCTCGGGTTGTTGCCCCCGGTGGGGAGGTGTGTGCGGATGGCTCGAGCATGTTCATCAGGGGCGCCGATCACGTACTGGTGCTCCTGTGCATCGAGCCGATCTACGATCCGGACAGCTCGCGGATCGAGGCCATGGAGAGCAGGCTGGGAGACCTGCCGGCCGACTACTCTGATCTGCTCGATCGGCACGCCACGATCCACGGCGCGCTGTTCAACCGGATGCGACTGGACCTCGGCGGCGGCGCCGATCGCGGACTGACCACCGAGGAACTCCTCGCCCGTTCCACCAACGAGGACCTCTCGCGCGCCCTCACCGAAAGAGTCTTTGACGCCGGGCGCTACAACATCATTAGCTGCACGGGTGACTTGCCGCCGACGCTGCAGGGCGTGTGGGCGGGCACCTACGTCCCGCCGTGGGCGGGCGATTTCACGCACAACGGCAACGTGCCCTCGGCCATCGCCGGGATGCTGCCGGGCAACACGCCCGAGCTGATGCTCGCCTACACCTCGTACATTGAGTCCATCGTTCCATGCCTACGAGTGAACGCCCGGCACATGTTCGGCGCCCGAGGGATAATCTTGCCGTCACGCTCGACGACCCACGGGTACAACAACGCGCTGGCCCCGGGCTTCGCCGGCGGGATGTGGGTGGCCGGGGCACCGTGGGCGGCCCGCTTCTTCTACGACTACTACCTCTACACCGGCGATCGAGAGTTCCTGGCCGAGCACGCACTGCCGTTCATGCAGGAGGCGGCGCTGTTCTTCGAGGACTACCTCTACGAAGGACCCGACGGCAAGTACGTGTTCAGCCCGACCACCTCGCCCGAGAACTCCCCGAGCAACACCAATTCGCAGGGTACGTTCAACGCGACGATGGATGTCGCCGCCGCTAAGGAACTGCTGGCCAGTCTCATCTCCGCCTCTCGCGAGCTGGCGGTCAACGAGGACAGGATCCCCGTGTGGGAGACGATGCTCAGCCGCATGCCTGCCTACGTGATCAGCGACGAGGGGGTCGTCAAGGAGTGGCTCACGCCCAGGCTTGAGGACAACCTGGACCACCGCCACTCCTCACACCTGTACCCCCTGTACTACTCAATGCCTGATGAGATCGCGGCCGACCCGGCCCTCCAAGCCGCCTTCCGGAGGATCATCGAGATCAAGCTTGCGCACCACTACCGCGAAGCCGGGTTCATGTCATTCGGCCTCGTACAGCTCGGCCAAGCGGCCGCCACTCTGGGCGGGGGTGAGCTGGCCTACCAAGCGATGGTGCGGCTGGTCAACAGCTACTGGCTGAGCAACTTGGCCTCGATGCACAACCACCGCTCATTGCTCAACATGGACATCAGCGGGGGGCTGCCCGCGGTCGTCATCCAGATGCTGGTTGCCTCTTCCCCTGGCAGAATCGGGTTGCTGCCCGCGCTGCCCAAGGCGTGGCCCACCGGCACGATCGAGGGGGCCCTATGTCGCGGCCAGGTCGAAGTCAAGAGGCTGGAATGGGAGCCCGGCAGGATCGAGGTCTCGCTGCTGTCGGCCGTGGCACAGACGATCGAGCTGTCAGTCCCCGCTGCCATCAGGGGTATGGAGGTCACGAGCGGTGAAGCGGGGATCGCCGGGACCGACGCCGACTGCACCCGCAAGGTCACGCTGCCCCGGGGGCGGGCGGCCACGCTTAGCATCCTGCTCGGAGCGCGTTCGCTCTAGGAAACGAGGCCCCGAACGCCGCGACTCGCGTGGAGGTCGGCAGGGCGCTGGGCTGGAGTGTGCGGAGCCCCCCTGGGGGTGAGGAAGGGAAGCCATGAGGGACACGCGACTGCGCGCCAAGTTCACGATGGCCGCGGTGGTTCTCGGCCTGACGTTCGGGGCCGCCGCCCCGTCTTCGGCCAAGCCGCTGAAGGTGTTCATCCTGGCCGGGCAGTCTAACATGCAGGGACATGCCAATGTCTCGACGCTCGATTCCATGGCCGATGATCCAAAGACGGCGCCGGTACTCAGGGCGATGCGGAACGCCGACGGCACACCGCGCGTATGCCGCAGGGTCTGGATCTCGTCCGTCGGCTGCGCCGGCGACGGATGGTCTGATGTCATCGAGCAAACAGGCAAGCTGACGGCAGGTTTCGGCGCCTCGCCTACCGAGATCGGTCCGGAGTTCACGTTCGGCATCTACATGGAGAAGCTACTCCGCGAGCCGATCCTGCTCATCAAGACCTCCTGGGGCGGCAGGAGCCTGATCACGGACTTCCGTCCACCCAGCGCCGGACTGCGGGTGTTCAACGACTACATCCTGAGCAAGTGGAAGGAGAGGGGCCTCGATCCGCGGCAGGAGGCCGCCAAGACCAACGAGAGCTGCGGCGTGTTCTACCGCCACATGATCGAGCATGTGCGGAAGGTACTGGGGGACATCAAGCGGGTGGTGCCGGAGTACGATCCACGCCAGGGATACGAACTGGCCGGCTGCGTCTGGTTCCAGGGCTTCAACGACATGGTAGACGACTGGTCGTATCCGGGCCGGATGCAGCCCGGCGGGTATGACGAGTACGGGCAACTGCTGGCGCAGTTCATCCGCGATGTGCGGAAGGACCTCTCGGCGCCGACGATGCCGTTCGTGATCGGGGTCATGGGTATCGGCGGCGTGAAGGAAGGGGAGAGGCCGCCCCAGTCCAGCTTCCGCCAGGCCCAGGCCGCACCGGCGTTGCTTCCTGAGTTCCGGGGCAACGTGGTGGCCGTGCAGACGGCGCCCTACTGGGACGACGACCTTGAAGCGCTGCAACAGCGGTGGGAGAAGCTCAACGAGAGGATGGAACGGGAGGCAAAGGAGAACCCGAGCCTGAGCCAAGCGGCGAGAGACGAGGCCTACAAGAAAGCCATGGCGGAGAGCTTCACGCCGGAGGAGCTCAGGCGCATGAAGGGCATCTCCAACGGTGGCTACCACTACCTCGGCGCCGCCAAGATCCTCGCGCCGATCGGCAAGGCCTTCGCCGAGGCGATGGCGGGCCTTTGGACTGCACCCCGTTCAGTGGACAGTGGTGGGGCTGAAGTTAGCGGTAAGGGGCGTTTGGTGTTCGTCCCGCAAAGCGGGGGTGTCGTTCATCTTCCGAGTGCAGATCGGGACGGCCTTGTCTGGTAGCGCGTTCGAGGCGGTTGCGACCGCTCAGTAACGTTGGGACTCCGCGGCCGCCTCGAACTGGGCTGGCGCGCGGTATCCCAATGCTGAATGCAGCCGCCTGTGGTTGTAGACGTCGTCGATGAACCGAGCCAAGGAGGCGGTTGCCTCCTTGAGCGAGGCGAAGAACGACTCGGCCAACGCGTTGTCTTCCGGACGCCCGCGCCTACTCATGCTCTGCACCAGCCCCGCGGCCGCGGCACGCGCGACGTAGTCCCCGGAGGCGTATTGGACGCCTTGGTCCGAATGGTGGATCACTCCGCGCGCGTTGGGTCGGAGCGCGAGCGCGCGTTCGAGCGCCCCAAGCGTCAGACGCGTGTCGAGGTACGGCGCGAGCTGCCAACCGAGGACGCGACGCGAGTACGCGTCGAGAATCGTGGCGAGATAGACGAAGTCCCGAGGTAGACGGATGTAGGTTAGATCGGCCACCCATAGCTGGTCGAGTTCGGTAACCTCGAGGCCCCGCGCCAGGTTCGGGAACACGCCCAAACCGTGATCCGACTGGGTTGTGCGCACCCGAGCGCGCCTCACCCGGCACAGCCAGCCGTTGTCTCGCATCACTCGCAAGACTCGTTTGCGGTTGACCGCTACGCGCCTCTCCACGAGTTCGTGCGTCACCCTCCGATAGCCGTAGCCGGGCCACTCCTCGACCACCTGTTCGATCGCGGCATGAAGTCCGGCGTCGCGATCGGGCCTTGGCCGCCGGGCGTCGTGGAGGCCGGAACGGCTGACGGCGACGAGTTCGCGTGCGCGCGAGACGGGGAGGGAGGCGCGCTCCTCCTCTACCATCTCGCGCCGTCCGGCAAAGGGATGTTGGCTCGTTTCACGCAACGGCGCAGGAAGTCGAGTTCGAGCGTCGTTCGACCGAGCGCCGACTCAAGCTCCGCGATCCGTCTCCGCGCGGCTTCGACTTCCTCGGCTCGCGAATCGTCCCCGCGGAACGCATCGGCCCTTCGCTCTCGGTACTGCTCGGCCCATCGGCGCACGAGTGAGTCGGAGAGCGAGTGCTCCCGACAGATCTGGCTGATCCGCTTCTGCCCGTCCTCGACCTCGCGCACGACCTGGAGCTTGAACTCCGCACTGAACTTCCGGCTGGCCATGGGAACCTGCTCCTCCCGCACCCCTCCAGGGTGTGCTCCTTCGAAGCCCGTTCCCCACCAACTTCCACCGATCGACTGTCCACCTCAATGGGTGCACTCCGCGTACCCCCGGATCGGATGCTTGCGGGTTCTCCGCGAGCATCCCGAAGTACACCACGCTACCCCAACTTCCGCAGTTTGGGGGTCTTAACTTCATGTTGGGGGCTGATCGAGACGCGCGGGCCCGGCGCTGGCGCGGCCGCGGTGGGCCGGGCCCGCCCGCGCCTGCCTCCACATCATGGAGTACCCATGCTGAGCCATGTGCCGGATCGGGCTGACTGACAGAGATCGCCGCAGCCGGTGAGGCGCGGGGGTATCCCCCTGCCGTCTCGCCTCCCCCACCCGGGTGAGGGCGCCTCGCCGAGAAGAGCGGGGCCCACAGGAGCCGGACCATCCGCTTGGATCCTGCCTGCGGCTGGCCACGAAGGCGTGCGGAGGGGTCACCTGCTGGGGGCAGGACTACGTCGTGGGTGCGCAAGGGGGGCGCGCCAGTCGGAGAGAACCAATCGGCTGGGGGCTGGGGAGTCCCGGAGGAGGGAGGGCTCGCGGTGGACCTTCCGTCCGGCGTTGTCACGTTCATGATGACCGACATCGAGGGCAGCACGCGCCTGTGGGCGGACGCGCCCGACGCGATGCGGGCGGCTCTCGCCCGGCATGATGCCATCGCGGCGGATGTGATCGCAGGGCACGCGGGCTTCCTCATCAAGCCGCGAGGGGAAGGGGATAGCACGTTCTCTGTCTTCGCACGAGCAACGGATGCAGTCCACGCGGCGTGCGCACTCCAGACAGCGCTCACAGCTGAGCCGTGGCCCGAGGGAGCCCCTCTGCGCGTACGCATCGCGGTGCACACAGGAGAAGCCGACCTGGGAGTCGACGACTACTACGGCATCGCCGTCAACCGGTGCGCGCGCCTCCGAAGCATCGCGCACGGGGGACAGGTGCTGGTGTCGGAGTCCACCGCGGGCCTCGTGCGCGAGCTGCTCCCCGAGGAAGTGACACTCCGCGACCTCGGCTTTCAGCGGTTGCGCGACCTCGCCGAGCCCGAACGTGTATCGCAGGTTAACCATCCGTCACTGCCCACGGACTTCCCCGCCCCAAGGACGATCGACCTGGTCCCCAACAATCTGCCACACCAGGTGAGCGCGTTCATCGGGCGCGAGGCGGAGATGGAGCGGATCAAGGAGCTGCTCCGGGGGACGCGGCTCCTGACGCTGACAGGCGCCGGAGGTGTGGGGAAAACCCGGCTCGCGCTCCAGGCATCCGCCGAGATGCTGTACGAGTACCCTGACGGCGTATGGCTCGTGGAACTGGCCTCTCTCAGCGACGGAGGATTGCTGCACCAAGCACTCGCCACAGTGCTGGACGTGCGCGAGGAGCCCGGGAGGGCCCTGGCAGATGCAGTGGTCAGTCACCTGCGCGAGAAGCAAGCGCTGATCCTCCTCGACAACTGTGAGCACCTGGTCGAGGCGTGCGCACAGCTTGCCGAGCACATGACTAAGCAGTGCCCTGCGACCCGCATCCTCGCGACGAGCCGGGAAGCACTCAGAGCCGACGGTGAGACGGTGTGGCGAGTACCGTCGCTCTCCGTACCACACCCCGAGCCTGGGATCCGCCCGCAGCCGGAACAACTGACACAGTACGCCGCTGTGCGGCTGTTCATCGACCGCGCGACTAAGGCAGACCCGGGCTTCACCATCACGAGCGGGAACGCACCAGCGGTGGCGGAGATCTGCGCGCGGCTGGACGGGATCCCGTTGGCAGTGGAGCTGGCGGCGGCGCGGGCGAACAGCCTCACACTCCAGCAGATCGAGCAGCGGCTGGACCAGCGCTTCCAGCTCTTGACCGGAGGACGACGGACCGCGCTTCCGAGGCAGCAGACGCTAGAGGCCACGGTGGCGTGGAGTCACGAGCTGCTCTCGGAGGCGGAGAAGCTGCTCTTCTCGCGGCTATCGGTGTTCGCGGGTGGCTTCACGCTGGAGGGAGCGGAAGCCGTTTGTTCAGGCGACGGCATCGGCGCGACAGACACTGCGGACATCATGGGCGAGCTCATCGCCAAGTCGCTGGTCATCCCGGGCAAAGGCCGCTACTGGATGCTCGAGACACTGCGGGAGTATGGACGCCATCGACTGGAGCAGGCCGGAGACACCGAGGCACGGAGACGACTGCACGCCGGCTTCTACGCCTCGCTCGCCGAGGAGGCGGGCGTTGGGCTCCAGGGCCCGGAGCAATCGGCCTGGCTATCACGATTGGACACGGAGCACGCCAACCTGAGGGCAGCGCTGGAGTGGAGCCTCGACCGCGAGCCTGAGACGGGAGCGCGCCTCGCGGCGTCCGCTTGCGGCTTCTGGCAGGTTCGAGGTTACTGGTCGGAAGCCCGGTCGTGGCTCGACAAGTACGCAGCCATCGAGGACGCGGTCCCAACGGGACTACGCTCCACGCTCATGTCGTCTTCGGGGTCCCTGGCGTGGCGGCAGGGGGACTACCGGGAGGCGTCCGCTCTATGCGAGGCCGGTCTTGCCCTTGCGCGTGAGGCGGGTGACCCGGAGCGCACGGCTCGGGCACTCAGGGCCCTTGCGACCGTGGCGCGCGAACTGAGGGATCGCCCGCGCGCGGTCTCATTGCTGCAGGAGAGCCTGCAACTCGCGCGGGCGGTCGGGGACCCAGGGCCCATAGCGACCACGCTCAGCGCCCTCGCCTGTGCATATGGCGATGTGGGCAGTGCCACAGCCGCCCGGGCAAGCCAAGAGGAGGCACTCGCGATCGCCCGCCCGCTCGGCAATCGCCAGCTGACGAGTACCATCGCCGGCAACCTGGCTATCTGCCTCTCTCAGGACGGGGAGTACTCAGCCGCTCGCAGACTTCACGAGGAGTGCCTCGCGGCCCAGCGCGAGCTTGGCGACCGGGGGGGTGTCGCCTGGTCTCTCCACAACCTCGGCTGCGTCGCCACGGACCAGGGCGAGCTTGGCGCCGCCCGGCGCCTCTACGAGGAGAGCCTGCGGATCAGCGATGACATCAAGCTGCTCCTGACACTCGGGATTCGGTGCAGCCTTGCGCATCTGGCGTTCGTCGAAGGTGACCTGCCGTCTGCGCGGGACGCCCTCGAAGACGTCATCTTAGGTACCCGAGCCCACGGCGATTCCCTCACCGCCGCCAGAGCACTTGGCTCTCTCGCACGAGTCGCCGGTGCCGAGGGGCGGCACGACCTATCCGTGGAGCTGGCCCGGGCTGGAGTAGAGGCCGTCAGGGATGCAGACCGGCCGGAGGTCAGCGCTGGTGCCCTGCATGTCCTCGGCGCCGTCGCCCTGGATGCAGGACAGGAATCGGTAGCCGACCAGGCCCTGCGCGAGAGCCTTGCTCTGGCGCTTCAGGGCGGCTGGAGGCTGCCTGTGGTAGACGACCTCGAGGGTCTCGCGGCACTGGCACGGTCTCGCGGCGGCCACGCCAACGCAGCACGACTCATGGGCACGGCAGACAGGCAACGACGCGAGATGGGAACACCAGCCCTAGCCGACTCCAAGAACCGACGCGAGCAGACCCTGAGCGGCCTTCGAGAGGCACTCGGCCAGGAGGCGCTGGAGCGAGCCCTAGCCGAGGGCGAAGCCATGACGCTCGAAGAGGCAGTCGCGCTGGCCCTGGGTGACGACGGCGGGGCGTCGGCCACGACATAGCGTTGGCCTGACAGCCACTTCCTGCGACGAGCCCCTTCGGCTCGCCGACCGAGGTGGACCACATCATCCTGATGGATCACATCGGCAAGGGCCGGCGCGTGCGCGGCTACCGGGTGGAGGCACTCGTCGATGGCGCATGGACGGAGGTCTGCACCGGCTCCTCGATCGGCTACAAGAAGATCGACCGCTTCTTGCCCGTGAGAGCCACCAAGCTCCGCTTCACGGCAACCGAGTCGGTCGGCGTACCCCTGGTAGCGAAGATGGCGGGGCTGGGAGCGCCGGCGTCGCGTCGCACGCTTGGGGCAGCGTGCTCCGCCGACGCTCACGAGATACCAACCGACCTTTGGCGGAACTTGACGTACACAACTGCGCGATGCTCTCTACCGGAAGAACGTCACGATGCCGAGGTCCCGGGGCGACCAAGCGGGGAACAGGCCGCCACCCCAGTTCATCTGCGCGGCGGGACCGGCCCCGTCGTTGTCGTTGAGCTGTACCGAGAACCCCAGCTTCGTCCCTACGGCGCCCACCACGCCCACCTCCGAGAGGGGGATGCGAAGCTCGTAGACACAGCCGCCGGGCGACTCCGTCACGGTCATGTCGTAGACGGACGAGTCGCGGAAAAGCTGGCCTGCCGTTCGGCCGCCGGAGTGCTCGACAGGCCTGAGGAGCGTGTGCTTGCCGCTTCCCCCACCGGGGACGGTCGAGGCGATGCAGTACTCGAATGCCCGATCGGCCGCGTCCGGGCCCCGCCGGGTCGGGTCGATGCCGACCCTCAGGCTGTCGCCCTCCAGGAAGGCCCCGGCCGAGCTCTGCCCCGAGCCTGTGGCGTGATGGACGTCGTCACGGACCTCGAACGCGAGGTAGAGGCTCTGCTCGTCCCACATCAGGTAGCCCACGGCGCTGAGGTTGGCGGCCGTCCACGCGTACCCGTCGGCCTTGCGGGTGATCTGGTCGGGGCCGATGAGCGGGAGGGGGCAGCGGGTGACCCAGTCGTCGAGCTTCCCATCGATCACCGGTGGGTTGGGGGCCCGATGCGCCTCGGCCACGTAGTCACTGCCCTCGTAGGTCGTGACGCGGAGGTTGTCGAAGGCCGCCCAGCCTGCGCCCTTCGCCACCGGAATCACGGCGAGGGCCTCGGCGTCGGCGGGCATCTCCTTGCGACAGGTGTAGAGCTGCCAGTAAGGGGTGTTGTCGCCGCAGGCGAAGACCTGCATGTCGTAGAGGGGGATCTCCCGACCGCCCGTCAGGACCTGGGTCATGTTCGATCCGCAGTCGATGCCTTCGTTGCGCGCCCAGGCCGTGTAGAGGTAGGTTTGCCCCCCGCGGACCGGGATCGTGCGCCCGCAGGAGTCCCAGTCGGTGCAGCCTTCGAACCGGAGCACGTGCTCGCCGAGACCCAGGCCCGGCGCCGTCTCGGACGGAGCCCATCTTCGCGTCGGGCCGTTGGCACTCCACCCCTCGGGCCCCGTGCCCGCGGCATCGGGCGTCTCGAAGTCGCCGTTGGGGAGGAGGTTGCCCAGCGAGTCGGGGGAGACGACCGACAGGATGACCGGCGTGCTGACGACGGGCAGCTCCGGCGAGTCGAACTCCACGACGAACTCCGCTGGGTAGTCCCTAGGTTCCACCCCCTCCGGCAGGGGCACGGCGATCTGGCGCACCTCCTCCTGGCCTGCCTCAAGGGCAACGGTGGTCGGCGGCGCCGCGGGCCAGCCCGCCGGCGGCGCGAGCTTCACGGTTGCCGAGAGTGGGTGGTCGTAGAGATTGCGGAGCCGGAGCGGGGCCCCTCCGGGGCTGCCCAAGAGGAGGGTCACGCGCGGCGCCGCGCGGCCGCCGGCCGATGTGCCCGTGCCGCCGCGCGCCACGCAGACTTCGGGCACCGCGTAGGCCTTCAGCGCGTTCAGGTCGGCGCCCTCCAGGAAGCACGGGAGCGACCCCAACTGTAGCTCCGCCTCGCCGCCCGTGGCGGCCACGGTGGTCTCGTTGCCCTGGTAGTCGGTCACGGTCAGCGGCCCCGGGCCGACGCGCAGCCGTACCCGCTCACCCGCTCCCTCAGACGAGGAGACCAGTGCGACGGCGCGGCCGTCGCGCTCGAACAGGTGGAGCAGGCCGCGCTCGCCCACCTGGAACGAGCCCACCGGGCTCACGCCGAAGGTCTTGCTCGCGAACACGGCCAGCGTGGCCGCGACGGGTCGGGGGGTCAGGTCGTCGAGAAGGTAAGTCCACCCGCCTGTCGGGTCACCCCCACCGCCGAAGTAGATGATCCTCTCGCAACCCGCGGAAAGCTCGTCGGCCCACTGGTCCAGGATCCACCGGCACTGCTCAGTGTTCCGCATCTCCTCGAGCGGCGGGACACCCCAAGCGTTCGCCCCGCGCGCGGACTCGTCATCCCACACAGCCACCCGTGGCAGACCAGTGGCGAGCAGGTCCTCCCTCGCCTCCCGGACGCCATCGCCGCTCTGGTAGTGGACCGGGAGGACGTCGACATACTGCCCGACGCCGGCGGCGAGAACGGCCTTGCGGAAGTCCCGCGGCCACAGGCCGCCCGCGAGGATGGTGACCAGGTCGGGATCGACGGCCTTCACCGTCTGCGTGCCGATGCGGCACATCTCGCTGTACGTGCCCGGCGGATCCGCGCACCCGCCCGGGGTGATCTCGTTGAGCCACTCCCAACCGAGCAGCTTGCCCTTCAGGCGAGTCGTGACCGTGCGGACGAAGTCCTCCCAAGCGGCGCGGTCGAAGTCGAATGCCTTGTAGTCCACCGCGGCAGGCTTACCGGCGAAGGCGAACGCCGGGGGATCCACGATGCACAGCCACTCGCGCACGCCGTACTTGGCGGCCGTGTCGAGCTCCTCGGCGAGGTCGTCGAGCTTGTAGACGCCGGGCCCGGGCTCCAACCTGTACCACCGGGTGAACCGGCGGCACGACGAGAGGCCCAACCGTTGGGCAACGGCCCAGGCCTCCTCCGGCGGGCCGTCGAACGAGGCCGTCATCCCGAGCCGGGTCGGCCGGCCGTTCGTGATGGCCGGGAGGTCGGGTATCCGCGCGAGGTTCGTCTCGCGCTTCTCCCAGCCGGCCACCTCGACGTCGACGAGGAACGCGCCGCGCAAGGTGAGGTCCAGGTCGATCGGCACCCGCTGCCCGTCCTGCTCCGCCGTGAACTCCTGCTGCCCCTGGGCGGCCGCGGCGCCGGACGTGTCGTACACGGTGTAGGAGAGGGTCTTGCGCTCGCCGGCCTGCGGCACGTCCTTGAGGCGGACGAAGAGGCGCACGGGCTCCGCGTAGGTGTAGAGGCTGCCCGGCACGTCGCTCTCGATCTCGAAGAAGCCCCGCCTCCGGGTGAAGCCGTTGTTGGCGCGGATCTGCCACGGCCACTCCTTGCCGGCGGAGTCGCGGAACCCGGCGATGAGCAGCACGGGGTTGGTCTCGCGGACCCCGGGTAGCTCCTCCGGCACGGTGAAGGTGAAGACATGGCGTCCCGGGCCCGTTTCGGTCAGCGCGACCTCCCCCCAGAGCCCCGGGTAGCCGATGTGGCCTCGCTCCTTGGCGTACTTGCCGTCGGGGACGTCGATCCAGGGACCGGTGCCCCAGATCCATAGGGTGGTCTTCTGGTAATGGTCGGCTGGGTCGAGGTAGTACTCGACGGGCACCTCCCACTTGTCGCCCGAGACCAGCGGCTTGTCGCCATTCGAGGTGTCGACGTAGATCCAGCTCCTCTTGTAGGTGAGGTCGACCAGCGGCGACCGGCCCGCGACCGCGACGGACGGCGTACTGGACTGGGCGATGGCCTGCTGCCAGCCGTCGTCCTTGTTCCGGAGAGCGAAGACGTAGCCGAAGACGGACTTGAGGCCGGGCCCGTCCTGCACGAGGAGGCGGAAGGTCGTCTCCTGCCCCGGCTCCAGCTCGCGCGGTGGGCCGCCCCAAGTGAGCGCCCCACTGTCCTGGTGGTGCAGGTCGCAGCAGACGAAGACCTTGCCACCCGGACCCGTGACGCGGACACGGACCTCCACCTCGTCCCCGACCCTCACGCTCGCCGGGACGGTCACCTCGCACCAGTCCGTCTTGAGGGTCTGGGTGTCGGGCTGCTGAGCCGGGCACACGGCGCCGAGCAGGTGTGTCGCGACCAGAACTGCGGCCCAGCGCGCCGTCGCGCTCATGGGATCCCCTCCGAGGTCGGGGTGTGTCGCCCTCGCCGTTGCGGGCGGGCCATGCTCCTGACGACAGGCGCGTTCGCCGGTGCCGCGCGATGGCCCTGCCCGGCTTCACCCTAGCGAGCGGCTGTCGAGAAGGCGGTAATGGATCGCCTCGGCGACGTGGGGCACGCCGCTGTCTACCCCGGCCGTCTGCGATGCGCCTGCCGCCAGTCGCCCCGGACCTCGAACGGGATCCGGAAGAGCGGGCTCGACCACTCGGGATGGCCCGCGACCAGGCCAAGCTGGGCCTGCCGCATCGCCTCCGCTCTGCCCAGCACCGCCTTCCGGTTCGCGTAGGAGCGGGCCATCAGCTCCGCGGTGGAGTCGTCCGCGACCGGGCACGGTGCGCTGGCCGGGCCCCGCGGCGGGGGCTGGGTAGCCCGGGTCGCCGAGGGCGAAGGCGACCTGTCGCTCACCGCTCCGGGCACTCGCGCGGGCCTCGGCCTCCTTCCGCGGAGCACCGAGCGTCCCGAGGGAGGGCAGCATGACGACGGCCGCACGGGAGATCAGGGCGCCATTCGCAACCGCGATAGTACCGCTCATCCGAACATGCACCGCCCTGCTGGCGCTCTGGGACGAGGCCTGCGAGACGGAGCTCTCCATGCTCTGCGGCGGCCGCGGCAAAGAGGGGAAGGTGTCCTACCCGATCTGGACCTACTGGCCCTTCAGAAGCGACTCCGTGCGGGGGAAGCCGGCGGTGGACGCCGGTGGGGCGTGAGGAGCCGCTTCGGGAAGGGAGTGGTGGCGGTGCGACGGCTGATACCAGGGCTGCTGAGCGCCCTCATCCTGTGGCCGGCACTGGCGGGCACGCAGCAAGCGGCGCTGGACGAGGAGTTCGTCGGGCCATTCCCGAGTTGGCGGAACGTCCAACGTGACTACGGCGCCGTCGGCGACGGCCAGGCCGACGACACGTCCGCGCTCCAGAGAGCCCTCGACGAGTTGACCAAGCATGAGAAGGCCTGCGTGCTCTACCTGCCTGCGGGCACGTACCGGCTCACCGCGACCCTCCGGACCGTCCGCAAGGCGCATACCGACTGCCAGGGCGTCATGGTGGTCGGGGAGGACCCCGGGAGGACCATCCTGTGCTGGGACGGACCCGACGGCGGGACGATGTTCGAATGGGATGCCTGGTACTCCACGATCTCGCGGCTGACCTTCGACGGCGCGGGGAAGGCGGATGTGGGGCTGCTCTACGGGCCGGCCTTCTCGACCTACAACGAGACGAGCGACCTGTGGTTCCGCGGGCTCAAGAGCGGGCTTGTGTTCGGTGGCCCGCAGACCAACGGGCAGGCGGAGAACGCGGTGCTGCGGTGCCGGTTCAGCGGTTGCGACACGGGCGTCCAGACGGTCAACTGGAACTCGATGGACATCTGGGTGTGGCACTCGCTCTTCGAGGACTGCGGGCGCGGCATCCACAATGTGATGGGGAACTGGCATGCCTGGGGCAACCTGTTCCTCCGCTCCAGAGTCGCCGACCTGAGCATCCAGAACCTCATGGTGTTCTCGGCCGTGGGTAATGTCAGCGTAGGCTCGCGGCGGTTCCTCGACTTCAGCTCGGGCCACACGTGGGGTTCGCCGACGAGCATTACAGGCAATCGCGTTCTCGACCCGACCGGGGATGTCGCGATGATCCTCGACAACGCGGGCCCGTACCTGGTGGTCGACAACGTATTCCGCCTCGACCCACAGACCCGCGGCGTGCGGATGACCTGGGCAGACCAGACGTTGGTGGGCAACACCTACACCCACGCGGACGCGGTCGAGGAGAGAGGACGGTTCCGTCGCATCGACGAGCACGTCGTAGACGCCTCCCAGGTTTCCACGGACCTGCCCGAGCTGCCACCGCCGCCGCGCCGCGCGCGATCAACCATCGAGGTCGTCGCCGGCTCGGACAGCGGGGCCATTCAGGCGGCCATCGACGAGGCTGCCGGCCTGAACGGCCAGCGTCCGGTGGTCCACCTGCCCATGGGCAACTACACCGTCGACCGCACGCTCGTTGTGCCTCGCGGGTGCGACCTGCAACTGGTGGGCGACAGCGCCGGAGAGACGGGCACACGGCTGAACTGGACGGGACCCGATGACGGGGTCGCGCTACGCCTCGAGGGCCCGAGCCGCGCCACTCTGAGGGACCTATACGTGCACGCGCCGAGCGCCCGGGCGCTGTTGGTGGAGGATGCCGACCAGGATGGCGGGCTCATCCTCGCCGACGAGCTCAACGCGAGCGGTCCCGGGCAGGCGCAAGCGACCGGCACGTCCGCACTGCGGATCGACGGTCTCGACCGCACCGACGTGCTGTGCCGGGCCCTTCAGGGCAGCGGCAACGCGGGGCGCTGGGTGGAGGTCGTCGGCGGACCGGCGGCGGGCCGCGCGACGAACCAGGTGTCGGTGTTCACCGGGGCGACAGGGTCGGCGGCCGGGCAGTACGACGTGCGGGGAGGCGGCCGGCTGGTCGTGCGCGGGGTCTACCACGAGCGCAGCTCAGACGCCCTGACGGGCCTGCGCCTGACCGACTGGGGGACGCTGAGCATCGATGCGACCCGCTTCTCGTACGCCACGGCGCCCGCCCGACCGACGATCGCGGCCGACAGCTTCCGTGGGCTGTTCACCTTGGCCACCTCCATGTTGCTGCCCGTTGAGACCCAGGAGACCTGCCGCTTCGAGCTGCGCGGAGACGGACGAGAGACGAGCGTGCTTGCGCTCAACGACCAGTTCTGGGTGTACCTGCCGGGGACGAGCGCCGACACCGTGTGGCGCAACGAGGCGACTCCGCCGGCGGGGGGTGGGATGGTTGGCTGCAACATCAACACGAGCAATAAGGAGGCGGCGCCTAAGGGGTGGGACTACCTGGCCGACGTGGGTGAGAACGCGGATCCCGCTAGGTCCGGGTCGGGCGCCGGCCTACTGGAGGACTGCGGGACCGTCTCGGACGAGGTGATCCTCGCACACCTCGAGCCTCTGCGGCGGGCGCGCCTCTGGCTCCCCGCCGCGCCGGCCCCGGCGGGGGCAACGGACCTCAGGATCCATCGCGTCATGCTCGTGGGCGGCCGTGACGCCACCGTGGAGATTCGCGGGGGGCGGTAGGCAGCTCGCCCTCCTGGAGGCAGGAATGCCGGCGACCCGCTGGCTCGCGGCCCGGCACGGCGGCGACATCACCGGCGCGAACATCCTGGCCGCGTGCAGTTGCGCGCTCAAGGCCGCGGAGAACGCACGACGCCGGGAATAGGCAGTCCAGCGCCTCCGACGCCTGCTGGCCAACGACAACTCGACCGGCTGCCTGGTGACCAGGACGGTGGAAGACAAGCTATGCCCAAAGCCGTAGCACCGCAGAGCGAAGAGCCCCGAGCCCTCGCGCACCTGGGCCCGCTTTACTCGCCGATCACGAACCTAGAGGACGATCCGGAAGGACTCGCCATGACGGTTGCCCAACGTGACAGTGCTGTGCTCGGTGCCGGGCTAAGGCAGAGGAATCGGCATTGTGCCCCCCGGTGCAGACCGTCATCGGAGTTTGCCTCGATCTCGGCCGCCGGCGAGGTACGCCGGCGGCCGGCAGAGCAAGGTGGTGGCTGAGTGGACCATGTGGCTGGCGTAACCGGCGGATCTCCCTGCGATCCAGAGGACGCGGGCCGTAATGCGCGGCTCCGTGACGCCGAACTGACAGCAGAGCTGCGCCAGTTCCTTCTTCGACGAGGCGCAAGCCTCGTCGGATTCGGCACCCCCTCCGGAATGGAGGGCGCCCCGGATACCCAGCGCCCGGACCGCTACCTCGCGGATGCGACGGGCATGATCTCCATTGCCCTGCACGTCAACGAGGGGTGTTGTGACCACGTCGCGCAGGAGAACGTCGCCTCCTGGCACTCGTACCAGATCTTCACCCTCGGCATCGTCAATCCCAGCCTTGACCGTCTAGCGTTCGAGGCGTCCACCTTTCTTGAAGACCGGGGCCACATCGCCTACCCGTTCCCCGCCAATGCTCCACATGACTTCCGCCCAACCCCGGAGCATCCGGGCGGTCTGGGCGACATCTCCCACACGCACGTCGCGGTGGCTTGCGGGCTCGGGGAGTTGGGGTGGCACAGCATGCTACTGACACCCGAGTTCGGCACGCGCCAGAAGCTCACGACGGTGCTGACTACGGCCCCGCTGACGCCCGATCCCATGGCGCCGCAGGGAGAGCTCTGCGACCCGGAGGCCTGTGGGTACCAGTGCGCACGTGCCTGTCCCACGGCCGCGATTCCCAACGCCCAGACGCCTGACACCTCGCTCGAGGTGAACATGGACGGCATACGGCTCAGGTACGGGAAGCTGGTCGGGTGGCGATGCCGGTGGGGTTGCAGTGGCATGCTGAGGAGCACCGGGGGCTACAAGAACATCCCGATCCCCAGAGAAGAGCCGACGGCAGATGAGCTGCTGGCATACAAGGCGCAGATGGACGTGTGGCAACTGCGGGAACACGCCAAGTCATACGCGGGGTTGGTGCCCTACTGCGGCAAGTGCCTGGGCGTCTGCCCGGTGAAGCGGGGGGAGCAGCCGTTCAGGAAGGGGAGGCCGGGAGGCCGGACCTAGACCGAGAGCCACTCCAGACGTTGGGAGGCGGAGATATGGCCATCGTGGGTGTCAGCGGAAGCCCGATCCAGGGCGGCAACACGGACCGGTTGGTCCGATCCCTCCTTGAGCAGAGCGGCTGTGAACACATCTTCGTGAATCTGAGCACACTCGACTTCGCCCCCTGCCGCGGTTGTGCCCACCTCTGCGCCAAGTCCAACATCTGTCCCCTCGAAGACGGCCTGCGGCCCTATCTCGAGCCCATCCTCGAAGCCGACGCGCTGGTACTGGCGTCACCTGTCCATGCGGGCACCATCACGGCTTGGATGTTCGGCTTCCTCTCCCGCATTTGGTGTTTCCACCACCTCGAGAACCTGCTCGAAGACAAGCCGCTGCTGCTCGTGGTAACTGCCCTGTTCCAGCAGAGCGAACGCGGCGGCGTGCAGCGTTTCGAGGAGGCGATCCGGCGTTGGGGCCACAACATGCGACACCTGGGCGCCATCTTCCACGCCACCGACGTACCGCCGTGCTACACGTGTGGCGTCGGCACACGGTGCAAGGTGGGCGGGCTCTGGGGCATGGTGGGTCACGACGAGGAGAGACTCCGCAACTTCGTGGTGACGCCGGACAGGTTCAGGCGCTGGGAAGACTGCCCCAAGACCGTGGCGGAAGTGGAACGTTACGCGCAGGTGCTCGCCGAGCTGCCCGGCGGTTCGTCCCCCGCAAGCCCAAGAACCTGATCGTGTTGCCCGCAAGTGCGGGGGTCCTGCTGGGAGCTGGTGCGCCGGTAGCACAGAGAGACCGTCCCTGGGCCGTCACCGCGTGCGTTTTCGGCAGGCGGGCAATATCGGGGTGGTGCCCAGCGGTTGTGTACGTCAAGTTCCGCGAAAGGTCGGTTGGTATCTCGTGAGCGTCGGCGCACGGTCGTTGAGCTCACGCCACGTCGCTGCACGACCAGACGACGATGGCACCGTGCGGCCGAACAGACCCCTCGGCACCTGTCGCCGGAAGCGCACGCTGGCGCGAAGCCATCCCTTCCTGATACGTGAAGCAGGCTGCCAGACGGCATCATCTGGGTCATGCTGGCGTTGTTCACCGGAACCTGGATGCCACCCATCGTCTCCGGGGCCTCGGCGATCTGAGCGCTTCTCGACCGGAGCTGGCAGTGCGTCGTCCGGGGGCTCCCATCGCCCCGCGAGTCTCGCCACCAGGTCGGGCCGCTCAGAGGGGCGTCGTTCGCGACGGCGGCCGGGTGTGTACAAGAGAGAGGGCCAGCCGTGTTCTCGGCTGGCCCCTGGCGTCGCTAGCTGACGTAGCGGAGCGCTACTTCCTCCGGAACCTCCGGAGGAGCCCACCCAAGAGCGGCGCCGCGCCCACTAGCGCGAAGGCCGGAAGGCCGGGGGCGGCATCCAAACGGAGATACCCTGAACCGTAGTTGTAAGGGTTCTGCACCACGAGGATCTCGACGGAGTGAGACCCCGGGGCCATCGTGTACACCCGACTGCTCCACCTAGGGTCCGTCGAAGTGAAGTCGGGATCGCTGCTCCAGTCGGTGCCCGATGGCTCCGACGTCAGCCCCAGAGATGTGCCCCAGTCGGAGACGTCGAACCGGTCGCCTGCGATGAAGCAATCCGTTACGGTAAGGAACGTGCCAATGGACGAGTCCCACTCCCACGGACTGGGGGAGGTCGGAGCCGGTGCCCCTGCCGCCCAGTCGAACTGTTGCCATCCGGTACCTGCGCCAAGCGTCGACGCCTGAGCGGATTGGGACACCAACAGCAGGAGAACCGCGAACAACGCTACGGCCATGATCCGACTACGCATCGCTACCCATCCCGAAGACACAAATGCCACACCCTATGGGCGTGGTACGACCACAGCTAGCTCTGTTCCGTGCAGACCGGTGGGAGTGGACTCCCGCCCCTAGTAGACGACAGCATTATGCACCGCGCGAGACGCAAAGGTCAAGGACTATGTGGCGTACGGTCATTTCGTTTTCCTTGTGGTGGG
>Ga0315282_10003680_pt1 | contig 27395 bp, 20 predicted proteins | sample YL17G07_20_MG_FD_203693 | JGI IMG/M metagenome (GOLD analysis project Ga0315282, IMG submission 203693) | Sediment microbial communities from Yellowstone Lake, YNP, Wyoming, USA - YL17G07_20 | ecosystem: Environmental > Aquatic > Freshwater > Lake > Sediment | place: USA: Wyoming | collected...
AGCGAGCCGAGATGCTGGCGCGGCTCATGACCATGCGGCGTGGCCTGGCGGTGGCCGGCACCCACGGCAAGACGACGACCTCGTCGATGATCGCTCACGTCCTTCACCAGTGCGGTCGCGAGCCCACATTCCTGGTCGGCGGCGAGCTCAACGATATCGGGTCCAACGCGGGCGTCGGTAACGGCGAGTGGCTCGTCGCCGAGGCGGACGAGAGCGACGGCAGCCTCCTCTTCCTGCGTCCTGAGGTGGCCGTGGTGACCAACGTCGAGCTCGACCACCATGCCAACTACCGCTGTCTCGACGAGGTGCACGACGTCTTCCGCCGTTTCGTCAGCCTGTTGCCACCCGACGGGCTCCTCGTCCTGGCTCGGGGCACCGGCGCCGATTTCCTGGCCACCGCGACGCAGGCCGCCGTTCTCTCCTACGGTCTGGCCGACGCCGACCTGGTGGCCGAGGTCGAACGGGCCGACGTCGAGGGCTGCGCCTTCGGCGTGTGCGAGCGCGGCGAGCCGCTCGGGCACGTCGAGCTGCGCGTTCCCGGTGAGCACAACGTTCTGAACGCGCTCGCCGCGCTCGCCGCGCTCGCACACGCCGGCGTGACCCTGGACGAGGCGGCGCCGCACCTGGCCACGTTCAGCGGCGCGGCGCGCCGCTTTCAGGAGATCGGGCGCCGCGGCGGCGTCCTGGTGGTGGACGACTATGCACACCATCCGACCGAGGTGGAGGCGACTCTCAAGGCAGCGCGGGCCGGCCGCCAACGACGCGTGATCGCCGTCTTCCAGCCGCACCTCTACTCCCGCACGCGCTACCTGCAGCGCGAGTTTGGTCGTGCACTGACCCTGGCTGACGAGGCTATCGTCACCGACGTCTTCGCGGCGCGCGAGGAACCGGAGCCCGGCGTCACCGGCAAGCTGATCGTCGACGCCTACCTGACCGAGCGGCCGGGAGGGCCCGTCGCCTATCTTCCGCGACTGAGCGACGTCGTGCGCCACCTGAAGGGCCGCGTGCGCGACGGGGACCTCGTGCTGACCATCGGGGCGGGAGACGTGTTCCACGTCGGCGAGCGCCTGCTGGCGGCGCTGTCGAACGCGCCGCCGACACGGGGGGCCGGCCCGCCGGCGTGAGGGGGCGGGCCGCCTGGTGGGAAGACGACACACAACGCTGGCTATCGTCCTCGTGGCGCTGGTCGTCGCCGTGCCGCTGGTCGTCTACGTGTGGGGCCGGCGGTCCGACAGTTTCACCGTCCGGCACGTCGAAGTGAGCGGGCAGCAGCGCGTCCCCAGGCGGGAACTCGTGCGCACGCTCGCGGGCGCCTACATCGGCAGGAACCTCTTCGCGATCGGTGAAGGCGACGTGCGCAAGACGCTCTCAGTCTTCCCGTACATCTCCGACGTCGACGTCGACCGCGACTTCCCCGACACGCTGCGCGTCCACGTCAGCGAGTACCGGCCGGCGGCGCTCCTGCACAGCGGCCAGCTCTGGTTCGTGGTCTCAGCCGACGGTCACGTTCTGGCGCAGCTCGACGTACGATCGGCGACGACGCCCTCCCCGTCGCCGCGGCCCAGTGCGTCGACGGGGAGGGCGTCGCCGCGACCTGACGCCACGACTCCCGTCGTCGCGTCCCCATCGCCGAGCGCGACGGCTTTCGGGCCACCACCGGCCGGTGATCTGCCTCACGAGATGTGGCACCTGCCGGCCATGCAGACAGAGGAAGACGTGTCCGCCGGCGACGACGTGAGCGACGAACGCGTCAGAGTCGGCCTGGATCTGCTGGCGGCACTGCCGTCGGCATTGCGCAAGCAGGCCCGCGTCGTCAAGGTCGGCGAGACCAACGCCCGCGTGACGTTCGCCGATCGCCTACAGGTCGAGTTCGGGGACGCCGTCGGCGTGGCAGCCAAGATCGCCGCTCTGAAAGCGGTCCTCGCACGCTATCGCAGCGAGCGCCGGCGAGCGACGTTCGTCGACGTCTCGGTCCCCGGCCGCCCTGTCGCGGCGCCGCTGCTGGCGACGCCTTCGCCGCGCTAGTCGCGAGCAGCGATTGACACCCGGAAGGCGGCGCCAATATGCTACGCGCATGGTCCGGTTCAGGTCCGCGTTCAGGGTTTCCGTCGTGAGAGTGCCTGCAAAAGCGGCATTTGCAGACGGCAGGTGCGGGGTGGACGACAAGGTCTCAACTACTGCTTGAGGGTTCTGCCGCAGGGCGGCACGAACCTTCCAGTCGAACAGGAGGGTGTGGGGCAGATGATCGAGTCGTCGGGCAACTACCTCGCCGTGATCAAGGTCGTGGGCGTCGGCGGTGGCGGTACCAACGCAGTCAACCGCATGGTCGATGCAGGTCTGCGCGGCGTCGAGTTCATCGCCGTGAACACCGATGCTCAGGCGCTGCAGATGTGCGATGCGGATGTGAAGATCCACATCGGCAGCAAGATCACGCGGGGACTGGGCGCGGGGGCAAACCCCGACATCGGCTACCAGGCGGCCGTCGAAAGCAAGGACGAGTTGCGCGACGCTCTGAAGGGCGCCGACATGGTGTTCGTCACGGCAGGCAAGGGGGGCGGCACCGGTACCGGTGCCGCGCCGGTCATCGCCGAACTGGCGAAGGAACTCGGCGGACTCACCGTGGGCGTCGTCACGCGGCCGTTCGCATTCGAGGGCAAACGCCGCGCCCGTGCGGCCGAGGACGGCATCCGCGAGCTGCGCGACAAGGTCGACACGCTGATCATCATCCCGAACGACCGCCTTCTCCAGGTGGTCGAGCGGCGCACGTCGATCATCGAGGCGTTCAAGGTCGCCGACGACGTGCTGCGCCAGGGGGTTCAGGGGATCACCGACCTGATCACGGTCCCGGGTCTCATCAATCTCGACTTCGCCGACGTGCGGACGATCATGAAAGACGCCGGCTCGGCTCTCATGGGCATCGGTGTCGCCGGCGGCGAGAACCGCGCCGTCGAGGCCGCCAAGGCGGCCATCTCCTCGCCGCTGCTCGAGGCCAGTGTCGAGGGCGCGATGGGCATCCTGCTGAACATCACGGGCGGCGGCGACCTCGGCCTCTTCGAGGTCAACGAGGCGGCCGAGATCATCTCCAGCGCCGCCGACGCCGACTGCAACATCATCTTCGGTGCCGTCATCGACGACTCCCTCGGTGATGAGGTGCGCGTCACGGTCATCGCCACCGGCTTCGATCATCCCAAGGGCGGCGAGCGCCGCTCGCGTGAGACGTTCGAGGCCGCCAGGCCGGACGCGGCGACCGGCAGCGGACTGTTCGACAGCGAGAGCAGGCCGGCGTTCGAGGTCTCCGAAGACGTGCTCGACATCCCGAGCTTCCTGAAGGACACGTAGACCGCGCAGGGCCTTGGCGGGGCGCGCCGGCGCGGGGGCCGGGGCCGCGCCCCGATTGCATGTGCACCTCCTACCTACTATGCTCTAGCGCTTGATGGGCCGGCGCGGCGCCGGCCCGCCGTTTCTCATGCGAGACAAGCGACAGAACCTCCTGATCCTCCTCGGTGTCGCGGCGCTGGTCGTCGCGGCGGCCTACTTCATCTGGCCGCCGGGCAGCAAGACCCATCTGGGTCTTGACCTTCAGGGCGGCCTCGAGGTCGTCTACAAGGCGACGCTCGAGGGCGGTGGCACTCCGACCACCAGTCAGATCGAGAAGACGGTCGGCATCCTGGACCGGCGCGTGAACGGTTTGGGGGTCACCGAGTCGCAGATCCAGCAGCAGGGCAGCGACCAGATCTCAGTCGCGCTCCCCGGAGTGCGCGACGTCGAGCAGGCTCTGAGCATCATCGGCAAGACGGCCCAGCTCAAGTTCTACGACGACGGGCTATATCGCGTGTCCGGTCCGTCGGCGTCAGTGGACGAGGCCGTCAAGACGGCGGTGCAGTCGCCGCCGGCCGAGCAGGGGCTGACGGCGGCTGACAAGAAAGAGATCAAGACGCTCTCCGACACCACCCGGACGTCCGAGCACTTCGCGATAGTCACCGCCGCTGCCAACAAGTTGGGCGACAACGCCGAGCCTGTGTACTTCGTCTACAGGGACACACCCATTCTCGATGACAAAGGGCAGCCCAAGGGGTTCATGACCGGGGTCGCAATCAAGAGCGCCAGTCAGGCATATGACCAGTACAGCAAGCCGGACGTCGAGATGAACTTCACCTCTGAGGGCGCGAAGCAGTTCGGCGCGGTCACCAAGGACCTTGCGGTGCGCGGCGCCCTGAAGCAGCAGTCGCAGACCTTCGCGATCGTGCTCGACAACCAGATGGAGTCCGATCCCCAGGTCGACTACAACGAGAACCCGAACGGCATCCAGGGCTCGAGCGCGCTCATCACCGGCAACTTCACCGTCGCCGAGGCCAAGGATCTCGCCCTCGTCCTCAACACCGGTGCCCTGCCGGTGACGCTGCAGAAGATCGAGAGCCAGGAGGTCTCGGCCACCCTGGGCAAGGACTCTCTGCGCCAAGGTCTCTTCGCGGGTCTCATCGGCTTGGGGATCGTCCTCGTCTACCTGATCGCGTACTACCGCTTCCTCGGCGTCGTCGCCGACTTGGCGCTGATCGTCTACGCGATCCTGCTGTGGGGCCTGTTCAACGCCATCCCGGTCACGCTCACTCTGCCGGGCATCGCCGGCATGATCCTGACCATCGGCGTGGCGGCCGACGCCAACGTGGTCATCTTCGAGCGCATCAAGGAAGAGATGCGCCACGGACGCACGGTGCGGTCGGCGATCTCGGCCGGCTACGGGCGCGGCTTCCGCACGATCCTCGACGCGAACATCCTCACCCTCCTGACTGCGCTGGTCCTGTTCATCTTCGCCACCGCGCAGCCCCGCGGCTTTGCGTTCACCCTGATGCTCGGCGTGCTGGTCAGCATGCTCACCGCGGTGCTCGCCACGCGCGCCATGCTCGGCCTGCTGTCGGACTATGAGTTCTTCAACAAGGCATCCTTCATGGGTGTCAAGCCGGGGGACATCGTCGCGGAGGAGCCGGAGAAGCCGAGCCAGCGCCGCCCGCGGCGGACGTCGACGTCGCGCCGGCGCAAGAGGTAGCCATGGGCTGGTTCCGCGCGATCTACCGCTTCGACTACATGGGGCACAAGGCGTGGTGGTTCGCCTTCTCGGGCGCCATCATCGCCGCGGGGCTGGTGAGCATGTTCGTCCGCGGCGGCGGCGATCCGGTGCACGGCCTCAAGTACGGTCTCGAGTTCAAGACGGGCACGCGCATGGTCGTCGTCTTCGACAAGCCCACCGACTTGGGTCAGGTGCGCGCCGTCGTCGCCCGCGGCGGGTTCCCGGACGCCGTCATCCAGGAGGTCAAGGACGAGCCCAACAAGTTCCAGATCCAGACCGCGGCGCTAGGTTCCGACCAGGAGCAGGCGCTCAAGGCCGCCCTGGACGACGAGTTCGGCATCGCGACCTACAGCTCCAGCACGGTGAGCCCGGCTTTCGGCAGACAGGTGATCTCCAACTCGTGGAAGGCGGCGCTGATCGCTCTGCTGCTCATCCTCGTCTACATCACCGTGCGCTTCGAATGGAGGTTCGCCGTCGGAGCCATCGTCGCCGAGCTCCACGACCTGCTCATCGTGGTCTCCGTGTACTCGCTCGTGGGGCGCGAGGTGACCACCGGCACCATCGCCGCCGTGCTGACCATCCTCGGCTACTCGCTGTACGACACGGTCATCGTCTTCGACCGCATCCGCGAGAACGGCCCCAAGTTGGGACGTCTGCCGTACGCCGACATCGTGAACCGCTCCATCTGGGAGACGCTCACACGTTCGATCAACACCACTCTGCTCGTCCTTATCCCGGTCGTCTGCCTGCTGCTCTTCGGTGGCGCGACGCTGAAGGACTTCGCCTTCGCGCTGCTTGTCGGCATCCTCTCGGGTGCCTACTCGTCGATCTTCGTCGCCAGCCCCGTGCTCACGCTCCTCAAGGAGCGTGAGCCCCAGTACCGCAAGCTGGCTGTGCGCGCCCGCCAGCCGTAGGGGCCGGCGCGCTTCGCCGGGTCACCTCGACCGTCGCTCGAGGGTGGTCGCAGGGCCTCGACTGTCGGCTCGACCCCTCTCAGGTTCTCGTAGAAGGTGACGTATTCGAGCGTGCGGCGATACCCGTAGAGCCTTTACATCGGCGGGCGCCCGTCCTAGGCTCCGGGCCCCGAGCACCGCTTCGGTGCACGGGTCGCCCGCCGGCCGATCATCGGCTGTAGCGGGCGCCGGGTGGTTCGCAGCGTACGAGGAGTTCGGCAAGGATGGCGGGTCGCAAGACGCAGACGGTGGCATCGGGGCGCGAGGCACCGATGCAGGTCCGGCGTTGTGGACGCGACGGCGCCCTTCCGGTCCTCTTCCTGGCCGGCGAGATCGATATCGAGACGGCGCCGGACGTCGAGCGACATCTGCGTCGTGTTCTGGGGCCGTTCTTCCACCGGCACCACCTGGTGATCGATCTCTCGCAGGTCAGCCTGGTCGATTCGACGTTTCTTCGTCTGGTGGCCTCGCTGGCCCGCCGCCTGCACGCCGAACGACGCGAGCTCGTGCTCTGTGGTCCGGTGGGTCCGGTGCGGCGAGTGCTGGCCCTGGTCGGAGTGCCCAACGTTGTGCCGGTCTACGAATCGCTGGGCGACGCGGTGAGTGCTCTCGACGGGGCTCGGCTGCCCCTCATACCGCCACGCTTTGCGGCGGCGCGCCAGGCAAGCGGCGCGGGACCGACCGTCTGAGGGCGAGCCGGCCGTGCCGCCGGTGGCGCCGTCTCCCTAGCTGGCGCGCCGCTCGGCGACGTATGCGCTGTGGAGGGCGTGCTGGCGGGTGGCGACGACTCGGGCCTGGAAGGCTCGCATGCGGCAGGCATCGCTGCAGTACTTCTTCGCCGGGTTGCTCGTGACGAATTCGCGTCCGCACGACTCGAAACCGCAGTAGCGGGCCGTCTCTTCGCGCTGACGCTGCCTGCGGGTCGAGCGCCTGATCTCGTCCTTCCAGCCGCCGCCGTGGAGGGCGCAGACGCTGGACGGGTTGTAGGTCGAAAGGAGAGTGCCGCAACCACTCACCGCGCAGACCCTGCCGTGACCGTAAGTCTTGGTTCGCACCATGTCATCGACCTGGAGGGACAGCCTTCGTCCGCGGAGTCCTCTCGTGCTGCGATACTCCATGTCCAACACTCCTCGCCACGTCCCGTCCTGAGGGGCGGGGCTTGACGGCGCCGTCCTCGGTCGAGGACGGGCACGCGGGTCGCCTAGACTGTCGCGCTTTTCAGAGCTTCGTCGCGAGAGGCGTGGATCCCGAAGATCCGGTCGAGGCCCGTGATCTCGAAGATCCGCGTGATGTTCTCGTCTGAGCAGACGATGTCGAGCGTGCCGTTCTGCGGCCGCACACGCTTCGCCCCGCTGACCAAGACGCCGAGAGCGGTCGAGTCGATGAAGGTCACCGCGGCCAGGTCGACGATGATGTGCCGGGCTCCTTCGTCGATGCCACGGACCAGGGTCTCCTTGAACTGCGGGGCGGAGTAGATGTCGACCTCGCCGGTGAGCGCGACGATCGCCACGTCGTCGCCAGCGTGCACGAGTTCGACGCTGAACTGCGGCCTCTCTTCCATGCACAACCTCTCTCGCGCGGTCCCGAACAAGCGGAGAAACCCAACCAGCCGGGTCGCCGGCTCGTGAGGCGCTCTCCCGATGTCACGGTTATGCTCCCGACCCGCGTGGTCCTAAACTCGGAATCGAGTGTCGCCACGCTCGGTTTCAGTCGCGTCGCTGGGTCGCCACCTCGGGGTGGTCGAAGGCCAGACGCTCCGCCATGACACGCACGGCCTCGAGGTTGTCGTCGACCAGCAGGTACGATCGTCCGAGATGGGCGGCGGCCACGCCGGTCGTGCCGCTGCCGGCGAAGAAATCGACGACGAGGTCGCCGGGGTCGCTGTGCACGCGGACGATGCGCTCGACGATGCCGAGGGGCTTCTGGGTCGGGTATCCGGTCTTCTCCTTGCCGGTCGGGCTGACGATGGTGTGCCACCAGACGTCGGTCGGGACCTTGCCGCGGGCCGCCTTCTCGGGGCTCACGAGCGAAGGTGCCGTGTAGGGGACGCGGTCTATGTCGTCGTAGCGAAAGACGTAGTGTCGCGGGTCGACCGCATACCAGAGGATGGTGTCGTGCTTGGGTGCCCAGCGGCGTCGCGTCCGCGCTCCGTAGTCGTAAGCCCAGACAATCTCGTTCATGAACGACTGCCGGCCGAAGAGCGCGTCGAGGAGCAGCTTGCAGTAGTGCGCCTCGCGGCAGTCGACATGAAGGAACAGCGAACCGTCGGAGGCGAGGACGCGGCGCGCCTCGGCGAGCCGCGGCTCGAGGAAATCGAGGTAGTCGTCGAACACGTCGAGGAAACTGCGGCGACCCACGGTGATGGTCCGATGGCGGCGACCGCCGAAGCCGACGCGGTCGCCCTCGTCGTCCTGCCGCGTGCGCACCTGGATGCGCACTTGGCGTCGTCCCGTGTTGAACGGTGGATCCACATACGCGAGGCGGGCCACACCGTCGGGCAGGGCGCGGAGCACGTCGAGGCAGTCGCCGTGGACGATCCGCTTCAAGGGGCGCTCGTCAGGGGGCGGGGCGAGCCGGCTGGAGACCGCTCGTCGAGGGGGCGAGGACGTCGGCCATCGCCCGCTGGAACTTGACGCGGCCCGAGGGGACGAGATGGGTCAGGTCGCGAAAGTCGGACGAGTGCAGATCGGTCTGGAGATTGGGGTCGACGTAGCGAGCACCGTACCGGCGGGCCAGCTCGGCGCACAGTGGCCGATACTGCGCCAGCAGGCGGTCGAAGTCGTGGCCGACGATCTCGGTGTTCAGGGGGTTCTCGAGGAGGACGACCTCGAAGCCCCGCTGGCGGGCCAGCGCGACGGTCTGCTCGAGCAAGTCGGCGTTGTAGTCGAAGACGCGGTCGAACTCGCCGCCCGGACGGCCGCGGTGCGTCAGCCAGCGCTCGACGAACCGACGCTTGTGCGCGTCGCTCTCGACGTCGGCCTGCGTGTAGAAGTGATCCTCGAACGCGACGATCGCGGGTCGCCCGCGAAGGGCGCGGAATGCCCGCCAATCGGCCCAGGTGAGGCCGTAGTCGATGAGTCCCGGCACGATGGAGGCCGCCCAGCGATGGCGTCCGAAGCGGTCGCTGACGTAGTCCTTGAGGGCCGCGCTCCAGATGAGTAGCGGCCGTCCGCCGATCTGGCGCTCCGTCCGTTCGGGTCCGTAGACGAAGCGCTCGACGCCGATGCAGATCACGACGACGCCCGGGGTACGCGGCAGGTTGTCGACGATGGCCAGGTCGGTGCCGAAGTGCTCGTTGTTGCTGGCCAGAGCGTGGACCTCGACGTCGCTGCCGCCGGCTGTGCGGATCTGGTCGGCCAGCGTGCCCTCTGATACGAAGCACTCCCGCGTCGAGGAGCCGCCGATGAGGTAGACGGCGGGCTGCTGTGGCGGGTGTCGCTTGAGACGGCCGACGGTGTACGAGACGTGCAGCCAGTCGTCGTGCGTCTGACGCAGCAGCAACCCCTCGGGAAGGACGGTGTAGGCGCCCGAAACGACAGCCTCGTTGAGCGCCATCAGCGCGATGACGAGCAGTGCCAGGCCGGTGAGAAGGACGAGGAGGCTGGGGGCGGTGAGGCCGCGGCGGAACGCGTTCCGCCGCGGCCTCACCGCCCCCAGCACCTGCCGCTGGCCCACGGTGCCGCGGGCCATGCTCGCCGAGGCGGACGCGTGGTCGGGTCTCGGGCTGCCGCCGGGGCTCATCGTCCTCCTGAAACGCTGGCCGGTGGTCTCATCCTACTCCGGCGCCGATGGCGTGGCCGAGCCGCCGGTCAGCGGCGCCGTCGGCAGGAGCTGCTCGCTGTCGCTGGCTCCTTCGGCGGCATAGACGACGATCATGCGGTCGGTGACCCACTCGACCGGCGCGCGGTCGTCGGTCCAGGGTCGGGCTGAGGCCGTGGCGGGCCGCGCGTCGGCGGCGAACAGACGGGTGAGCGGCTGCACCTCGGTAGGCGCCGCCCGCGTGGCGGCGGCGAGCTCAGCGTCCGACAGCGGCGTCGCCAGGCCGACGACGAGCTGGTTGAAGCGCAGCGCCTGCCACTGCAGGACCTGGGGAAACTCGCAGGCCAGCGTGCCGGCGATGCCGTCGGCCAGACTCGTGTCGCCGGGGATGGTCGAAACGTTGAGGGCGACGATGCCGTCGGGGGCGAGGTGGTCGCGGATCTCGCGGAAGAACTCGCGCGTCGTCAGGTAGAAGGGCACGTACGGCTGTCGATAGGCGTCGATGCAGATGAGATCGTAGCGCTCGTTTGAGGCGCGCAGGAAGGGTCGCGCGTCGGCGACCACGACGTGAAGGCGGGGGTTGTCGCGCAGGCCGAAGTAGCGATTGCCGGCGGTGACGACACCGGGGTCGATCTCGACGCCGTCGATGGCCGCCGTCGGGTAGAAGCGCCCGTAGGCGCGCGACGTCGTGCCGCCGGCGTTGCCGAGGATCGCCACGCGGGCGGGCGGCCTCCCGAGCAGCGGGGGCAGCACGAGGAACATGTCCCACTCGCCGCCGGTGAGCACCGTGTCGGGATACCACTCGGAGTGGATGGCGTGGCCTTCGTTCAGGTAGAGGTCATGTGCGCCTCCCTCCTGGACGACCTGGATGAACTGGTAGCGCGACTCACGTTCGTAGAGAAGGCCCGCTTGTGGCTTGACGGTCCCCGGGGGAAGCAGGAGAAGCGCCGTCAGGCCGAGTGGGACGAGCAGCCAGAGACGCCGCAGCAGCAGGGCGCCCGCCAGGGCGACCACGGCGGCGGCGCCGAGCAGCGTGCGCTGCGTGCCGACCAGCGGGATGGTCAGCAGCGCGGGCACGAAGGTGCCCAGCAGGCTGCCAGCAGTCGACAGCGCGAAGACGCGTCCCGAGACGGCGCCCGCGTCGTCGACGCTGCGCACGGCGAGCCGGATCGCGAAGGGCGTGACCATGCCGAGCAGGACGACCGGCGGCGCGAACAGCGCCAGGGCGGCGAAGAACGAGCCGATGAGGGCGCCGGTCGAGAGCGTGTCGAGGGCCTGCACGGAGAGATCGAGGAAAGGCCGCGCGACGAACGGCACCAGGGCGATGAGGGCAGCGGCGGCCAGGACGATGAAGCCCAGGAGGCGGGCGCTGGGCCGCTTGTCGGCCCAGCGCCCGCCCAGCCAGTAGCCGAGCGCCAGTGAGGCGAGGATGAGACCGATGATGTTGGCCCACACCACCGTCGAGGAACCGTAGTAGGGCGCCAGCAGGCGCGAGGCGGCGATCTCGGTCGCCATGGCCCCGCAACCGGCGAGGAAGACGAGGAGCAGGAGGGCGCGGGGGCGCGGGGGTGTCTGTGGGGCGGTCTCGGGCATCGGTCGTGGTGTCGCGGCCTGGGCCTGCGTGCGGCTCGAAGCATAGAGGAACCGCAGCGGCCTGCGAAGCTCGACTTCGGCGGGTCGCGCAGCGACCCCGATGCTATACTGACGGACCCGCCGCCGCCCCAGGTGGCTGTGGTGCGCCGCACGAACGGAGGTGCCGCGAACCGTGTTCACGCTCGCCGAGCCGATCGTCTTCGACCAGTTCACCGACCGCCCCCACCTCGGGTGCGCGATGCTCATCGCCGCCTGCGCGAAGCACGGCATCGACGTGCGTCTCGTCCGCGGGCAGACGCGGTTCCTGGCCGACATGTTCCTGCGCGACGGCGACGAGCTTGCCGACCTCGTGCTGGGCCTCGCCGACGGCGAGGTGGCCGCCCTCGGCATGACCGGCCTCCGGCAGGCGCTCCAGGTTCGCGGGCCCGAGTGGCTGGTAGACGACCTGCGGCGGGTCTACCGGCGCGTGGTGACGCACGGCGAGCTGAGGGACTGCTTCGACGCCGACCTGACGACGCGCCTCGTCGAGTACGAGAAGTTGTTCAACGTCGTCTATGGTCACTGCCTTCTGCGGCAAGGTCGGGACGACCTGCGCATCGTCGAGCGCTACGTCGATGAGATGCTAGCCGGCGACCCGGCCGCTATCGGGTTCTCCCTCCACGGCTCTTTCGACATCTCGCGGGCCGTCCGGCGCTGCGTCAAGCAGCGCCGCGGCATCCCCATCGTCGTCGGCGGCTCCCACACGTCGTACATCGCCGTATCGCGTCTCGACGAGCTGTTCGCCAGCGACCCGATCGACTACTTCGTCGTTGGGGAAGCTGAGGCGACGCTGCCGGCGCTGCTCGAGGAACTGGCCGACGGACGCGAGCCCGAGGGCATCCCAAACATCTTCTACCGGAGGGGCGGGGTCGTGGTCGGCGACAAGGCGCCGCCGTCGCATGACCTCGATTCGCTGCCGGCGCCCGACTTCGCTCAGTTCGACCTCGACGGGTCGCTGATGCCCGAGCGCGTTCTGCCGGTCATGACCGCTCGCGGCTGCTCGTGGCGCAAGTGCACCTTCTGCGCTCACCACGCGACCAGCGAAGGGACCTATCGGGGGTTCAGCATCGAGCGCTTCACTGAGCTGTTGGGCGAGCTGGCCGAGCGCTACGACTGCCGCCACTTCGTGGTCCAGGACGAAGAGCTGCCGCCGGCGCGGGCGCGCAAGGTTGCGCAGGCCGTCATCGACGCCGGTCTGGAGCACCTGCGTCTCTATACCTACGGGCGGATGGTGAAGGGGTACGCCGACGTGGATCTGGCCGGGCTGCTCCACCGCGCCGGCTTTCGCTCGTACCAATGGGGCCTCGAGTCGGGCTCCGATCGCATCCTCGAGCTCATGTGCAAGGGTACCGACGTCGCGACCATGGCCGGCGTCCTTCGGGCCTTCAAGACAGCGGGGATCGCCAATCAGGTCTGCGCCTTCGTCGGCTTTCCGGGCGAGACGCGCGAAGAGGCCCAGGCGACCGTGGACTTCATGGAGGCCAACAGCGACGCCATTGCGCGCATGGCCCTGGGCACGTTCAGCATCGACCCGATGTCGCCGGTCTGGCTCGAGCCCGAGCGCTTCGGGCTGAGCTTCGACGCGACGGTGGAGGGCTTCGTCGTCGACTACACGGTGCGCAACGGCATGACTCACGACGAGGCCGAGGCCTTCAACCAGGACTTCCTGACCCGCTACTGGTTCGACCCGGCGCGCTGGACCAGCGGCGTCGGCTGCCTGCCGCCGGGCGTTCACAGCCGGATGACACAGTTCCTGTGCGCGGCCCACGGCGTGGTCGACCGTAAGGACCTGGTGGCGCGGGTCGCCGGCGACGACGTCGGCGACCTCCATCCTGTTCTGGTCGCCGACGTCGTCGCCGGCGCGCATGGGTTCGAGCTGCAGCCGCGGAGTGTCTGGGAGGCAGCACAGGTGAGCCGTGCGCGGCCGCTGAAGAGGCGCCCCACCGGCGCGCTCGAACGTGCCGCGTTCGAGCGCGCCGGTGGGGCGCACTCCGTCGACGACATCGACGCCGACGTGGGTGGGGCCTTCGCCGGCGAGAGGGGCCGCGAGACGGCTGAGCGGGCCTGCCACGCGTTCCTCTTGACGGCGCTGTCGGAAGGTTGGGCGCTGGCCTTTGCGGAACCGTGGGTCCTCTCTGGGACGGTGGAGTGAAAGGCGGGCGCGCGACCGTCGTGCTGGCTGAGCCGGCGATCCTCGACCATCTGGTCGAGCGGCCGCATCTGGGCTGCGCGTACCTGATCGGTGCCTGTGTGGAGCGCGGGTGGGCGGTGCGACTGGTGCGCGGCCAGACCCGCTTCCTCGCGGACATGTTCCTGCGCGACGCCGACGAGCTCTACGCGCTGATCATGGGTCTGGGCGACGACGAGATACGAGCTCTGAACCTGGCTCGCGTGCACGCCACCTTGGCGGAGAACGGGCCGGGGTGGTTCGCGGCGATGCTGCGCGAGTCGTACGACTACACGGTGGCGGCACGCCGGCTGCGACATTTCTTCGACGGTGACGCCGGTGCTTGGCTGGGTCAGTATCAGACGATCGCCCAGACGGTCATCGACCACTACCTTGGGGTCCGGGGTCGCGACGACCTGCGCATCGTCGAGCGCTACGTCGACGAGATGCTCGCCGACGATCCCGACATCGTCGGCTTCTCGCTGCATGGGTCGTTCGATGCCCTGTCGCGGGCCGTGCGGCGACGCATCCGCGCACGGTCGGACGCGACGATCGTGGTCGGCGGGTCCCACAGCTCGTATGTGGCCGCCGTCGGCTTCACCTCTCGCCTTGTCGACCATGAGGCGTTCGACGTACTCGTCGTCGGCGAGGCCGAGCGCACACTGCCCGATTTGATCGAGGTACTCGAGGAGGACGGCGACCCCGTCTCGGTGGGCAACGTGTACGTGTGCCGTGACGGACAGATCGTCGGCGGCCATGCGCCACCGCGCGGAGGCCTCGACGAGCTGCCGGCGCCCGACTTCGACCAGTTCGACCTCGACCTGTACGCGGTCCCCAACCGGGTGCTGCCAGTCATGACCGCCCGCGGTTGCTCGTGGCGCAAGTGCGCCTTCTGCGCCCACCACGCGACCTACGGCGGCACCTACCACGGGCACTCGATGGATCGCTTCGTGGAGGTCGTCGCCACGCTCGCTGCACGCTATGAGTGCCACAACTTCGTGATCCAGGATGAGGAGCTGCCGCCGGCGCGGGCCCGCAAGGTCGCCCAGGCGCTGATCGACGCCGGCCTCGACGACTGCAGCTACTACACCTACGGTCGCCTGGTGAAGGGCTACGACGACCCCGACCTGGCGGCGCTGCTGGCTCGCGCCGGCTTCCGCTCCTTCCAGTGGGGTCTGGAGTCGGGCTCGCAACGGGTCCTCGACCTGATGTGCAAGGGCACCGAGGTGCCGGTCATGGAGAAGGTGCTGCACAACTTCGCCGCCGCGGGTATCGCCAACCAGTGCTGTACCTTCGTGGGCTTCCCCGGCGAGACGCGCGAGGAGGCCCAGGAGACGGTCGACTTCCTGGAGCGCAACCACGACGCCGTTGCGCGCATGGGCATGGGGGCGTTCACGATCGACGTGCTCTCGCCGGTGCACCAGCACCCCGAGAAGTGGGGCGTCACCTACGACGAGACCGGTGCCTACAGCGTCGAGAGCGGTCTGAGTCACGACGAGGCCGAGGCGTTCATCCAGACGTTTCTACAGCAGCATTCCTTCGAGCCACGGCGCTGGACCAGCGGCGTCTCCTGTCTGGCACCCGGCCTGCACAGCCGCATGCTGCAGTTCCTGTGCGCCTCCTTTGGCGCGCTAAGCCCGGGAGAGGCGGTCGACTTTCTGGCCGCGAGACGGGGCGACGAGTCGTACCCGCTGGTCGGCGGGCGCGCGGACGAGGCGGGTGACAAGGTCGAGCTGCGGCCCTGGAGCTTCTGGGAGACGGCGGCGATGAACCGCCTGAGGCCGCCGAAGACGAGGACGCTGAGCGCGCTCGAACGCGACACCTTCGAGCGCGCCGACGGGGCGCACTCTCTGGCCGACATCGTGGCCGAGGTCGGCGAGCTGCACGGTGGTGACGCAGACGGTGGTCGCGAGGCGGCCGAGAAGACCTGCCGCGAGTTCGTGGCGGCGGCCGTCGGGCAGGGCCGGGCGCTGCTCTTCACGCGCGCCTGGGTGCCCGAGCGCGGCTGGGTTGCGGCGGGGGCGGGGTCGTCGGAGGACCAGAGGACGTAGCGCGAGAGTCAGAAGCTGGAGATGGTGGAGGTAAGGGGACTTGAACCCCTGACCTTCTGGCTGCCAGCCAGACGCTCTCCCAGCTGAGCTATACCCCCACCGGAGGGGAGCCGGCGAAGGCTCGCCGGCGAGGGGTGAGTATAGCATCGGGCCCACCCTCGCTCCACTCGGTCGCACAGCCGTCGGGACCGCCGCGACCCGAGCGCGCGAGGCTGGGATATACTAGGGGGCGGGGGCGGCCCCACGGCCGCACCGGCCGCCTCACCGTCCGTTCGAAGGACCACGATGGACCAGCGCTACGACCCGCACGAGATCGAGGCCAGGTGGCAGGCCGTCTGGCGCCAGCGCGACGCCTATCGCACGCCCGACACCTCGGACAGGCCGACGTTCTACTGCCTCGACTTCTTCCCGTACCCGTCAGGCGACGGCCTGTCGGTCGGCCACTGCCGCAACTACGTGCCCACCGACGCCATCTCGCGCTTCTACCGCATGCGCGGTCGCAACGTGCTGCACCCGATGGGCTGGGACGCCTTCGGCCTGCCGGCCGAGAACTACGCGCTGAAGATGGGCGTCCATCCGCGGGTCTCGACGGAGTCCAACATCGCCACCTACAAGCGCCAGATGGACATGATCGGCCTGGGCTTCGACTGGTCGCGCGAGATCAGCTCGATCGACCCCGACTACTACAAGTGGACGCAGTGGTTCTTCCTGCTCATGTACGAGCGCGGCCTGGCCTACCGGGCCACCGGCCAGCAGTGGTGGTGTCCGAGCTGCAAGACCATCCTCGCCAACGAGCAGGTCGAGCAGGGAAGGTGCTGGCGTTGCGGCACCGAGGTGACCAGGAAGGACCTCGAACAGTGGTACTTCCGCATCACCGAGTACGCCCAAAGGCTGCTCGACGACCTCGACGCGATCGACTGGCCCGAGAGCATCAAGCTGATGCAGACCAACTGGATCGGGCGCAGCGAGGGCGCCGAGGTCGAGTTTGCGCTGCCGGACCGCGACGACACGCTCACCGTCTTCACGACGCGACCCGACACCCTGTTCGGTGCCACCTACATGGTACTGGCGCCCGAGCACCCGCTGGTCGACGAGCTGACGACCGACGAGCATCGCGCCACAGTGGTCGCCTACCAGGACCAGGTGCGCCGCGAGTCCGAGATCGAGCGGCTCTCGATCGAGAAGGAGAAGGGCGGCGTCTTCATCGGGGCGGTCGCCGTGAACCCCGTGAACGACGAGCGCATCCCCATCTGGATCAGCGACTACGTGCTCATGGGCTACGGCACCGGCGCCATCATGGCCGTGCCGGCCCACGACGAACGCGACTTCCAGTTCGCGACGCAGTTCGGCCTGCCGATCGTCGAGGTCATCGCGCCGCAGTCGGGGGCGCAGGGCACGCTCAGCGAGGCGTACGTCGGCGACGGCGTGATGGTCAACTCGGGCGAGTTCGACGGGCTGGCGGCCCCGGGCCAGGCCTTCGCAGCGATCGTCGACTGGCTTAGTGAACGTGGCCTCGCCCGGCCCAAGGTCAATTTCAAGCTGCGCGACTGGCTCATAAGCCGGCAGCGCTACTGGGGCGTGCCGATCCCCATCGTGTACTGCGAGAAGTGCGGCATCGTGCCGGTGCCCGAGGCGCAGCTGCCGGTCCTGCTGCCCGACCTCGACGACTTCCAGCCTGCCGACGACGGTCAGTCGCCACTGGCCCGCGCACCCGGGTTCGTCGCCGTTGCGTGTCCGAAGTGCGGCCTGCCCGGCCGCCGCGAGACCGACACGATGGACACGTTCGTGTGCTCGTCGTGGTACCACTTCCGCTACCCCTCGCCGCGTTTCCCGATGGCGGCCTTCGACCGCCGCGCGGTCGACTACTGGCTGCCGGTCGACATGTACGTCGGCGGCGCCGAGCACGCGGTCATGCACCTGCTCTATGCGCGCTTCTTCTGCAAGGTGCTGTTCGACGCCGGCAAGGTCGGCTTCGCCGAGCCCTACGCCACGCTGCGCAACCAGGGCATGATCCAGGCCGAGGACGGCCAGAAGATGAGCAAGTCGAAGGGCAACGTCGTCACGCCCGACAGCGTCGTCGAGAAGTACGGCGCCGACAGCCTGCGGCTCTACGAGCTGTTCATCGCCCCCTTCGAGCAGTCGGTGGCCTGGAACGACCGCGGCGTGCAGGGCTGCGTGCGTTTCCTGGCGCGGTACTTCACGCTGGCGACCGAGGTCGCTGCGGCGGCAGCGGGTCTGCCGGCCGCCGAGGGCACGGCCGACGTGAGCGACTCCGGCCGCGTCCTGCTGCGCTTGCTGCACAAGACCATCCGCAAGGTCTCCGGCGACATGGAGGAGTTCCGCTTCAACACCGCCGTGGCGGCGCTCATGGAGGCGCAGAACGAGATGCTCGACGCGTGGGCCGGCCGTCGCGAGGCGCTCAAGCCCGCTCAGTGGCGCGAGGTGCTGCGGACGTTCACCCTGCTGCTGGCGCCGATGACGCCGCACGTCGCCGAGGAGGTGTGGGAGCGGCTGGGTGGCGAGGGGTCGGTGCTGGATGCCACCTGGCCGGGTTGGGACGAGTCGCTGGCCGCCGACGAGGTGGTCACGGTCGTCGTGCAGGTCAACGGCAAGCTGCGCGACCGCGTCGAGGTGCCGGTCGGGGCCGAGAAGGAGGCCGTGCTGACTGCGGCGCGTGAGATGAACAACACGCAACGCTTCCTCGAGGGCAAGCAGATCGTCAATGAGATCTATGTGCCCGAGAAGCTCGTGAACTTCGTGGTGAAGTAGAGGGGGCGGCGGGCGGCGGGGCGCAGGCCCCGCCGCCCCCTCACTGCCGCCCTGCCATCGTCATCGCCCCTCCGGGATGATGACCCTCGCGCAACGCTGCGCTACCCTTCGCCTCCGCCCCTCGGGGCCGCCCGACTCCCCGTCGTCTTTCGGAGGCCGTCCATGGAGCTCTCGCGCCGGCAGATCCTCATCTACGTCGCCCTGGCCGTCGTCGTGGCGGCGGTCGGCGTCCGCTACCTGCTCTCGTCGCACGGCGGCGGCGAGGTGGCACCGGCGCTGACTCTCGAGTCGCTGTCGCCGCCGGCGTCGGCGTCGCCCAGCGCCGGCGCCTCGCCGCACTCCGTCGTCGCCTACGTGTGTGGCGAGGTCGCCCACCCGGGCGTGTACACGCTGGCGTCGGGGGCCCGCGTCTCCGACCTGCTCGAATGCGCCGGCGGCGCCACCGGCAAGGCGGCCCTCGAGGGCATCAACCTGGCCGCCCCGGTCGCCGACGGACAGCAGGTCGTCGTGCCCGAACGCGGCGCGCCGGGCAGCGCCACGGTCACGTCGACCGGCGGTGCGACCGGCGGCGGGACGACGACCGGCGGTGGCGCCGCGACGACCAGCGCCGCGACGGGTGGCGTCAACGCGAAGGTCAACCTGAACACGGCGACGCTTGAGCAGCTCGACACGCTTCCCGGTGTCGGTCCTTCCACGGCCCAGAAGATCGTCGACTACCGCGAGGCCAACGGCGGTTTCACCAGCGTCGACCAGCTCAACGATGTGTCGGGCATCGGCGAGGTGCGCTTCGCCGAACTCAAGGACCTCGTCACCATCTGAGCGCCGCGGCGGCGCCGACGGTGTGTGAGCGTCGGCGTGCGCCGTCCGGCCTTCATCCACTGGCTGCTGGCCGCCTACTGCGGCGGTCTGTGCTGCGCCCTGGCCTGGCCCTACGGGGTGCGCGGCGCGCTGGCCGCGACCGGTCTCGCCGCGCTGGGCGGTGCGGCGGGCGCCGCGGCGGCGCGCCGCGCAGGTCTGCGACGCGACCTGCTGGTGTTCGCCCTCGTGCCGCTGTTCGCCGCCGGCGGACTGACCCTGGGTGCCGTGCGCCTGGCGACTCTGGCTCACAGTGATCTGACGCCCTACGTCGGCCGCAGCGCCGACGTCGTGGCGACCGTGTTGACCCTGCCCGACCTGGGCGGACGCGGCCTCGGCCTGGACGTGCGCGTCGACACGGTCGACGGCGTGGCCGTCGGGGAGAAGGCGCGGCTTGATCTCGAGACCGATCAGGAGTTCGGTGCAGCGCCAGCGGCGGTCGCGGCCGACCCGCTCGTCGCCGCGGCCCTCGACCCCTGCGGGATCCTGGCCGAAGGCGCCCGCATACGGATCAAGGCGCGCGTCGACGGGCTGCCCAAGGCGAAGCCGGGACAGTTCGACTACGGGCGCTATCTCGCGCGGCGCGGCGAGCACGTGGTGCTCGCCGCGCCGCTCACCTCGGTCACCGTCGTCGGTCGTCGCGGCGGATTGGCCGGACTGGTCGATCGCTTGCGTGTGCGGGCCCGCACGCACCTGCGTCGCGGCGTGCGGCCGCCTGTGCGCGAGGTCCTCGAGGCCATGGTCCTGGGCGACGACCAGGGCGTCGACGATGGGATCATCAACGACTTTCGCAACAGCGGGCTGCTCCATATCCTGGCCGTGTCGGGCGAGAACGTGGTGCTGCTCTGTGCGATCTTCGGCGCCCTTCTGCGCGGCGCCGGCCTGGGCCGCAACGCGCGCCTCACGACGTGTCTGCCGCTGGTGGCCCTCTACGTGGTGGTGACCGGGGCCTCGCCGTCCATCGTGCGCGCCGGCGTCGCCGGCGTCGTGGGCCTGCTGGCCGGCCTCGTGTCGCGACCCGCCGACGGCTGGCTGCTGTGGCTGCTGCCCGCTGCCTGGATACTCTCCTTCAATCCCAACGCCCTGTTCGATGTCAGCTTCCAGCTCTCGTTCGCCGCGGTAGCTGGTCTGCTGCTCGTCTCGCGGCCGTTCACGTCGGCGCTCTCCTTTCTGCCCCCGGTCGTGGCCGAGCCCATGGCCGTCACGACGGCCGCCAGTCTCGCCACGGCGCCGGTGTCGATCGCGACCTTCGGCCAGACCTCGGCGGTGGCCGTGCCGGCCAACGTCGCCGGCGGCTTCATCCTCGGTCCGGTCATGTTCCTCGGCATGGTCAGCGTGCTGGTCGGGTTCGTCTCGCCCTGGCTGTCGCTGCCACTCAACGTCGTGGCCGCCACCTGTATCGCGTTCCTCTGCGCGGTGGCGGGGGCGTTCGCCGGGCTGCCGTTCGCCGTCTACCAATGGCACGGACCCACGACGGCGGTCCTCCTGCTGACCACGGTCGGCCTCTGGGTCGTGGTACTGCGTCGGCTCTCTCGGCGGGCGGGGGAGTCGCCGCTGGTCTTCCTTCGCTCGCGACGAAGGCGAGTCCCGGTCGCCGTGGCCGCGTGTGCAAGCGTGGCGCTGGTCGCCCTCCTGGCACCTCGCGCCGCACCGGCGCCGACACGCACGACGCTCACGATCCTCGACGTCGGCGAAGGGGCGGCGGCGCTCCTGCAGGCGCCCGGCGGACCGACAGTCCTCATCGACGCCGGGCCCGAGCCGCTGGCGACGACGTTGCGGGCCCACGGTGTGCATCGTATCGACCTGCTGGTCCTCTCGCACGGGCACGCCGACCACACGTACGGGCTCGCTGACGTCCTCGGCTCCATCCCGGTCGGGCGCGCCCTCGTGCCGGTGCCGGCCGCCGGCGATGACTCACTGGCCGCTGTCGAGGGCAAGCTGCGGGGCGCTCATGTGCCGGTCGCCGCCTGCCAGCAGGCGGTCGGGCTCCGTGTGGGCGAGGCCGACGTCACCGTGCTGCCCACCGGCGGCGGCACCGAGAGTGGCAACCAGGGTGAGAACGACTGCGCGCTGGTCGTCGTCGTCGACCTGAGTGGGCAGCGCGTGCTGCTTCCCGGCGACGCCGAGGCCGAAGTACTCGACAAGCTCGATCTGGCGCCCTGTGCGGTGGTCGAGCTGCCGCACCACGGTTCGGCCGGCGGCTTCAGCGACAGTCTGCTTCAGCGCCTGGCGCCGCGGTTGGCGGTCATCTCGGTCGGCGACAACAAGTACGGGCACCCCACAACGTCGATGCTCGAACTGTTGCGTAGCGAGGGCGTGCCCTGTGTGCGGACCGATCGGGCGGGAGAGGTGAGGGTATGGGTCGACGGCGGGAGGGTGGGGGTGGCGACGGTGGAGTAGGCAGGAGGGGGTGTGGTGGGCGGCTGCGGGCGGGGACGGGGTCTCGGGAGGGCGCTCGCGGCTGACGGCTGCGCCGGCCGCTCGCTCCGCTGCGCGCCGTGACCCCGCCACTCACGGGTGACTCGGCGGCGCTCCGCGAGCCTCCCTCGGCCCTGTCCCCGCTCTCCGCCGCCGACCGATCGTCAGCGTCTCGCCCCGGCGCCCCCGTGCTATCCTCCGCCTGTCGTGAGTGACCAGCCCGACCTCAAGCCCGCCTACCTGATCTGCGGCACGGATACGCCCAAGGTCCGGCGCGCCGTGGCGCGTCTGCGCCGGCACGTCTACGACGAGACGGCCAGCGACCTGAACATCTCGGTCTTCGATGCACGGATCGAGGCAGTGGGCGCGGTGCTCGAGGCCGCCGACACGCCTACGTTCACGTTGGGCACGCGGCTGGTGCTGGTCATGAATGCCGACAAGTGGCCTCTCGCCGAGCGCGACCGCGTGGCACAGTACCTGGCCGACCCGGCACCGGGGGTGTGCCTGACGCTGGTCGGCGAGAAGTTCACGAAGGCCGAGAAGCTGCGCAAGCTGCTCGAGAAGGGCGGCCAGGTGCTGGCCTACGAGCTGCCCAAGAAGCGCGAGCTGGTCGACTGGGTGAAGGGGCGCGCCAAGGCGCGCAAGGCGCGCCTTGGCGCGCCCGAGGCCAACTACCTGGTCTCACGGGTCGGCGACGATCCCGAGTTGCTGGAGCGCGAGATCGAGAAGCTGGCCACCTACGCCGCCGGCGCGCCGATCACGCACGAGACCATCGACGCCATCTGCTCGCCGACCATCGAGGCCCGCGTCTACGAGTTGACCGACGCCGTCGGGCGGCACGACCGCCACGGGTCGTTCGAAGTGCTCGAGAGCATGTACGCGACCGGCGACCGGGCGAGCGCCGAGGTGGCGCGCTCGGTGCTGTTCTCGCTGGCCAAGTACGTGCGCCAGCTGCTCGATGCCCTCGATCTGCCGGCGCAGATGCCGGCCAACGAGGTCGCCGGCACGCTGGGCGTGCACCCCTTCACGGCCCGCAAGCTCGTCGAGCAGCGCGAACGCTTCGACCGGCGCACGCTCGAGCGCGCGCTGGCAGCGCTCGCCGAGGCGCAGGCGGGGATGGTCGGGAAGTCAGGACTCGAGCCGGCCTTCACGCTGGAGATCGCCCTGGGCCGGCTGCTGGCCGGCGCGGTCTGAGCCGCGGCGGCTAGGCGGACAGGCTGGTGGCGATGTGCGCCGCGCGGCTCTTCTTGCGGGCCGCGTTGTTGCGGTGCAGGGCGCCCTTCGAGACGGCCTTGTCGATCCGTGACGTCAGTTCGAGGACGACTGCCTCGGCGGCGGCGCTGTCGTTGTCGTCGACGCACTGCTGCAGACGGCGGAACAGGGTGCTGATGCTCGACTTGAACTGACGGTTGCGCAGCCGCTGCTTGGCGGCGAGGCGGATGCGCTTCTCTTGCTGCTTGATGTTGGGCACGTGGATCCTTTGTGTGAGCGGTGGCGAGGGCGCGGCTGCTCTCGCGTACGCGGGCACGGCATGGTAGCACACAGCCTTGCGCACCAGCAAGCGAGGCCGTTCGGGAGGCTCTGCTAGACTGGGGCGCCGTTTCGCCCCCTCGCCAGCTGCCGTCTCGTGACGCGCCCGAAGGTCAGCGGCGAGGGCGCGGCGAACACGACGAAGATATGGGAGAGCGCACCAAGAGACTGGCGTGGGCGGCGGTCATCGTCTCGGCGGCGACCGGCCTCTCGCGCGTGGCCGGCCTGCTGCGCGAGATCCTGATCGCCGACTACTACGGCACCACGCCAGAGCTGTCGGCTTTCACGTCGATCTCCGTCCTTCCGTATCTGGTCAACTCGCTGCTGGCCGACGCCGCGATCAGCGCCGCCTTCGTGCCGGTCTTCATGCGGCTGCTCATGGAGGACGCTCGCGGACGGGCCTTCGAACTCGCCTGCAAGTTGCTCACCGTCGTCATCGCCGTGGTCGGCGGGATCACCGTGCTGCTCGTGGTCGGCGCGCCCATCGTCATCCATCTGTTCTTCCCGCGGCTCGCTGCGGACGCCAGCCTCATGGACACAGCGGTGGCGATGATGCGCCTCATGATGCCCACGGTGCTGCTTACGACGGCGGCCGGCGTGGTCGTCGGAGTCCTCTACTCGTTCGAGCGTTTCACGGCGCCAGCCTTCGGTGCCGTCCTGTGGAACGGGATCACGATCATCTTCATGCTCGCATTGCACGGCCAGTGGGGCATCTGGGCGCTGGTCGTGGGCACGGTGGCCGGCACGCTGGGCCAGTTCCTGCTGGTCGTCTCGGCGCTGCGCGGCCTGCACTTCCGCTACCGGCCGAGCTTCGCCTGGCGTGACCGCGATCTGGTCCGCGTGCTCCTCCTCATGGTGCCGGTCACGCTCACCCTCGGCGTCCTCAACTTCAACGCCCTGGTGAGCTACATGTTCACCTGGAAGGTCGGCGAGGAGGGGCCGTCCCAGTTCTACTACGCGTTCCGCCTCTTCCAGCTGCCGCAGGGCATGTTCGCCATCGCCATCGGCACGGTCCTGTTCCCGTCGCTGTCGCGCTTCGCCGCCATCGACGACATGGACCGTTTCCGCGACACCATGTCAACCGGGTTGCGGCAGATCTTCTTCGTCTCGCTGCCGTTCGTCGCCTGGTACCTGACCATGCCGGAGGCCATCGTGCGGGTCATCTACGAGCACGGCAAGTTCACCGCCGATTCGACCGTCAAGGTGGCCGGCGCGCTGGCGATATTCGGGCTGTTCATGCTGTTCGCGAACGGGACGATCCTGCTCAACCGCTGCTTCCAGAGTCTGCAGAAGCCGTGGCTGCCCATGTACATGGCGCTCGGCAACATAGCCATCAACGTCGTGCTGGCGGCCCTTCTGTGGCGGCCGCTCGGGTTGCGTGGGATCATCCTCGCCTCTGCAGTCGTCTCCGTGTTCAACTTCACGGGCCTGGTCTTGCTCATGAAGCGGCAGGTGGGTTCCGTCGACGGGCGTCGCGTCGCCGGCCATCTTATGCGCATGTTGGTGTGCGCGGCGGCACTTACGGCGGTCAGCGTTGGTCTGTGGCGCGGCCTCGGGAGCGTTGCCGACCGCGGGTTCGTCCAGCTTGTGGTCGTGGCTCTCGGGTCGCTGGCAGCGGGCGCGTTGGCCTATGCCGGCACCGCCCGCCTGCTGCACGTCGAAGAGCTGACCGTCGTGTCGAGCCTGCTGCGCCGGCGCTCGGTGGCGCCGGCCGACGAAGCGGTCTGAGCGCTTGCCCGTTGCGGGCGACCCTGTGACACTTGGTGACCGCAGTCCGAGACGACCCATGAGCAGCCTCGACCACATCCGGAACTTCTCGATCATCGCCCACATCGACCACGGCAAGTCGACGCTGGCCGACCGCATCCTCGAGCTGACCCACACGGTGAGCGCCCGCGATATGAAGGAGCAGGTGCTCGACAAGATGGAGCTCGAGCGCGAGCGCGGCATCACGATCAAGGCGCAAGCGGTGCGCATCAGCTACCGCGCCAGAGATGGGGAGGTTTACGAACTGAACCTCATCGACACGCCAGGCCATGTCGACTTCACCTACGAGGTCTCGCGCAGCCTGGCGGCCTGCGAGAGCGCCGTGCTGGTCGTCGACGCCACCCAGGGGGTCGAGGCCCAGACGGTGGCCAACGCCTACCTGGCGATCGAGAACGACCTCGAGATCATCGCGGTGCTCAACAAGATCGATCTGCCGGCGGCCGATGTGCCCGAGGTCAAGGTCGAGGTGCATGAACTCATCGGTGCTGTGCCCGACGACATCCTGTGCGTCTCGGCCAAGACGGGGGAAGGGGTGGAGGACGTGCTCGAGGCGATCGTCGCTCGCACGCCGCCGCCCGATGGCGACCCGGCGGCGCCGGCGCGGGCCCTCATCTTCGACTCCGACTACGACCAGTACCGCGGCGTGATCGCCTACGTGCGGGTGGTCGACGGCGCCTTCTCGCGCCATGACGTCATCCGCATGCTGGGCAGCGGCCAGGAGACCGAGATCGAGGAGCTCGGGTTCTTCGGTCCCGACATGCGGCCGGTCGAGCGGCTCGAGACCGGCGAGGTCGGCTACATCGTCACCGGTGTGAAGGACGTCGCCCGCGTGCGTGTCGGCGACACGGTGGTCAGCAAGCGCCGCGCGGCGAGTGTCCGCCTGCCGGGCTACAAGGTCGTCCAGCCGATGGTCTTCTGCGGGCTGTTCCCGACCGAGGGCGACAAGTTCGAGGAGCTGCGCGACGCCCTCGAGAAGCTCAAGCTGAACGACGCCGCTCTCATGTACGAGCCCGAGAGCTCGCAGGCGCTGGGCTTCGGCTTCCGCTGCGGCTTCCTCGGCCTGCTGCACATGGACATCGTGCGCGAGCGTCTCGAGCGTGAGTATGGACTCGAGCTGCTGACCACGATGCCCAACGTCGAGTACCACGCCTACTGCACGGACGGCGAGACGGTGATCGTGCGCAACCCGGCCGAGATGCCCGATGCAGGCAGGATCGAGCGGGTCGAAGAGCCGTACGTCGCCGCGACCATCCTGGTGCCGAGCGAGTACGTCGGCACGATCATGGAGCTGTGCCAGGGCCGGCGGGCCGACTGCGACACCATGCAGTACCTCTCGCCCGAGCGCGTGCAGATGCACTACAAGCTGCCGCTGAGCGAGATCGTTCTCGACTTCTTCGACCAGCTCAAGTCGCGGACGCGCGGCTACGCCTCGCTCGACTACGAGTTCTCGGGCTACCGCGAGAGCGACCTCGTCAAGCTCGACATCCTGCTGGCCGGCGAGCCGGTCGACGCGCTCTCGCTGATCACACCCAGAGCACAGGCGCACGTACGCGGCAAGGCGCTTGTGGAGAAGCTGCGCCAGAAGATCCCGCGGCAGCTCTTCGAGGTCGCCGTGCAGGCGGCGATCGGCAACCGCGTGGTGGCGCGCGAGACGATCAAGGCCAAGCGCAAGGACGTGATCGCCAAGTGCTACGGCGGCGACATCACGCGCAAGCGCAAGCTGCTCGAGAAGCAGAAGGAAGGCAAGAAGCGCATGAAGCAGCTCGGTGTGGTCGAGGTGCCGCAGGAGGCGTTCCTGGCGGTCTTGGAGATCGGCGCGGGCAAGGAGCGGTAGCTCCTTGCCCGCGCCGATCTCGTCCGGTCCGCGAATCCCCTCCGGCCCGCGGCTCAGCGAGCCGCACGTGCGGTTCCGGTCGTCGTTCCTCACGGCGCTCTCCGAGTACCAGGCCGAAGGGTTGCACCTGGACCTGGATGCAGGGCGGCTGGCGGAGGCGGAGGTGTTCGCGCTCTACGTCGATACTCTGGTGGCCGAGGCCGTGGCTGGGCCAGCGCGGTTCGATGGCTGGGTGCCGCAGACAGTGTTGTGGTGGGTGCAGGGGGACGTCTACCTCGGACGGCTGGCGATCAGGCACCGGCTTACCGACGCGCTGCGTCACCACGGCGGGCACATCGGTTTCGAGGTGCGACCCGGCGCGCGCCGACGGGGGCACGCGACGGCGATGCTGGATGCGGCGCTGCCGCTCGCGGCGGCGCTGGGGATCGGCCCCGCCTTGATCGACTGCGCCGCCGACAACATCGCTTCGCGTCGCGTCATCGAGCGAAACGGCGGGCGTCTGGGGTGGGTCGACGCGGACGGGCTGCACTTCTGGGTGCCGACAGAGCGATGAGTGCGGGCCCGAGAGCTGGGGCGCGGGGCGGGGCGGCCGCTG
>Ga0315282_10003681_pt1 | contig 27371 bp, 25 predicted proteins | sample YL17G07_20_MG_FD_203693 | JGI IMG/M metagenome (GOLD analysis project Ga0315282, IMG submission 203693) | Sediment microbial communities from Yellowstone Lake, YNP, Wyoming, USA - YL17G07_20 | ecosystem: Environmental > Aquatic > Freshwater > Lake > Sediment | place: USA: Wyoming | collected...
AGTGGACTAGTATATATACTAGATGATAAAACCAAAAAAATCAAGCAAAAAATGCTCCCCGCCTCGCCAACAACTAGTAAAGGGCCAAACCCCAGGGGCAGGGGCCATTCTCGAATGGCCCCTACGGCCCTCGCCCGCGCGCCGTCGTCACGCATGGCCGACAAGCGGCCATGGCATCCATCCCGGCTAAAAGCGTATCCCGACCGGCGGAAGCGAAGCTCTCGACGGTCGGGATGGGTACGGTTTTTAGGAGGGGGTGTGGGGGAACCCTTTTTTACGAAAAAGGGTTCCCCCACACCTGTCCCGCGCCACGTACGCCGCCTCCCTTGTCCGGCCGCCATGCCTGGGCTATGATGACCCCATGACCGGGGAACGGGTGATGGTGATCGGCGGGGGGTTGGCCGGCTGCGAGGCCGCCTGGCGTTTAGCCAGGGCCGGCGTGGGTGTGGACCTGTTCGAGATGAAGCCGGTGAAATTCTCCCCGGCCCACACCTCGGCGCTTCTGGCCGAGCTGGTCTGCTCGAACTCCCTGCGCTCGAACGAGATCGAATCGGCGGTGGGGCTGCTCAAGGAGGAGATGCGGCGGCTAGGCTCGCTCATCATGGAGGCCGCGGATTTTTGTCAAGTCCCGGCCGGCAAGGCCCTGGCCGTGGACCGGGAGCGCTTCGCCGCCTTTATCACGGCCCGGATCGAAGCCCGGCCCGAGGTGCGCCTCCGTAGAGAAGAAGTCACTTCCCTCGACCCGGAGCGGCTGACCGTGATGGCCGGCGGTCCGCTCGTGTCCGAGCCCTTGGCCGAGGCCCTGGCCGGCCTGATCGGCCCCGAGCACCTGCATTTCTACGACGCTATTTCGCCCATCGTCACGGCCGAGTCCATCGACCCGGCCCGCGTGTTTCAGCAGTCCCGCTACGACGAGACCGGGGAGGGCGACTACCTCAACTGCCCCTTGAGCCAGGAGGAGTACAGCCGCTTCCTCGAAGCCCTGGGCGAGGCCGACAGGGTCGAACCGCGTGCTTTCGAGGACGAGCGTTACTTCGAGGGATGCCTGCCTATCGAGGTCATGGCCGGGCGAGGCCCGGAGACGCTGCGCTTCGGCCCGATGAAGCCGGTCGGGCTGACCGACCCCGCGACCGGGCAGAGGCCCTATGCCGTGGTCCAGCTCCGGCGGGAGAACGCGGCCGGCACCCTCTTCAACCTGGTCGGCTTCCAGACCCGCATGAAACGGCCGGACCAGGACCGGGTCTTCCGCCTGATCCCGGCCCTGGCGCGCGCCGAGTTCGCCCGCTACGGCTCGATTCACAGAAACACCTTCATCCACGGCCCCAGGCACCTGAACGCGCATCTCCAGCTTTTAAAGGCGCCCCGCATCCTCCTGGCCGGGCAGATCACCGGCGTCGAGGGCTATGTCGAGTCGGCCGCCATGGGCATTCTGGCCGGTGAGAACGCGGCCCGCCTGGCCATGGGACGCCGACTCGTCTCCCCGCCCCCCACCACGGCCCACGGCGCCCTGGTGACCCATTTGACCGACCCCACGCCCAGGGATTTTCAACCGGCGAACGTCAACTTCGGGCTGTTCCCCCCGCCGCCCCGCCTGCCCAAGAAAAACCGCAAGGCCTTTCTCGCCCGACGGGCCCTGGCCGACCTGGCCTCCTGGCTCCTCGAGCTGGCCGAGGCTTGAGAAAAAGGAAAAAGGGGTCAGGAACCTTTTGCAAATGCAGAGACCACAGAATGTGTAGGGGCGCGTTGCACGCGCCCAGGGCACGCGCAGCGTGCCCCTACGGTCAATATGCCCACTCGCGACATGAGCATCTGCAAAAGGTTCCTGACCCCTTTTTCTCCTCCAGGTTGACGGCTGGTCAATGTTCCGCTATACCAACTCAATTGCGCCGGGCTTCCGCGCCTCGCGGGGCTGACTCGGCCGGACCAGGGGATGACGCCATATGACCAATCCCACCGCCTCCCTGAAGACTTTGCCCAACGGCGGCACCCATCGCTGTTTCGCCTGCAGTCCGCTCAACCCGCGCGGCTTGCACATGACCTTCTTCACCGACGACGTCTCCGTCTTTTCCCGGCTGACGCTTCCCGAGCACCTCAGCGGATACACCCGGGTCGTGCACGGCGGGATCGTGGCCACGCTCCTGGACGAGGTCATGGGCTGGGCGGGCATGTACCTGCTTAAGAAGATCACCATGACCAAGACCTTGAGCCTGAGCTTCCACAAGTCCGTGTACGTGGGCGAACCCCTCACGGTCGAGGGCCGGATTCTCAAGACCTTGAGCCGGCGCGAGGCCATGATCGAGGGCCGGCTGACCGACGCGGCCGGGGACCTGTGCGCCCAGGCCGAGGGACGGTTCACCCTGGCCTCGCCCGAGGCGGCGCGGCGTATGGGCATCGTCAGCGCCGAGGACCTCGCCGGCTTTTTCGAACCGCTCCTTGAAACCGGCCGTTAACCGGCCATTGACCGGCCACAAAACGGCCACGAACCGGCCGCAGAACGGCCATAGGAAGGCCCATGAACGGGCCGCGTACGGACGCTGCATGACCCCCAAAACAACCAGCCCCGGCTTTGATCCGGAGATCGAAAACCGCCGCCTGTCGCCGGGCATGCTTCTTTTCGGCGTCTTGCTCTGTGTGGTCTTCGGGGCGAACGCCATAGCCATCAAGGTCAGCCTGCAAGGGGTCGGGCCCCTGACCGCGGCCGGCCTACGTTTCGGTCTGGCCTCGCTGGCTATTGGGCTCTGGGCCCACACGACCGGCGAACCTTTGAGGGTGCCGCCGAACCGGACCCGGGCCCTGCTGATTCTGAGCGCCATCTTCGTCGTGCAACTGGGGCTTTTCTACCTCGGGCTAAACCTGACCTACGCCTCGCGGGCGATCCTCGTATCGAACCTGATGCCGTTTATGCTGCTGATATTGGCGCATTATTTCATTCCCGGCGATCGGATCACCGGTCGTAAGGTGGTGGGGATGGTGCTAGGGTTTTCCGGGCTCTTGTTCGTCGTCTTGGAAAAGCCGACCAGTGGCGTGGGGGGGCTCAGGGCCGGCGACCTGCTCGTGCTAGTGAGCGCCATCCTGTGGGCGGTCAGCGCCGTGTTCATCAAACGGATCAGCCCCTATTACACGTCCTACCACCTAAGCGTGTACCCGATGGTCTTTTCCTTTCCGCTGTTCCTCCTGGCCGGCTTTTTTAGCGATGGGGGCATGGTTCGCCATCTTGACGTCCCTGTCGTGGCCGCCCTTTTCTACCAGGTATTTACCGCCTCCTTCGGTTCCGTGGGTTGGAACCATCTGCTCAAGAACTATGGCGCCACCTCCCTGCACACCCTGGTCTTCATCATGCCCGTGGTCGGCGTTCTTTTGGGCGGAATCGTTCTGGGAGAACCGATCACCCGCCACATTTTTCTGTCCATGGTGCTGGTGGCGGCCGGCATTCTGATCGCCAACCTGAGGCACCCAACGCCGACCGCACCTTTCCGGCCGCAACTGTGACGCGGGCCGCTGAACCGGCGGCCGGGTTTCTGTCCGTATCTTGAAAAATTCCTTGCCCTTATCTTGACATCCCCAGCCCAGAACTTACTTTTTAATCAAGATCGTTTTATCGAGAAAGTTGTGGTTTTGGAGGATATAAATCATGCGCTTTGACAAGATGACCCTGAAATCCCAGGAAGCGATGCAGGCCGCGCAGCGGCTGGCCGAAGCGCGAGGTCATCAGGAGATCGCGCCGCTGCACCTGGCCAAGGCCCTCTTGGACCAGTCCGAGGGGGTCGTGAGGCCGATTCTGCAGAAACTCGGCGCCCAGGTGGGTCTGCTGGACAAGGACGTCGAGGCCGGTCTGAACGGCCTAGCCCAGGTCCAGGGCGGGGGTCTTCAATCCTACATCGGCCGGGAGTTGAAAAAGGTCTTCGATATCGCCTTTGCCGAGGCCGAAAAGATGCACGACGATTACGTGAGCACCGAGCATCTACTACTGGCCATCCTGGCGGTGAAGGACGACCCGGCGGCCAAGGCCTTTCTGAGCCAGGGCGTGAACCGGGACGGCGTCTTCAAGGCCTTGGTGGACATCCGGGGGGCCCAGCGGGTGACCGATCCCAACCCGGAGGACAAGTACCAGCCGTTGGAGAAATTCGCGCGCGACCTGACCGAGTTGGCCCGGAAGGGCAAGCTGGACCCGGTCATCGGCCGGGACGAGGAGGTGCGCAGGATCATCCAGATTCTGAGCCGGCGGACCAAGAACAACCCGGTCCTCATCGGCGAGCCGGGGGTGGGCAAGACGGCCATTGTCGAGGGCCTGGCTCAGCGGGTGGCCAACGGCGACGTGCCCGAGGGCCTTAAAAACAAGCGATTGGTGGCCCTGGACATCGGCGCCCTGATCGCCGGGGCCAAGTACCGGGGCGAGTTCGAGGATCGGCTGAAGGCGGTGCTCAAGGAGATCGAGGAAGCCGCCGGGCAGATCATGCTCTTCATCGACGAAATGCACACCCTGGTAGGGGCCGGTGCGGCCGAGGGAGCGGTGGACGCCTCGAACATGCTCAAGCCGGCCCTGGCCCGGGGCGAGCTGCGCTGCATCGGCGCCACGACCTTGAACGAGTACCGGAAGCACATCGAGAAGGACGCGGCCCTCGAGCGCCGATTCGCGCCGGTGCTGGTGACCGAACCCTCAGTGGAGGACACCATCAGCATCCTGCGCGGGCTCAAGGAGCGTTACGAGGTGCACCACGGCGTCAGGATCAAGGACAGCGCCCTGGTCGCGGCGGCCACCTTGAGCGAACGCTACATCACCGATCGGTTTCTGCCGGACAAGGCCATCGACCTCATCGACGAGGCTTCGGCCCACCTTCGGATCGAAATCGACTCGCTGCCGGCCGAAGTGGACGAGCTCGAACGCCGGACCATCCAGCTCGAAATCGAACGGGAGGCGTTGAAGAAAGAGAAGGACGAGGCCTCGAAGGAACGGCTGGCCAAAATCGAGGAGGAGCTGGCCGAGCTGAAAGAGAAGGTGGACGCGCTCAAGGTGCGGTGGCTGGCGGAAAAGGAGGCCATCACCCGCATGGGGGCAATCAAGGAACAGATCGAGCAGGCCCGGACCCAGGCCGAGGCGGCCCAGCGGGCCGGGGACCTGAGCCGGTCCGCGGAGCTGATCTACGGCCGCATCCCGGAATTGGAAAAACAACTGGCCGAGATGAACGCCAGGCTGGAACAGAACAAGGACCAGCCGCGGATGCTCAAGGAAGAGGTGGACGCGGACGACGTGGCCGAGATCGTCTCCCGCTGGACGAACATCCCGGTCTCGCGGCTGATGGAGGGCGAGCGGGAAAAGCTGCTGCACATGGAAGAAAGGTTGACGGAACGCGTGGTGGGCCAGGCCGAGGCCATCCAGGTGGTCTCCCGGGCCGTGCGCCGGGCCCGCGCCGGCATCCAGGACCCGAACCGGCCCCTGGGCTCCTTCATCTTCATGGGGCCCACCGGCGTGGGGAAGACCGAGTTGGCGCGAGCCTTGGCCGAGTTCATGTTCGACGACGAAAACGCCATGATCCGCGTGGACATGTCCGAGTATATGGAAAAGCACTCGGTGGCCCGCCTCATCGGAGCGCCCCCGGGCTACGTGGGCTATGAGGAGGGGGGTCATCTGACCGAGGCCGTGCGCCGCCGGCCCTACGCGGTGGTCCTGTTCGACGAGATCGAGAAGGCCCACCCGGACGTCTTCGGCGCGCTGCTGCAAGTCCTGGACGACGGCCGCATGACCGACGGCCAGGGGCGGACCGTGGATTTCAAGAACACCATTATCTTCATGACCTCCAACATCGGCTCCCAATGGATCACGGACCTGGGTCCCAAGGACCGAGAGGAGATGGAGCGGCGGGTGATGGAGGCGCTCCGGGCCCATTTCAGGCCCGAGTTCCTGAACCGCGTGGACGACATCATCATCTTCCACGCCCTGGGCCTTGACCAGGTCAAGCAGATCGTGGACATCCAGGTCCGGCGGCTGAATCGGAACCTGACCGACCACAAGCTGACCGTGTCGCTGGAGGACGGAGCGCGCGAATTCCTGGCCCGGGAAGGCTTCGACCCGGTCTATGGCGCCCGGCCGCTCAAACGCGCGATCCAGAGAAACATCCAGGACGCCCTGGCCACGTCGCTTTTGGAAGGCCGGTTCCACGAGGGAGAGACCGTCGTCTTCACGGCCGGGAAAGGCGGACTGAGCATGACCGGCCACCCGGCCGCCTAGTACTTGGTTGTGAAGGAAAGCGATCTATCGTCGTCATTGCGAGGAGTCACGCCTTGGCGTGACGACGCGGCAATCTCGTGTAGGGGCGGGTTTCAAACCCGCCCGTGCATGTGCCCAGCCGGCTAGCCAAAAGTGTTGGGTTTCGCTTCGCTCTACTCAACCTACCCCTTTTCAGCCGGGGGAAAGGGACGTATACTTTAGGGGCATATCGTCGCAAGGACGTGTAGAAAACATGAGCAACAACTTCAAGACCGTAATACTGTTGACCGCCCTGACCGTCTTGATCGTCTTCCTGGGCGACCTGTTCGGCGGGCGGCAGGGGATGGTCATCGCCTTTGGCCTGGCGTTGGCCATGAACTTTGTCTCCTATTGGTTCTCGGACCGGATCGTCCTGGCCATGTACCGGGCGCGGGAAATCGGTCCGGGGGAAGAGGCGGGGCTCAGGGAGATGGTGGGTTTTCTGGCCCAACGGGCCGGTCTGCCCAGGCCGCGGCTTTTCATCATTCCCTCGGATTCGCCCAACGCCTTTGCCACGGGCCGCAATCCGGAGCACGCGGTCCTGGCCGTGACCGAAGGACTCCTCCGCCTCATGGGCAAAGAGGAGCTGGCCGGGGTTCTGTCCCACGAGCTGGCCCACGTCAAGAACCGGGACATCCTCATCAGCACTATCGCCGCCACCATGGCCGGAGCGGTGATGATCCTGGCCAACATGGCCCGCTGGTCGGCCTTCTTCGGATTCGGCGGCGGGAGCGATGAGCGGGACGGAAACAACATGATTGTCCTGCTGGCCACGGCCATCGTCGCCCCCATCGCGGCCCTCATCATTCAGATGGCCATTTCCCGTTCCCGGGAGTACCAGGCCGACGCCACCGGCGCGCACATCGCCGGCCAGGCCGGCGGGCTGGCCCGGGCCCTGGCCCTCTTGGGCCAGGCCAGCGGACGGCTGCCCATGGAGGCCAGCCCCTCCACGGCCCACATGTTCATCGTCAACCCCCTGACCGGCCGCCAACTGGCCACGCTCTTTTCCACCCACCCGCCCCTGGAAGAGCGCATCGCCCGGCTCAGAGCCCTGAGATAGACGACCCCATGAAGCACCCCATCCGGTTCGCCGTCCTGGCCGTCGCTCTCCTGCTTCTGGCCGGCACCTGCCTTGCGGCTGCGCCCGCGAACGAGTCGTTCTCCAGGGAGACACCCGTGGTCAAGGCCGTGCAGCGGGCCGGGCCGGCCGTGGTCAACGTCAGCACCACCCAGGTCATGGACCGGTCCACCCACCCCTTTTTTCGGTCCCGGGGAGACGATTTCTTCGACCGATTTTTCGGCGATTTCTTTGATGTGCCGGGATCGGAAAGACCGACCCGCGCCTCGCTGGGCAGCGGGGTGATCATAGACGGTCAGCGGGGCTACATCCTGACCAACGAGCACGTCATCCAGCAGGGCACGGAGATCCGGGTGACCCTGGGCGACGAGAGCGAGTACCCGGCGGAGCTGGTGGGCTCGGACCCGGACTCCGACCTGGCCGTGCTCCAGATCAAACCCTCGAAGTCCCTGCCTTCCCTGCCCATGGGCGACTCCGCCACCCTGATGATCGGCGAGACGGTCATCGCCATCGGCAATCCCTTCGGCCTGGCCCACACCGTGACCACGGGCGTGGTCAGCGCGGTGGGCCGGGCCATCCGGGCCAACGACCGGGTCTACCGAGACTTCATCCAGACGGACGCCTCCATCAACCCGGGCAACTCCGGCGGGCCGCTCCTGAACATTAACGGCGAGCTGATCGGCATCAACACGGCCATCATCGCCCAGGCCAACGGCATCGGCTTCGCTATTCCCATCAACAAGGCCCGGCGCATCATCCAGTCGCTGATCTCCTACGGGGAGGTGCGGCCCATCTGGCTCGGCCTGTATCTCCAGGACCTCGACCCACGCCTGGCCATGGCTTTCCGCACCCCGCGCCGGGGCGGCGTGCTGATCACCGAGGTGGATTCGGACGGGCCGGCAGCCGGGTCCGGGCTGGTCCGAGGGGACGTGATCCTCAGTCTCGGCCGGCAGGCGGTGCGTTCGGTGGACGACTATGAGGATCTGTTGAGATCGTATGGAAACAAGGACCGTATCGAACTCACGGTCTTTCGGAAAGATCGAACCTTCACGGTGAAGCTCCAGGCCGAAATCTACCCCCTCAAACAGGCCATGCGTCTCAGCCTGGCCCGCTACGGCCTGAGCGTGGCCGACCGCAACCGAGCTTCCCAGGCCAAGACCGGTCTGCCCATCGACCGCATCCGGCCCGATTCCCCGGCCGCTCGCATCGGACTCAGACCGGGCGATATCGTGCACCAGGTCAATGAAATCAAGATGCTCGGCCGGGACGACTACCTCAAGGCCATGGCCAGATACCAGCTGCGCAACGCCCTGAGCCTGATCGTGCAGCGGGGCCAGTATGCCTACCACATCACCCTGACCCCGTAGGCCGGCTCGGCCCAAGCGGCCGCCGAGTCGCGGCTCAGCCGTCCATCTTGAGAATCCAGACGGCCCAGCCCAGGTTTTCCTGCTCCCACCAGGCCGCCTCCTCCGTGGCCGTAAGGAAGTCCAGGAGCTCGGCGTCGCCGGCGTGGTCCTTGCGCAGCCGGGTCCGGACCTTCTCTTCCGGGTCGTGGTACGCCTTCCAACCGGCCTCGCCGTCGTCGAGAATCTCCACCACCGGTCCAACCACGCCCAAGCGGCGGGTAGTCTCCTCTTTGGTTAAAAAGGGGTGATCGGGCCGACGGACGGCCTGAGGCAGATAATAGGGTTCTCCCACGGCCAGGTATCCGCCCGAGGCCACCAGCCGGGGCAGGGCCTGCAGGGTCCCGTCCAGCCCTGCCCAGATAAAACTTGCGCCCAGCATGAGGACCACGTCCCAGGTGCGGCGGGTGTGGGCCGCGAACCAGGCCGCGTCAGCCACGGTGAAGTTGCATTGGGGATACAGCCCCGATGCCTCGGCCCGGGCCCAGGCCTCCCGGATGAGGTCCGGCAAAAGATCCACCCCGGTCAGCTCCACCTTATAAATATGCACCAGGGGCAGGGAGACGCCGGCCCGGCCGCAGGCTATGTCCAGCACTTTGCGGCCGGGTCGGAGATCGAGCAGCCGGCCGAGACGCGGTACGCTCTCCAGGAGGAGCGGGTTGAGGATGACCTTGTCCTGCTGAAGCTCGAAGAAGAAGGGGACCAGGCGGGGAAAAATCCCGAGCCGTTCGGCCAGGTAAGCATGGGTTTCTTGCTCGTTCATGGGCGCACCTCTTCCCTCCCCGCTTACCGGTATCACCCGGTCGGACCCGTGTCAAGCACTGTCCGGACCAGGACCCGGGCCGGCCGTGATTTGGGGTTGATCGGACCGTTTTCATCTGGCAGAATCCCCCTGTCCGACATCTGCAGCGCCTGCGGACGACCACCGTCGCCCGCGCCGATTTTCGGCTGACCTCGAACGAGGAGAAGACATGGACGAAGCCCAAGCTTTTGTGACGAACCTGATCCGCGACTTTGCGCGCTCTTCCGAAAACAGCCTGAAGGCCCGGGAGGATGAACCGGGATGGACCGGGGAGCCGGCCTGGGCCGAGCCGCTGGTGGGATTTTCCAGCGGGGCGGACCCGATCTACACCGCCTTCAAGCAACACGTGGGAGAATTTCACTGGACCCCGGCCGAGGCCTTTGCGCAGGCCTTTCCACAGGACCCGGCCCCGCCCGAGGAACTGACCGTCGTCTCCTGGATCCTGCCCCAGACCGAGGCCACCCACCGGGACCAGGACACCCAGACCCGGCTGCCCTCGGAACGATGGATCCGCTCCCGCATCTTCGGGGAGCTCTTCAACGAGGCTCTGCGCCGACGCGCAACCGCCGCGCTCGAGGCGGCGGGCCATGCGGCCGTTGCCCCGGCCCTGTCCCCCGGCTGGAAAATCGTCCCCTCGGAGCGCTTTTATCTGGCCTCGAAATGGTCGGAGCGCCACGCCGCGTTTGCCTCGGGCCTGGGCACCTTCGGCCTGTGCGACGGCCTGATTACGCCGCGGGGAAAGGCCATGCGCACCGGCTCGGTGGTGGTGCGGTGGAAAATCGCCACCACGCCCAGGCCTTACCAGGACCCCCACGCCTACTGCCTTCATTACACCCACGACGCCTGCCGGCAGTGCATCCAGCGCTGCCCGGCCGGCGCGTTGAGCCGGGAGGGTCACGACAAACGGAAGTGCAACGCCTATATCCAGGAGAAGGTGGTCCCCTACACCAAGGAGCACTTCGGCTTTCCGGGGCGGGGCGGCTGTGGTCTTTGCCAGGTCGGCGTGCCCTGCGCTTCCAAGATCCCCACGCTGGAAGACCTGGCCTGAGACGGCCGGCCGTTGACCCGGAGCGGACCTAGGCGCTATGGTGAGGCCAACGGACGCGTCCAAAAAAGGAGGCCCGTGAGCAATGCCAAGTCGGCGATGGATGATCTTTCTGACCCTGGCCCTGGCCTATTTCCTGGTTTACTTCCACCGGCTGTCCCTGTCGGTCGTGGCCGACGATCTGGTGCGGGATTTCCGGACCACGGCCGGCGCCATGGGCCTCCTGGGGTCCCTTTATTTTTACTGCTACGCCTTGATGCAGCTTCCGGCCGGCCTTCTGTCCGACTCCCTGGGCCCGCGCCGGACGGTCACCTTCTCCCTGCTTTTCGCCGCGGCGGGCAGTCTCCTCTTCGGATTGGCGCCGAACCTGCCAGTGGCCTTTCTCAGCCGGGCCCTGGTCGGGCTGGGCGTGTCCATGGTCTTCATTCCGACCATGAAAATTCTCTCCCAATGGTTTCTGCCCCGCGAGTTCGCCTTCATGGCCGGCGTGCTCAACGGGGTGGGAGGCATCGGCGTACTGGCTGCGACTTTTTTTCTGGCCCTGCTGGCCGGCTGGCTTGGCTGGCGGCTGTCGTTCATCCTGATCGGGCTGGGCACCCTGGGGCTGGTGCTCGGGGTCTGGCGCATCGTTCGGGACCGACCCCAGGAGGCGGTCCAGCCGAAGGTGGCCGTGGCCGAGACGGGGGCCGGAGGGGTTCAGATTCCGCTCCTGACCGGGGTGCGCCGTGTGGCGATGGAAAAAAACTTCTGGCCGGTGGCCGTCTGGTTCTTTTTCAATTCCGGAATCTTTTTCGGGTTCGGCGGCTTGTGGGCCGGGCCGTACCTGATGCACGTCTATGGGCTGACCAAGGCCCAGACCGGGGCCATTCTGAGCCTGATCGCCTGGGGCATGATCTTCGGCAGCCCACTCCTGGGGCTGATTTCGGACCGATGGGTCCAGAGCCGCCGGCGCGTGCTCACCGTCAGCTCGGCCGTGCTGACCGCGGAGTTGGCCCTGCTCTGTCTCTTCCCGGCCAGCCTGTCCGTGGCCGAGCTCTGCGGCATCTTTTTCGTCTTTTCCCTCTCCTCCTCGGCCATCGTGGCCGTGGCCTTCACCACCACCAAGGAGCTCTTCCCGGTGGAGATCGCCGGGACCTCGACCGGCATGGTCAACCTCTTTCCCTTCCTGGGCGGGGCCGTGTACATGCCGCTGCTGGGCTGGGTGCTGGACGCCTTTGACCGCACGGCCCAGGGCGGTTTCGCGCCCAAGGCCTACACCGTGTTGCTGGTGGTCTTGCTGGTTTCCTCCCTGGTCAGCCTGGCCTGCACCCAGTTGATGAAAGAGACGCACCCGGCCCGGCTTCAGGCCGGCGCCTGGGCGAAAAATTAAAGCAGCCTGAGAAGCAGGAAGTAGACGGCGGTGAGGACCAGAAACGAGGCGGCGGTGCGCACGAGCCGGCGGTAGGTGGACCAGAGGTTCGCGCCGAAGTAGTCCTGGGTGACCAGGAGGCAGAGGTGGACCGGCGAGAGCATCATGCCCATGAAGCCGGCCGCGTATCCCAGCATGGCCATGGACTGAAAATCAAGGCCGTGCCCCTGCCCGGCCAGCAGGGGGACGATGAGGGGGAAGGAGGCGCCCACGAAGCCGATGGCGATGCCGGTGATGAAGCCGGAGATGAAGGGGATGAAAAGCACGACCAGGATCGGCGGGATGCCATAGCGGGCCATCTCTTCGTGGATTTGGGCCACGGCCTTGCTTTCCACGAGGAGGCCCTTGAAGGCCATGATGCCCAGGATGAGGAGGAGCATCTGGGGAAGGGCCGGGTTGCGCACCGCCAACGAAATCTGACGGGCCGGGATGCGGTTCTGGCCGATGACCCAGACCAGAGCCAGTCCCAGACCGATGAAGACGGAGCTCAGTCCGGGCAGGGACCAGCCGGTGACCCATTCCAGGCCGGCCACGACCGGGATGGTCAGCACCACCAGGATGAGCGGGAAGACCTGCTTCAGGAACTCGGACCAGGGAGGGTCTTCGCCGGCCGAAACCGGCCCGCGGCCTGGACGCCGGTCAATGGGACGCAGGAGAAAGAAGTAGCCTACCCCCACGGCCAGCAGGCTCAAGGGGGCCTGGACGAGGATGAAGCGCCAGGTGGGCAGGGCCAGCAGGCTGACGGCCAGGATGACGCCGGGATAGAGGGGCCACCAGTACTCCCAGATGTGCCGGAACCAGTAGTTGATGGCGGTCAAGTGGTCCGAGGAAAGGTCCGCCTCCCGACTGGCCGCGCCGACCATGGGCGCGGAGAACAGGGCGCCGCCGGGCATGGGCAGGATGCCGATCAAGGCCGGCATGACCGCGGCCACGATACGCACGTTGCCGGTCACGCCGGCGAAACTGCTCACCAGCCGGTCCAACTGTCCGGTTTCGCTCATGAGGCGACTGAGGACGAGGATGAGGGCGATGATGACCAGCAGGGCGTAAACCATGGGGTCAAGGAAGAGGCTTTTCGCCATCCCGGTCAGCACTGCCCAAGGCGAGAGGCCCATTAAAAGCCCCAGGACGGCGGCCCCGATGAAAAGCCCGAGGCCCAGGTGCAGTTTCAGACGGTGGACGGCGAGGATGAGACCGAAGGCCAGCGAGACCTTGAGCAGGGCCGGCACGTAAGCAAGCGCATTCATGAGCGATACTCTTACGCCGGGGCCAGAAAACCTGTCAAGCGCTTTTCCTCGATTTTTTCTCGGCGAAGGGGATCAGCCCTTGAATTTTTCCCCGCTTTCTGCTAGCGTTGATTGGTTCAGCCCGGTAAATTCCAGACCGATCCGCTGATCGACCTGCGAATTCATGCAAGGAGCGAGAGGGTATGCTGCTCGATTCTATCTTAGGCATTTTTTCCAACGACCTGGCCATCGACCTGGGCACGGCCAACTCCCTGGTGTATGTCAAGGGCAAGGGCATCGTCCTGCGCGAGCCGTCGGTGGTGGCGGTGCGCAGCGATGCCCGGGGTAACAAGAGGGTTCTGGCCGTGGGGACCGAGGCCAAGAACATGCTGGGCCGCACGCCGGGCAACATTGTGGCCATCCGGCCGATCAAGGACGGGGTCATCGCCGACTTCGAGATCACCGAGGCCATGCTGCGGCATTTCATCCGCCGCGTGCACAACCGGCGGACCCTGATCCGGCCGCGGATCATCGTGGCCGTGCCGTCGGGCATCACCCAGGTCGAGAAGCGGGCGGTGCGCGAGAGCGCGGAGTCGGCCGGGGCGCGGGAGGTCTATCTTATCGAGGAGCCCATGGCCGCAGCCATCGGCGCCGGCCTGCCCGTGACCGAGCCCACCTCGAACATGATCGTGGACATCGGCGGCGGCACGACCGAGGTGGCCGTGATCTCCCTGGCCGGCATCGTCTATTCGAAATCGGTCCGGGTGGGCGGGGACAAGATGGACGAGGCCATCATCCAGCACATCAAGCGCAAGTACAACCTGCTCATCGGCGAACGGACGGCCGAGATGATCAAGATAACCATCGGCACGGCTTACCCGGAGGAGAAGGTCCAAACCATCGAGGTCAAGGGCCGCGACCTGGTCAGCGGCATCCCCATGATCGTGAAGATCGATTCCGAGGAAGTGCGAAAGTCCATCACCGAACAGATCGAGACCATCGTGGAAACGGTGCGTATCGCCCTGGAGCAGACGCCGCCGGAGCTGGCCGCCGACATCGTGGACAAGGGCATTGTTTTGACCGGGGGCGGGTCGCTGCTCCGACACCTGGACGTGCTGCTTCGAGAAGAGACCAATCTGCCTATCACCATCACCGAAGACCCGCTCTCCGCGGTGGTTCTGGGTTCGGGCATGGCCCTGGACAACATCGACATCCTCAAGGAGGTCGCGGTCAAGTAGCCCGAAGGCGGGACCGATCGGCGCCGGACCGCGCACCCGGTCCTCCCCCACCCCGGACGGCCGGCCGGGCCGAGAGAGCCGAACAACCGCCCTGTTTGTCCTATGACGCGCCTGTTCCGTCTCATCCTGGTTCTGGTCATCATTTTTCTCCTGTTGCTCGTGGGGTCCCTGGGCGCCAGATATACCCGCCTGCGGCCCAGCAGCCTCCTGCTGGAGGTCGTGGCCGTCTTCCAGGAGATCGTCACCGGCTCGGCCGAGACCGTGGAACGCGTCTGGGTGGGATATTTTTCCCTCGTACACGTCGCCCGGGAAAACGAGGCCCTGCGCCGCGAGAGGGCTCGGCTTCAAACCCGGATCGGCGCGCTGCACGAGGCCGAATTGGAAAATACGCGGCTCAAGCGGCTGCTCGATTTCAAGGAAGAGAACGATCTGCCCGTGATCGGAGGCCGGGTGGTGGGCTGGGACCCCCGCTCCTGGTTCAAGACCGTGATGATCGACCGGGGCGCCGCGGAGGGACTCAAGCCTGGCATGCCCGTCGTGACCCACGAGGGCGTGGTCGGCCGGCTCATCGAGGTGACCCCCCACTACGCCAAGGTGATGCTCTTGATCGACTACAACAGTTCCATCGACGCCCTGATTGAGCGGAGCCGCGTGCAGGGGATCGTGGCCGGGCGCTCCACCTCGACCTGTCTGCTCAAGTACGTGCTTAGAAGCGACGACCTGCGGCCCGGGGACCTGCTGATCACCTCCGGCCAGGGTGGCGCGTTCCCCAAGGGGCTGCCTTTGGGCCAGGTGACCGGCGTCCAGCACTCCCCGCACGGCCTGTTTCAGGACGTCACGGTCGCGCCGGCGGTGAACCTCGACCGGCTGGAAGAGGTGCTGGTCATTCTCAAAGAGGACAGGCTGTTGTGATCGAGGCCCAGACCCGAGGCTCGGCCGCGCCTTTCAAGACGATGCTCTACCTGTTCGTCTTCGCTTTCGTTTTTCTCGTCCTGGACACCACGGTCTGGTCCTGGGTGGACCGGAATCACTTTCGGCCGGACCTCACGCTGGTGCTGGTCGTCTATTTAGGTTTGAGTCTGCCGATGGTCGCCGGGGGGGTTTTGGCCGTGGTCTGCGGCCTGTTGACCGACACCGTTTCCGGGGGGCCGACCGGTTTGTTCGTCATTGTTTACCTGGTTATTTTCGGCCTGGCTCAGCTGACCCGGGAGAAGCTGGACCCGGCCGCGGCGACCTACCAGATTTTGGTGGTCCTGGCGCTGGCCGCGACGGCCGAGGTTCTGACATGGGGTCTACTCTTCCTCTTGGGCTGGCCGCTGGGCCGTCTGCGGGAATCGTTGCTGCTGGTGGTCTCGCAAACCGTCTCGATCATCATAACCGCGCTGATCAGCCCGGCCTTGTTCTGGCTGTTCGCCCGAGTGCACCAGGCCGGTGAGACTAGGTCCGAGGAAGAAGGATGAACCAGGCCCGCAACCCCTTTTCCGAAGAATCGAACGAAATCCGGTCCAGGTTCGGCGCCCTGACGGCTGTCGTTTTCTTTCTCTTTCTGCTGCTGCTGACCAGGCTTTACTACCTTCAGGTCATCCAGGGGACGGAATACCGCCTGCTCTCGGAAAACAACCGCACCCGGCTCCAGGACCTGCTCCCGGCCCGGGGCCGGATTTCGGACCGGGAGGGGCGCATTCTGGTGAACAACTTCCCGGCCTTCGACCTGGCCGTCATCCGGGAAGATGTAAAGGACATGGGGCTTCTGACCTTGCGGCTGTCCCGGCTGCTCAGCGTGCCGGTCGAAGAGATCAAAGCCAGTCTGGAGGCCTCCCGGACCCAACCGGCGTTCAATCCGGTGCGGATCCGGCATGACCTGGAACGGCCGGAGCTGGTGGCTTTGGAGACGCACCGCTACGAGCTGTCCGGGGCGGTGATCGACATTCGGCCGGGGCGCGCGTATCTGAATGGCGGCCTGGCCGCCCACGTCATCGGCCATCTCGGGGAGGTCAGCCCGGAGCAGCTCAAGCTGAAGGCCTACGGCGACAGCCGCATCGGAGACCTGATCGGCCGCAATGGGCTGGAGAAGGAGTTTGAGCGGGTGCTCAGGGGCGGGCGGGGCTGGCGGGTGGTGGAGGCGGACGCCGCGGGACGAGTGCTGCAGGTCATCCGGCAGGTCTCCCCCTCGCCCGGCGGCAATCTGATCCTGACCCTGGACGCGCGGCTGCAGCAGGCGGCCGAGGAAGTCCTGAAGGACAAGGCCGGGGCCATCGTGGCCCTGGACCCGAAGACCGGCGAGGTGCTGGCCATGGCCTCGAGTCCGGCCTTCAACCAAAAGGATTTCGTGCGCGGCGTCAGCCGGGAGCAATGGCAGGCCTTGGCGACCGACCCGCTCAACCCTCTGGAAAACCGCGCCATTTCAGGCCAGTACATGCCCGGCTCGACCTTCAAAATCGTGCTGGCCGTGGCCGGTCTGGAGGAGGGGCTGATCACGCCGCAGACAGCGGTGTTCTGCAACGGCGGATATCCCTTCGGCAACCGGGTCTTCCGCTGCTGGAAGAAAGGGGGCCACGGGTCGATCAGCCTCCACCGGGCCCTGGTCGAATCCTGCGACGTCTATTTCTACGACCTGGGCCGCCGGCTGGGCGTGGACCGTATCGCCCGCTACGCCAAGCTCCTGGGGCTGGGAGAGGAAACAGGCATCGAACTGAGCAACGAGAAGGCGGGTTTGATCCCGACGCGCGAGTGGAAAAAACAGAGGTTCAACGTCCCTTGGATGGATGGGGAGACCCTGTCGGTGGCCATCGGGCAGGGCTATGACCAGGTCACGCCGCTGCAAATGGCCCGGATGTTGGCGGCCGTGGTCAACGGCGGGACGCTTTACCGGCCGTACCTGGTCAAAAAGGTCACGGACCTGGAGAATCACGTAGTAGCGACTTATGGACCCAAGGTGGAGCGCCAGCTGCCTTTCAAACTCGAGAATCTGCAACTGGTGGTGGATGCCCTGACCGGCGTGGTTCAGGAACCGGGCGGAACCGGGCGGCAAGCCCAGGTCACGGGCGTGACCGTGGGCGGGAAGACCGGCACGGCCCAGGTCGTACCCTCGAGTGTGTATAAAGGGTACACCGAGGCCACCATACCCTATCTATACCGGGACCACGCCTGGTTCCTCGCTTTCGCCCCTGTGGAAGACCCGCGCATCGTGGTGGTGGCCATCGCCGAACACGCCGGCCACGGCGGATCGGTCGCCGCCCCCATGGCCCGCCAGGTACTCGAGGCCTTTTTCCATCCGCCGGAGGGAGAGGTTGTCGCGGCCCAGGGCGAGGCCCCGTCCGAATCTCCAGGGAGCGGCCCGGCCGCGGAGGGGGTGCGGCCATGATGTTCGACCGCCGCCTCATCCAGAACTTCGACGTCGGCTTCCTGATCCTGGTCATGATCTTGGCCGGGCTGGGGGTGCTAAATTTGTACAGCGCCTCGGCCGGGGCCGAGACGAGCGGGGCGCCGATCTTCCTCAAGCAGATTTACTGGCTGGGCCTGGGTCTGGTGGTCATGGTCGCGGTGCTGTTTTTCGACTACCATGAGGCGGAATCCACGGCCTATCTGCTTTACGGTGCCGGGCTGGGCCTGCTGGTGGTGGTGCTGGTGATGGGGAGGTCGGTGGCCGGGGCCCGGCGTTGGTTGGACCTGGGGTTTTACGCCTTTCAGCCCTCGGAGGTGATGAAGCTGGCCGTCATCGCGGCCTTGGCCCGCTATTTTTCGCGGCGGGAGTATCCGCACGGGCTGGGGCTGAAAGACCTGGCCGTCCCCCTGGTAATGACCGGGGTACCTTTTCTTCTCATCCTGAAGCAGCCGGACCTGGGCACGGCCTTGCACCTGGTCATCATCAGCCTGTCCATCATTTTGTTCATCGGCGTGCGCTGGGACGCGCTGTTGTTTCTTTCGGCCGGGGCGACGGCGGTGCTGCCCTTTTTCTGGTCCTTGCTCAAGGCTTATCAGAAGGCGCGAATTGTGACCTTTCTGAATCCGTCCCGGGACCCGCAGGGGGCGGGCTACCACATCATCCAGTCCAAGATCGCGGTGGGTTCGGGACAGATCTTCGGCAAGGGATTCATGAAAGGCACGCAGAGCCGTTTGAGGTTTTTGCCCGAGCAACACACGGATTTCGCCTTTTCGGTCTTTGCCGAGGAGTGGGGATTTGTCGGCTCCCTGGTGCTGGTCCTCCTGTTCTTTTTGCTCGTTCTGTGGGGGCTGCGCATCGTGGGGCGCTCCCAGGACCGGTTCGGCGTGGTGCTGGGTCTGGGTCTGGTCGCCCTCTTGTTCTGGCAGTTCTTCTTCAACCTGTGCATGGTCATCGGCCTGATGCCTGTGGTAGGCATCCCCCTGCCTCTGATCAGCTACGGCGGCTCTTCCCTGATGACCGTCTTCGTGACCGCGGGGCTGCTTCTCAACATTAACATGCGCCGCTACCTATTTCAGAAAGAATAGATCGGGAATAGCAGCCGGGCCCTCCGGCCTTTTTGCTTGCCTCACCGGGCGGGCCATGGTAATTCTAGGGCTTGACGACAGCAGGAAGTGACCGCCAGGAGGGGAAAGGCCATGAAAAAAATAGGCTTCAAAGGCCTGCGGGCGGGCAGGGACATCAGCGCCTTCATCGGCGCCGACGTCCGCATCGAAGGGCTGCTCACCTTTGAGGGGGTTGTCCGGCTCGACGGCCGCTTGTCCGGTGAAATCCGGTCCAGCGGGACGCTGATCATCGGCGAAGCCGCCCACATCGAGGCGGAAATCCAGGTGGACAGCGTCATCGTCTGCGGGGAGGTGCACGGCAACATCCGGGCCCGGAACCGGGTCGAATGCCACGCCCCAGCCAAGCTTTACGGCAACATTCTCTCTCCGATCCTCGTCATCGACGAGGGCGTGGTCTTCGAAGGCAGTTGCGAGATGGCCGAAGCAGCCTTGGAACGCGGTGCGGACCGAACCATCACCCTGGTGGGCAGGCAGGGGGAGAGCCGGGCCGAACAGGACATTTTCTAAGCCGGGCCGCCTGGCCTGTTTCTCCGGCTGCCGCCGCTTTCGCCCCCTAAAAAACATGTTTGACATGCACAGTCAAATACGGTAAAAGAACCACGACCGGCGCCCGGGGTGTGTGTGAACTGTGGTTTGAGAGAAAAATCACGAATACGGTCCCTGGGCGACCCAAGATTTTTTTAGCGTAATGACGGCCAGTTACTTGATATGCCCGGAAAGAGGGCCGGACCGACGCCGGACCGGCTGCGGGGCCGGAGCGGGTCCGATTTTGAGATAAAAATCACGAACGCGGCCCAGGGCGGCGTCAGCAAGGAAAAAACACGCCGCAAGGAGAAGCGAGAGGTTCAGGCTCCATGGTTAGCATCGATATCACCTGGTCGTTGCCCATTCAAATCATCAACTTTCTGTTGATGATCCTGGTGCTCAACTACTTTCTCTACCGCCCCATCCGCGGTATCCTCAAAGGACGGCAGGAAACAATCAAGGGGTTCGAGGGCGAGATCGCCGGCATGTCCGAGCAGGCGGAAGGCCGACAGTCCGAGATCGAAACACGGCTGATCGAGGCCCGGCGGGACGGTTACCAGGAGAAAGAAAGCCTTAAGAGCGACGGTCAGGGCGAGGAGAAGCGCATGGTGGATGCGGCCAATCAGGAGGCCGACGAGGCGATCAGCCGCATTCGGGCCCAAATCGCGGGCGAGGTGACCACGGCGCGCGAGGTGTTGCGGGCCGATCTGGCGGTTTTTTCCCGGGAGCTGGCCCAGAAGATTTTAGGAAGGAGTCTCTCATGAGCGAGCGCATGTTCCCCGGCCGCACCGGGCTTCTTCTCCTGTTCGCTCTGATCCTCTGTCTTGTCTTGGCCGGTCCGGCCGCGGTACTGGCCTCGGAGCAGGCCGGCGGGAAGTCCGGCGGGGCTGTGGCCGGCTCCCACGAAGGGGGCGGCGCGGCCGGTGAAAGCCATGGGATCAGCCCGGCGAAAATCAAGGACCTGATCTATCGTGTCATGAACTTCGTGGCCGCCGTTCTCATCCTTTATTTCATTCTGCGGAAGCCCATCCGACAGTTCTTCAGCAGCCGCCGCCAGGAAATCGAAAATACCTTGAAAGATTTGGAGCAGAAAAAGATCGAAGGCGAGGCGCGGGTCCGCGAACTGGAGGCCAAGCTGGCCGGCATCCAGTCCGAGCGCGAGGCCATCCTGGCTGAGTACGTGCGGGAGGGCGAAGCGGAAAAGGCCAAGATCATCGACCAGGCCCAGGCCATGTCGGTGCGCATCCAGCAGCAGGCCCAGGTGGCGGTCCGCCAGGAGATCGACAAGGCCAAGCAGGACCTGAAACGGGAGATCGCCGAAATGTCGACGGCCATGGCCGAAGAGCTGGTCCGAAAGAACATCAACGCCCAGGATCAAGATCGTCTGGTGGCCGAATATCTCGAGAAGGTGGTGCAGAGTTGATCAGCCAATCGATTGCAAGACGATACGCCAAGGCCCTGCTGGCCATCGGGCAGGAGGACGGCAACTACGTCCGCTACGGAGAGGAGCTGGCCGGCTTCGCCCAGGTCATGGACCAGGCCGGGCTGGCCGAGACCCTGGCCAACCCGCTCTATCCGCTGGACAACCGCCGTCAGATTCTAAGGCGGATTCTGGAGCGGCTGAGCCCGTCCAAGATCGTGGAGAATTTTCTTCTGCTGATCATGGACAAAGGCCGCATGCAACTGGTGGGGCCGATCTTCGACTATTACCGGAAGCTGGTGGACCAGGTGAACAACATCGAGCGCGCGACCATCACCTCGGCCGCCGCGCTGCCGGACGCGACGCAAGCGCAGGTGCGGCGCTCCCTGGAGCAGCTCACGGGCAAGACCATCCTGCTGGATGCCCGGGAGGACGCGGAGATCATCGGCGGCCTCATCGCCCAGGTCGGAGACCTCACGCTGGACGGCAGCGTCAAGACACAGCTTAGAAATCTCAAAGAATCTCTGATCAAGGGGTAAGGTTCAATGGAAATCAGGGCGGAAGAAATCAGTGAGATCATAAGAGGGCAGATCAAGGATTACGAGAAGAAGGTCGAAATCTCGGAAACCGGCGTGGTGCTGTCCGTCGGCGACGGCGTGGCCAAAGTCTATGGCGTGGAAAAGGCCATGGTCATGGAACTCCTCGAGTTCCCCGGCGGCCTCTACGGCATGGTCCTCAACCTCGAGGAGGACAACGTGGGCGTGGCCGTTCTGGGCGACGTGGAGCACGTCAAGGAGGGGGACATTGTCAAGCGCACCGGCCGTATCGCCCAGGTGCCGGTGGGCGAGGCCCTGCTGGGACGCGTCATCGACCCGGTCGGAAACCCCCTGGACGGCAAGGGCCCCATCAATACCACCGAGTTCAGCCGCATCGAAGTCATCGCCCCGGGCGTCATCGCCCGCCAGCCGGTCAAGGAACCCATGTACACCGGCATCAAGGCCATCGACGCCATGACCCCGGTCGGCCGCGGACAGCGCGAACTCATCATCGGCGACCGGCAGATCGGTAAAACGGCCATCGGCGTGGACGCCATCATCAATCAGAAGGGCCAGGACGTGGTCTGCATCTACGTGGCCATCGGTCAGAAAAAATCGACCGTGGCCCAGGTGGTGGACACGCTCCGCCGCGCCGGCGCCATGGACTACACCGTGGTCGTCTCGGCCTGCGCCTCGGACCCGGCCACCATGCAGTACATCGCCCCCTACGCCGGCTGCGCCATCGGCGAGTACTACCGCGACCGGAATAGGCATGCCCTGATCATCTACGACGACCTGTCCAAGCAGGCCGCGGCCTATCGCCAGGTCTCCCTCCTGCTCCGGCGGCCGCCCGGCCGCGAGGCTTACCCCGGCGACATTTTCTACAACCACTCCCGCCTGCTCGAGCGGGCGGCCAAGCTGAACGACGCGCTGGGGGGTGGCTCCCTGACGGCCCTGCCGGTCATCGAGACCCAGGCCGGAGACGTGTCGGCCTACATCCCCACGAACGTCATCTCCATCACCGACGGCCAGATCTACCTCGAGCCCAGCCTCTTCTTCGCCGGGGTCCGGCCGGCCATCAACGTGGGTATCTCCGTCTCCCGCGTGGGCGGTTCGGCCCAGATCAGGGCCATGCGGCAGGTGGCCGGCTCCCTGCGCATGGACATGGCCCAGTTCCGCGAGCTGGAAGCCTTTGCTCAGTTCGGCTCTGACCTGGACAAGGCCACCCAATCCCAGCTCAACCGGGGCCAGCGGCTGGTGGAAATCCTGAAGCAGCCCCAATACCAGCCCATGCCCGTGGAAAAACAGGTCATGATCATCTTTGCCGGTACCAACGGCTTCACGGACAAATTTCCTGCTTTGGCCATCGCCTCCTATGAAAAGCAGCTTTTCGAGTTCATCGAGGGCAGGCATCCGGACATCCTGACCGAAATCCGGGAAAAGCGCCTGATCAGCGATGAGCTCAACGCAAAGATGAAGCAGGCGCTGACCGAGTTCGACGGCGCCTTCCAGGCCTAGTCATTCGGAGAGGCATCCATGGCCACCTTGAGGGACATTAAACGCAAGATCGGGGCGGTGAAGAAGACCCAGCAGATCACGCGGGCCATGAACATGGTCGCCGCGGCCAGGCTGCGCACCGCCCAGACGCGGATCGAAAACTTCCGCCCGTATGCGGCCAAGTTCGCCGAGCTGATCGCCGATCTGGCCGCACGGACCGAGCCGGACATCCATCCTTACCTCCTCCAGCCTGAGGAGACCCGTACGGTGTCTCTGGCCGCCTTCTCCTCGGACCGCGGGCTGTGCGGCTCGTTCAACACGAACATCATTTCCGGGGTGGAGCGGACGGTGCGTGGCTGGGGGAATCGCGGCCTCGAAACGCAGCTCACCCTGGTCGGCCGGAAGGCGCACGACTACTTCCGGCGGCGTCAGGTTCAGGTGAAGCAGAGCTACCGGGACGTCATGAACGCCTACGACTACGCGGACGCGGTGCGGATCGCCCGGCAGCTCTCGGAGACCTTTCTGCTGGGCGAGGTGGACGAGGTCTGGATTTTTTATACCCGGTTCGAGTCCATGTCGCGGCTGGTCCCGACCCTGGTCAAGCTGCTGCCCATCTCCCCGGCCAAGGAAGAGGAAACGGAGGGCGGGGCCGGGGCCGGCGAGTACCTGTGCGAACCTTCGGCCGAGGCCATCATGATCGACCTTCTGCCCAGAAGCTTCAACGTCCAGATTTACAACGCCATGCTCGAGACTTCGACCAGCGAGCAGGCGGCACGGATGATGGCCATGGACAACGCCACCACCAACTGCAAAGACATGATCGACAGCCTGACCATGGCCTACAACAAGGCCCGCCAGGCGTCCATCACCATGGAGCTTCTGGACATCATCGGCGGGGCCGAGGCCTTGAAATCCTAAAGACATTTCTTTCCCAAGCGACCAGAGGAGGTCTAAGAGGATATGAACAAAGGTAAAATCATCCAGGTCATCGGGCCGGTCGTGGACGTGGTGTTCAGCGAGAGCGAACTGCCCTCCATCCTGAGCGCGCTCACGGTGAGCAACCCCGCCATTAACGACGAGGAAGGCAACCTCGTTATCGAGGTCGCGCAGCACCTGGGCGACAAGGTGGTGCGCTGCATCGCCATGGACACCACCGACGGCCTGGTGCGCGGCATGGAGGCCATCGACACCGGCGGGCCGATCCTCATGCCCGTGGGCAACCCCACCCTGGGCCGCGTGCTCAACGTGGTCGGACGGCCCGTGGACGGCTTGGGCCCGGTTAACGCCACGGAATTCCGCCCCATCCACCACCCGTCCCCCAAGTTCACCGACCTGGACACCCAGGTGCGGGTGCTCGAGACCGGGGTCAAGGTCATCGACCTCCTCGTCCCCTTCCCCCGCGGCGGCAAGATGGGCATGTTCGGCGGCGCCGGCGTGGGCAAAACGGTCATCATGATGGAGATGATCCACAACATCGCCATGCAGCACGGCGGCATCTCGGTCTTCGCCGGCGTGGGCGAGCGCACGCGCGAGGGCAACGACCTCTACCTCGAAATGAAGGAATCCGGCGTCCTTCCCCGGGCCGGCCTCATCTACGGCCAAATGACCGAACCGCCCGGAGCCCGGGCCCGCGTGGCCCTCTCCGCCCTGACCTCGGCCGAATATTTCCGGGACGAGCAGGGTCAGGACGTGCTCCTGTTCATCGATAACATCTTCCGTTTCACCCAGGCCGGCGCCGAGGTCTCGGCCTTGCTGGGCCGCATGCCCTCCGCGGTCGGCTACCAGCCCACCCTGGGTACCGACCTGGGCGAGCTCCAGGAACGCATCACCTCCACGGATAAAGGCTCCATCACCTCGGTCCAGTGCGTGTACGTGCCGGCCGACGACCTGACCGACCCGGCCCCGGCCACGACCTTTGCCCACCTGGACGGAACCGTGGTGCTCTCCCGCCAGATCGTGGAACTGGGCATCTACCCCGCGGTCGACCCGCTCGAGTCCAGCTCCCGCATCCTGGACGCCCAGTACATCGGCGAGGAGCACTACAAGGTGGCGCGGCAGGTGCAGCAGATCCTCCAGAAATATAAGGACCTGCAGGATATCATCGCCATCCTGGGCATGGACGAGCTCTCCGAGGAGGATAAGCTTACCGTGGCCCGGGCCCGGCGCATCCAGCGCTTCCTGTCCCAGCCCTTCTTCGTGGCTTCCGCCTTTACCGGCTCCGAGGGCAAATTCGTCAAGATAGAAGATACGGTGCGCGGCTTCAAAGAGATCGTGGAAGGCAAGCACGACGACCTGCCCGAGCAGGCCTTTTACATGGTCGGCGGCATTGAAGAGTCCGTGGCCAAGGCCAAACGGCTGAGCGAAGCCGCTTAATCATAGAAACAAGGACACGCCATGGCCGAAAAAATCAGTCTCGACGTGGTCACTCCGGACAAACAACTGCTCAGCGAACAGGTGGATATCGTCGTGGCCACCGGCACCGAGGGCGAATTCGGCGTCCTGCCCGGACACATCCCCTTCTTGACCATCCTCCAACCCGGAGAACTCCACTACCGCCAGGGGAACACCGTCACCTTCCTGGCCGTAAGCGGCGGGTTCGCTGAGGTGAACAGCGACAAAGTCACCATCCTGGCCGAGGCGGCCGAATTCGAACGCGACATCGATCTGGAGCGGGCCATCCGGGCCCGAGAACGGGCCGAGCAACGGCTTGAGCAGGCCCGACACGACGAACATATCGATCACGCCCGGTGCGAAGCCGCCCTCAGGCGGGCCATGGCCCGGATCAAAGTGGCGGAAAAGATGCGGCAGCACTAAACCCGGCCGAACCGACACTGAGGGGCGAGTCGCATCCGGCTGGCCCCTTTTTTTTAAAGGACGCGATCATGGACGACGAATTGGCCGTGCTCATTTTGGCCGCGGGCCAGGGCACGCGCATGAAATCCGATATGGCTAAGGTCCTGCACCCGCTTCAGGGCAGGCCCATGCTGGCCCATGTCCTGGAGACGGCCCGCACCCTTCGCCCGACCCGGCTGGTGGTGGTGGTCGGCTGCCAGGCCGACCAAGTCCAGGCGGCCTGCGACGCGCCCGACGTCACTTTCGTCCTCCAGCAGCCCCAGCGGGGCACGGGCCACGCCGTGGCCCAGGCCCGGGTCGCCTTGGCTGGTTTTCAGGGCACGATCCTCATCCTCTATGGCGACGTACCCCTGATCCGGCCGAGCACCCTCTCCGGCTTCCTCGAAAACCACACCAATAGCGGCTGCCAACTCTCTCTCCTCAGCGTGGACCTGCCCGACCCCGGCGCATACGGCCGCGTCATCCGGGACCGGAAAGGCCACCTGCTGCGCGTGGTCGAGGCCCGGGACGCCAACCCCGAGGAACTGGCCGTGTCCGAGATCAACACCGGCCTATACGCCGTCGAGGCCGGCCTGCTCTTCGACCTGATCGAGCGCCTGAGGCCAAACAACGACCAGCAGGAATACTACCTGACCGACATCATTGGCCTGGCCCGCGAACAGGGCATAACCCCGGCTGTCTTTAAGGCCGCCAACCCGGTGGAAGGGCTCGGCATCAACACCCTCGACGAACTGCAATGGTCCGAAGAATATCTCAAGAAGCGGGCGGAACGCCCAACGGAAGAGAATGATGAGGGATGAATCTTCGTCGCGCGGTCTGAGAATTTTACCTCAAGATCCCGACTCCAGGTTTCTTCCTCATTCCTCATTCATCACTCATCATTCATCATTCGAATTCTTGCGATGATCTCCGAGGTGGAGACGCCGGGCAGGAGCGGCACGGTCAGGACCCGGCCGCCGCGGCCTTCCACCACCTCGCGGCCCACGATTTTATCCACCGGCCAGTCGCCGCCCTTGACCAGGACATCGGGTTCAAGGCGGGTGATCAGGGCCAGGGGGTCGGGCTCCTCGAAGGGCACGACCGCGTCCACCGAGGCCAGGCCGGCCAAGACCTCGGCCCGCTGGTTCTCAGGCATGACCGGCCGGCCGGGTCCCTTGATTTTGCGGACCGAGGCGTCCGAGTTCAGGCCAACCACCAGGAAATCCCCTAGCGCCCGTGCCTCGGCCAGGTAGCGCACGTGGCCTTGGTGCAACAGATCGAAGCAGCCGTTGGTGAAGACCACTTTGCGGCCGGCCCGGCGCCAGACCTCCACCTGGGAGGCGGCTTCGGCCCACGTCATGATTTTCCGTAAGTGGTCGGACATCCCGACTCCCCTCCCCAGCCCCAAACACCCAGTCCCCTTTTCCTTACCACGACCCCCGCGGCCCAGGCAAGGACGCTTTTCATCCAACCTGGGCTAGCCCACAGCCGCTACATTGGTGGTGTTTAAGCAACGTCAATATGACCCCTTAAGTGCAACGTGAAAATGTCCCCTGTTAAGGTTGAGGAAGAGTCGTCCGATCAGCCCCTGGGTCAAGGCCAAGCCGC
>Ga0315282_10003682_pt1 | contig 27371 bp, 23 predicted proteins | sample YL17G07_20_MG_FD_203693 | JGI IMG/M metagenome (GOLD analysis project Ga0315282, IMG submission 203693) | Sediment microbial communities from Yellowstone Lake, YNP, Wyoming, USA - YL17G07_20 | ecosystem: Environmental > Aquatic > Freshwater > Lake > Sediment | place: USA: Wyoming | collected...
ATCAAATATTATCGACCGGAGCGACCCTACGATAGAAAAGCACCAGTACTTGACGAGGCAATAGCAAAAACGGCAACGGGAGAGATCATAGCACTGACAGACCCAGATGGCGTCTGTGAGAAAGAGTGGATCAAGAAGATAGTTCAACCATTCTCCGATCCTAAGGTCGGTGCCGCTGCTGGCATAACACACTGCGGAAACTGGCACAAGAACTTGTTCACAAGGCTGCGAGCTGTAGAAGATGAGTGGTGGAACAACATATCATTCACTGGGAGAGATGGCAAGATCAAGATATCCCATTTTCAGCCTTTATGCGGATGCAATTATGCTTTGAGGAGGAGCGCCTGGGAAGATGTTGGAAGATCACATGGCCAAGGGCTTCTTGAAGACTTGGATATGAGCGCTAAGCTATTCCAGAGGGGATGGGAAATTGCAGTAACTGACGCAAATGTGTGGCAAGAAGAAGTTGAGAATATCAGTGAATACATACGACAAAGAAGGCGATGGTACTCCTTCAGATCAATTGATTTCCTGGGCAAAGGAAATAAGCTAGATAAAATAATTGGGGCCCTGCCCCAAGGAATTCAAATTTCCGCTATCATCTCGCTCCTATTGTTTCTAGATCTCGTGATCTGGAACCTAATATTTTTTGAAATAACGATTCCTTACGCGTTGTTCGCGGCGTCACCATTCATATTGCACAATGTTGCCTTGGCATGGGGTATGCTTAAAGTCAAAAAGGAAAGGCTAATTCCCTATGTACCGCCCTTTCTCACATTCGATGCCTTACTTCAAGTATGGTGTTTTCTTGGTCTCAGACTCTTCTGGAGAGGTGAACAGAAATGGGTCAAGATCACTCCTGGCAAATACTACCATGTTGGCACAGAGATAAGGACGGACTAAAATACGTGTTCGAAGATGAGCGAATTTCACGGGACATATAACCTCTTTTGATTTGAAGCTATACCTCTGTCCAGAGATATCACCTAATAAAACAGCAATGAATATCACTTAGCTTTGGAGAGCAGAACCTTTGAAAGTCCTGAACGCCTCTGGCAGAAGCCTTTCAACAACATGGGAAGAAGCCGTCCTTAGAACTTGGAAAGAAGGCCTCTTGGTCTACACTGAGTATGGCCAGTGGAGTAAAGATTGCACCATGCTTATGACCGTAGACGAGCCTTTCTCTGAGCCAAGAATCCATAGGGGTGGTCTTTGCGGAAGTCTGGGTGATCTGCAGAAATACGTCAAGGAAGTTGTCGAAGGCTCAGAGGACCATTTTGTCTACGAAGGAAGACGTCCGTATGAATACCATGAAAGGCTTTTCGATTATCGAGTAAGTCAGAGTGAGACAGTAGATCAGATTGAAAACGTGGTCAAGAAGCTCTGCGAGAAGACAGTTGTCGAATTGAATTCTAGAGTCCTTACCATATATGGATACACAAGAAGAGCGCAAGCGATAACTTGGAAACCCTCAATCGATCCTAGTCTTGAACACCCACCATGTCTTCAGAGAGTCTGGTTAAGAATAATCGATTCAAGCTTGGTCATGGAGACATGTTGGCGATCCAGAGACGCATACAAAGCCGCGTTCTGGAACATGTTCGCCTTTACCGAACTACAGAAACGAATTGCTGAACAAGTCAGCAGTATCACGGGGGAAAGAATACGGCCTGGAGCCTATGTCGACTTCACCAATAGTTTCCACATCTACGAACGGGACTTCGATGATTTTGAGAGAAGATTCAGTAAGCTCGTTAATGAAAGGAGTCTCAAAGAAAGAACAATGGAGACTGCCGACTACCTCAAACACCTGCGGGAGACTGAAAGCCTACAGAACCAACCTTGACCCCAACTCCGTTTCTGGAAAGAAAAGGAATTACGGCTCGAGAGTCTGTTGAATCATGCTAGAGAGTGCTTTCTATACAGAGCTAAAGCGGTCAAAGCTGCTATGCCAAGAAGTATGCTAGCTGCAATGCTTCTGCGACCCAAACTATTCACCTCCATCTTCCCTGTTCATCTGAGGCGTTCGTTGACCTAGACGGGAGAGATCGCTTGGGTCGAGAAGAGACGGCTACAGGGCAGCTTGTCGAGATATCCTGATCCAACTCTCTCATCGCTATGCCTTCTTCTGGGCATCTGCCGCATCTAGGTCTGGCATGATGGCTGTGGCTAAGTCCGAGCAAGCCCAAATTGGCATTCATCTTCGGTAAGATCTTGTCTTGGATAATACGTTCATAGAAGACGTCTGTGACAACCAAGAAGGTCATGATGCTCTGAACAAACGTGAATACTTCTCCAAAGCTTACCAAGTTCGAACCCCCCATCGTTCTTACTGTAACTTTGTCAGGCACATGCCCGATAGAGACAGTAGATGTGTGTTACACATCAACAGTTATTTAAAGATACAGGGTTTTTCGAATTTTGTAGAGTAATAGACTTCCCTAATCATCCTTCCTGAAAATCCTACAAAGATCGGAAGATATTTCATTGTCAGGGCTCCTACTTCCAGCAGTAGCCGCTAACCTGAAAAGTCCCCAGAAGAAAGATAACTGGAAAAAGCTTGGAATGTTACCGAATGAAACTCTCGCTGCTTCTTCTTCTGTTGGCAGTCCTTTCCGTCACGGCTTGTGTTGAGAGTTCTCTTGCTGCTCCACAGTTGGTCTTGACAATAGCAGTGAATGTCCAAAAGGGGGACAAAGAAGATACTGTGGTCGTCAGGGTTACTGGGAAAGTGATGGATCCCTATAATCGGACAGTTGACGGCGCAGCTGTTTCCTACCAGCTGACGGATCCGAGCAAAAGCAGCCTCCACGTATCCATCGTCCATTCAAAAAGCGATGGGACCTATTCGGACGAATTCATGATTACCAAACCTGTACCAGGCAACTACACAATAAGTTTGAAGGCGAGCAAGCCCGGCTATGAGGATAAGGCCCTTCAAGTACCTTTCTCACTGATTTCGGGAGAATTCAAAGTAAAAGTTTCACCAAGTTCAAGAATTCTAAGGCAAGGATCAAATGGATCCTTTGAGATAGCCGTAGTCCCAATTCAAGGAGATGAGCCACCTCAGGTCTCACTGAAAATAATAGGGCTTCCTCAAAGGATAACCTACAACCTACTCAACAAGTCCGCCACGAATCCAAAACTCCTTATCTTGACTCTAATAACTAGAGAGGATACGCCAGTGGGTAGGTACAACTTTACCATAATTGGCGAGGGCAAAGGCTATAGTCAATCCGCTTGGGCTGTTCTTGAGGTCATTGGGGTAACTAGTCAGACTACATCTATTCCGATCCTACCTGAGACCACGAATAATCTTCCTCTGCTTCCTATCCTCGTAGTTGCCATAGGCATTGTGGCCTCATTTGTCATTTATAGAAGGTTGAAGACACGTGGCAGAGCCGATGAAGTTGAAGAACCCCAGCTGCAACCAGGCGAAGATAGAGAGTATCTTGCTATTGCCCGAGCGCTAACAAGGCTTGAGGAACTGCGTGCAACCGAAAAAATTGTCGAATACGCCTATCAGAGACTCAGGAAGGAATATGAAGAGAAGCTCGAGAAGGCAAAGAGAAAAGACTAGATTGCCTTCAACTGTTGATCTACCCGCGCGCTGACCTCTGATAATGCTTGGGAAAAAGGATGCTTGGGTTGTTCTACTGAAAACAAGTATTTTCCGCCGTTGACTTGTATATCGCAGTAGCAGGGTATGACCCCTAGGAATGGAAGATTGAAGGTACGTGCCATAGCTTCCTCTAGTTCTTTTTTCCCGGCCCCTAGTGGAAATTGCTCCGTTGGAATCCTGTTGAGCAAGAGCCCCGTTTTTCGGCCTAAGGAATCATAGATACCGTGAACCATCTCTTTTGTTCCTTCCATGTCGAATTCATCCATCTTAGATACTAGAATCACAAAATCCGAAGTAGCTAATGCATTTATCGAGGAGTAGGAGACGCCAGGGCTAGTGTCAAAGATCAGGTAGTCTACACGCAACTCATCACCAAGCTTGTTCTTTGCTGAGAGGGTACGTTGGAGTGCCTTCATCTCCCATCTTCGGTCTTTTGTCATCATTTCTCTCATAGAATCCGTACTGGGGCCTGCAAAGCCGACGTAAAGACGGCCTTTCATTTGGTATTTCTTGGAGAAATCATGAAGGGCATCAGATATCTCACATTTCTCTTCAAGGAAGTCATTGAGCGTGTTCCGAATCTTAGTCTTAAAAAGCACCTGAATACTTGGCGCCTTGAAGTCGTAGTCTAAAAGGCATACATTGTATCCCTGTGCTGCGTAAATAGCTGCAAGATTGGCGGAGATTGAAGTTTTTCCAGTACCGCCTTTGTAGGAGTGAACTGCTAAAGCTTTTACCATTCCTATCAGACCTCTATGTAGAAGTAGACATCATGGCTTTTCCTTTTCTTTGCAACGTGCCCTTTGGTAACCAATTGGTTGAGGTAATCACTCTCAGCCGCCCTTACTCGACCGGTCTTTTTCGATATTTCGGTAGCCGTGGCCTCACCAAGTTCTGAGAGAGCCAGCGCTGTCTTTCTCAGATGATCCGGTAGTGACAGCAATGTTGCCACATCAAGAGGTAGACCATCATATGAGGGTTTCTTCTTCGGTGAGAGTATCTCTGTTAGTGATGCTTGAAGTTCGATCATCCTGTCGATTTTCGAGCTCAGATTCTCGACATTTCCGTTGAGCTCACGGAGGAGCTTGACGATATTTAGCGAATTCTCGTCTACGTTCATTTCATTCGCTCACACTGTACAGCACAATGATAGCGGGCAGTTCTCTCTAAAGAGTCTTATTGTGCTACGCATTGACGTATTTTTGTAGATTTGTGGAGCATAAATCCTTTGTCTTTGTAGCGCTCGTACAGCGCTCGTTCTGTCGAGAGACGGGAGATCAGGCCGGACTGGAGACTACTGCCTAAGTGCCAAAACTCCTTGCCTGCTTGATCCCGTTATCAAGGAAATCCGACCCAAGATGTGTTCCGTCCATACAGCAATAGTTCTCAATATGTGCCCACGAAAGACCGCTGTATTTCGTCTTGCCAATCAGAATAGTTCTTAGTTTGCTCCTTGAAGCGTATATAGCTGCCTGCAGACCCGCCGGGCCAGATCCAATTATTAGGATGTCCGCTGAAATCATTAAACTCACCTCGCAACAAAGCGCGTCCGGGGCCTGTCCAAGATATTCAAATCCTAAGATAATAATCTTGAAGATTTGTCTTTGTTGGCGATCAGATGGGCGCGCGCTAATTATTTAAGTAGAGTTCCCGAAATGTAGTTTACTTCTCTCGGAACAGACCAAAGGATAGGAGAATTGACAACTACTTCAGCCGTCAAATCTAGAATGCGCCGTTCCCCCTCTATACAATTTCAGAGGCTTCTTTCTTGACAGCGCACGTCGGCCTTTTTTCGAAAATAAGACTGAAGCTCCGTGAAGCAGAACGAGACGTTACGACACTTAGGCTGTCGCTGAGAGAAACATTTTCAGACGAGATCGAGGCCACTAGAAGCCTCTTAATCAAGTATCCGTTTCTGAGTGTCAGCTTCGCATTTGTGGCAGGAGTCTTCTTCGGAGGGCTTCTTCAAGCCAGAGTCTCAAGGTTTGTCGTCCTAAGCCTTCTTGGGGGATTCCCCCTAGCGATTGTTTATGGGCAATCTCAGGGTATGCCGACTATTCTCTCTGTCGGCTCGGTGATAGCCCTTGATGGTTTTGTCTCATATGCAGTACTTAGACTAATGAGGGTCTTGGATGATTATCCACGCATCCAGCCCTACTTGGCAAAAGTCAAGGTGAGGTACGCAGAGAGCTCCCGACTCTTCATGACCTATTCTGGAAGACTTGGGGTTCAAGGGGCTTTGGCTGTCTGTACTTTTCTTATAGGCTGGTGGATAGCGACGGTGCTCGCCTATCTAATGGACCTTGACATGAAAACCGTAATGATCAGTATATTCTCAGGATTGCTGGCTGGTGGTCTGCTATCTTTGGCTATCTACGAGGGCTTCGTCAGGCTTATCCCCGACCCAGCCATCGTTGTTTTCGCATTTCTCGTCCTATTTGTTGTAACCGGATTTGTGGTAGGGCGATTATTCAAAAGGATGGAATGAATCTCTTCATCGAAATGATTTGGTAGCGGGGGGTAGATTCGAACTACCGATTGAGCTCGGCCTCCGAGTATCTCAGGGTTTCCTAGTTCGATTCTTATGAGCCCTGCGGGTTAAACCTGGTTGGGCTTCTTCATCTCGAAGAACCTACCCCACCCCGCTGTTCCTCTTGACTTGTCAACGAACTCCGAAGATAAAAGTTTCGGCCCGAAAATCATCTTCAGATCGTTGTCACATTTTCAATAAAGAGAATTTTTGTGCCATCTTACTCAGCAACGCTTATAAGCAATGATGCTGGAGTAGTCGCAAGCCTGTTTAAAGGAGACGGAAGCAGGATCGTCTGTACGGTTGGCTGTTGTTTCTTCTTATAACTGGCCGAAACGAAAAGAGGTGATACTGTAATGGCTTCTATTGCTAAGCCTGTTGAAGAAGGTAAAGAGTATGAAGTTGATATTAAAGAGCTCAGCAGGCGAGGAGATGGGCTTGCACGGATAGAAGGCTTCGTAGTCTTCGTTCCAAACACAAAGCCAGGTGACCACGTGACAATAAGAGTCACTCAGGTTCGAGATCGATTCGCAACTGCGGAAAAGATCTAGTCACCTTTAAAGGCTGACGCATATCGCGTTTCAATAGTACCTGATTTTCTGAATTTTCTTTTGCTTCTTCTCACAGCAACGAATAGATACCTCGAACTTCAATCTAGAATCAGGGTGTCCCGTTGGATAGGCTCCGGGTTGAGAAATATTCACCCACATTATGCGCTCCTCTCTATGTGGTGGGACTGGCTGGACCCAGTGATCTTGGCAGGATTACGGCGAAGATGCTGATAGACCGGGTTGGGGCGAGGCTCTTTGGCGAGCTATATAGCCGTCATTTTCCAGATCACGTGACAATTGCAGAGGACGGAACATGTAGACTGCTGAGATATGAGTTCTTTGAGAGCTCTCTATCATCTCCGAACATGCTTATTGCATGTGGCGACGACGGGATTAACTTTGAGAATCCCGAAAGCGCTTTTGATGTTCTTGACGAAATAGTCCAACTGGGAAAGAAATACAGATCGTCAACCTTGATCCTCATAGACGCACTTCACCTGGAAGATGGCGAATGTATCTACGTTGCGGCAACAACTAGAAAGACTACGAAGAACCTGGAGACTAGAGGAGCGAAGGTGATTAGAGATACACATTTGCTGGGCCCAGCCGGCATAGTCCTTGGGATGTGCAGACTCTATTCGATAAGTGCAGTCGGCATTTTTCCTACTCTGACAAGACCTGAAATAGAAGTACACGCAGAAGAAACCCTCAAGCTCATTGAGGAGTCCTTCAATCTGCAGTATCCTGAAAAGACAACTCTGTGAGAGGATCACGGTGGGTATCGTTAGGATTGGAATAGACGATACGGACTCGAAGAAAGGTATGTGCACAACTTACCTCGGAGCGGTAGTTGCTGACAGATTGAGGCTTCAAGGCCATTCTCTTGAAGGTTATCCCAAACTCGTGCGGCTGAATCCAAACTGGCACCTTAAGACAAGAGGTAACTGTGCCGTCTCACTTGACGTTATGTATACTCAATCAGAGCTTGAAGATCTGAAGGAGCTTGTTCTAAACACTGTTCAGGAGCTTGCCGAGCTTGACTGCGAGACGACCAACCCGGGTGTTGTCTTCTATAGCGGAAAGTCTATCCCTGAAGTTCTCAGGGACTTTTCTGGATCGGTTGTGAAAGGGATTGTAGAGATAGAGGATGCAGAGAGAGTTGCACATCAGATTGGCGCAGAATATCACAAGTACAAGCTTGGGCGAGGGATAATTGGCGCTCTTGCAGCGATAGGGGAAAAACTTGAACAAGATCGCACATATGAACTCCTTGCGTACCGAACGGAAGATTACCGAGGCAGAGAAAGAGTGATTGACAATGAAAGCGTGTCTGAGATGGATAAGAAGACTTTCCCAAGAACCTTTGATAATATTGATAAGAGAAGTGGCGAAATCAGAATAACCCCGCACACTCCCTGCCCTGTTCTCTTCGGTATTCGCTCTCAAGATCCGATTACAGCTTTGGAAGCGTTTCACATGGTAAGGGCATGTGAGCCCATCGAAAGATGGATAATCTATCAGACAAATCAGGCGACTGACGCTCACCTGCTGGAAAGCACAATCAGTGATCTCAGACCTGTGACTTCAGCAGCGGTTCGGGGGAAGGTGTCAAAGAATCCAAAGGTTATCCAGGGTGGTCACGTAATATTCTCTTTGAGAGATGGGAGTGACGAGATCGACTGCGCCGCATATGAACCGACCAGAGAATTTAGGAACGTAATCAACAAGTTGGAAGTCGGAGATACCGTCAGGGTTTATGGTGGGGTGAAGAAGAAGACGAATCTTCCTCTGACTCTCAATTTGGAGAAGATAGAGATACAGGATCTGTCAAGGATCTATCTGAAAGTCAATCCTACTTGTGCAAGATGCGTGAAGCGTGCGAAATCCGAAGGAAGGGGTAAGGGATACCAATGTGAAGTCTGCGGCCAAAGATTCCCGGCAGGTAGTGAGACCTATGTTGAGAAACCGCGAGAGCTGCAACTAGGATTCTATGAAGTTCCTCCAAGGGCCCGAAGACATCTGGCAAAACCATTAATACGTATTGTGAAGGGAAAAAGCGCGCACGCTCAACAATGAGCTCGTTTCTGGCAGCTCATTTTCCTTCCACCATTATCATTGTGAGAGTCGATTGCACCTTGTCGAATCTCCTAATGTTGGAAGTTATGGTATCCTTGAGTTTATCCATTGTATCGGCTTCAACCTTTGCTACGACATCATATACGCCATAAACGACGTACGCTTCCGTGATTTGGGTGGTCTTCTTAAGCTGTCTCAGAACCTCATCCTCAAATCCTATCTCAGTGTTTATCAGAACATATGCTGAAGGCATGCTGAACACTGAGAGCCTGATTCCACTTTCATAGACTTAAGACTTCTCCAAAAACCTATGAATAGAGCGCGCCAAGGTCAGTTAGGCGTCACACGTTCAAATGATCTGTTTATATTAACATGTCATGGAAACGATTTCATGTCTTGTCAGAGTGGATCTGCAGATGAATTCACTTCAGTCTTGCCTAACCTCACGTGATGTCAGGAGGCTCGATCTCAACTCTGAGTACTTGGGCGTCTCTTCGCTACAGTTGATGGAAAACGCAGGCAAGGCTGTCGCAGCCGAAGTCGCCTCAAGATTCGATAAAAACGCTAGGATACTTGTATTGGCAGGGACGGGCAGAAATGGGGGGGATGGCATGGTCGCGGCCAGGCATCTTGCATCAATGGGGTACGAAGTCCGTTTGAGTCTCGTTGGTTCAGAGTCATCACTAAGAGACGAGATTGTGTTGCTGAATTGGGGGTGCCTCAAAGCCATGCGCTCCAGCGTGAAGACCGGGGTTATCTCAGACTCATCGTATCTGAAACCCTTCACAGCAGATGTTATCATAGATTCATTATTGGGAGTTGGCCTCAGAGGTACCTTGAGGCAACCAGCTCTGAAAGCGGTCCGAGTCCTGAACAAGTCAAAGGGATTTATTGTGTCTATCGATGTTCCAACTGGCGTCGACTCTGATAGTGGTGAAGTTCAAGGGGATGCCGTTAGGGCCAATATGACAGTCACTTTTCATGCTCCAAAGGCTGGCTTTGTCAAGGCAAAGGATTTCCTAGGTGAAGTCAAGATTGCATCGATAGGCATCCCTCCTGAGGCTGAGCTATATGCTGGGCCCGGCGATGTAGAGCTCACGATTAGAGATCGACCAACACGATCCAAGAAAGGAGATTTCGGGCGTGTCCTTGTAATCGGTGGAAATGAGACCTACAGTGGTGCCCCAGCCCTAGTTTCTATCGCTGCCCTCCGAACAGGAACGGATCTAGTCTACATTGCATCACCCGAGAGGACTGCTGAGGCAATCTCTTCAATGTCACCAGACTTGATATCGGTCAAAATGAGCGGTGACCATTTCAACCTAGAAAACCTAGGCGAACTGGAACCCTATATTGACAGGGCAACTGCTGTGGCAATAGGTTCAGGCATGGGACTCCACAAGGAATCGTTCGATGCCACCGCGGAACTTTTCAAAAAGCTGGGCAGACTCAACAAACCAACATTGATAGATGCTGATGCATTGAAAGCCCTTGGGGGTTCGAAAAGCCTTCTTAACTTCCCAGCTGTGCTGACACCACACGCAGGTGAGTTTGAAGCAATATCGGGAAGGAAGGTTTCAGATGAACTTGAAAAAAGAATTGCAGATGTCAAGCAAGTAGCTAATGAAATCAACTCCACGATTGCTTTGAAGGGGAGGGTTGACATAATATCTGACGGATCCCGAGTCAAACTTAACTGGACAGGTAATCCCGGGATGACAGTTGGGGGAACAGGTGATGTTCTTTCGGGAGTTGTGGCCTCTCTGATGGCTCAAGGTTGCGAGCCTTTCGAGGCTGCTGTTGCAGGAGTTTTCATAAATGGTGCAGCTGGCGACTTCGTCTACAGGGAAAAAGGATTTCACCTGTTAGCAACAGACCTGATAGACAAGATACCATACGTAATGAACGACCCTATGAGTCACAAGGATGCAAAGTTCATTGGGGATTGAGTCACGACTGAGGGTTTTCGTCTATCTTATGGAACAAGACGACCCCAAGAAATGCACTTCAGCAAAGCTACTCAGAATGAACCTAGCAAGACAAATCCGCAGAAGATCGGTTATTCCAAACCGAGCAATAGTTCTAAATCCCTCAGCCAGTCAAGTGCTTCTGCCTTCAGACCGCGCACATGTTCAGAATGGAGGTCTGGTCGCAATCGATTGTTCGTGGAATAAAGCTGACGAGGTCTTCATCTCCAGATTTCACGGCTTGAATCGTCGACTCCCTTTATTGATGGCAGGCAATCCGGTTAACTACGGCAGGATTGGCAGGCTCACTTCAGCAGAGGCATTGGCGGCGAGCCTTATGATCACTCATTTCTTTGACGAGGGGAAGAAATTGCTGTCGGTCTTTAAGTGGGGTCAGACATTTCTTACCTTGAACAACGATCCGCTCATGGATTACAGCAGTGCAAATGATCCCGAGGCCATTGCAACCGTTGAAGAGTCCTACTTCGGCCTCAGGGGAACCTCCCAAGCTTCACATAATTAGCAGCGCCTGAAATCGTGACCCCTCGATTGCCGCACTGCTATGCTCCGCATCCCTGCTCTAAGATAGAAACTACATCTCCCTCTTTGAGTTCTTTATTGAGACCTCCCAGAGAAGTATTTGCTTCAGTTATACGTGCAGTCTCTAGATTATTTATCACAACTATCAATGGGGTTACATTACTGTTCTCATCATAGAGTATTTCTTTGACATTATAAACTGCAGCAAGTTGCCTGAGCACATCGGATACTCTGTTTCCATCTATACTCAGTACTACTTCGTCCTTGCCAATGGCCACCCGAAGACGGGCGAACAACTTCACAGTGACATTCATGATCAAACAATGTTTAATACGTCGATAAAGGTGTGGCGAAACGAAGCTCACCTAGGCTAGCGCTCAAGGTAGCGCGCTCTAGTATTAGATCCACAATTAGAAAGGGATCGTACTGAACACGACACGGAAATCGCGAGAACACTTGACAGAAGAGTCGCTGAAGTGCCAAAAGACACCGTCCCCAAACGCCACAATTATCTGGTAGCGCGTACTAGTATTCTATTCCTTCTCTGGCGGTTATTCCTCGTCTGTAGGGATGTCTTCTCTCAAGGACTTCAGTGACGTAGTCAGATACTTGGGCCAGTTCTATTGGCGCATCCCTGCCTGTCATGACAACTTCAAGTTTCTTCGGTTTTTCGCGAATTAGTCTCACAACGTCGTCTAGTTTGACCAGGCCTAGGTTTATTGCATGCGTAATTTCATCAAGGATTACTAGATCGTAACTCGGATCTTTGACTACCTTTCGAGCGTTTTTGAATGCCTTCTGAGCTTCCTCTACGTCCCTCCTTGTTGGCTTTCCTCGAATCAGATGCCTTCGGCCGAAAGCGTTTATTTCCAAGTTAGGAAGTCTCTTGACCGCAGATCTCTCGCCATAACGGTATCTTCCTTTGAGGAACATTATCATGCAGACTTTCATTCCGTGCCCTGAGGCCCTCAGAGCCAAACCCAGAGCTGCGGTTGTCTTTCCTTTGCCGTCTCCTGTGTACAGATGAATCAGTCCTACTCTGAGTTTGGATTCGATCATCTTATCCACATCCTTAGGCATCTTCGTTCTCGGTCGCAAGCGCGCGCGTTGCCCTCGACAGAGGTTTTGTCAGCAACTCCTGTAGCATAAGCCAAAAAGTCTTAATAAGTCTAGGAGATGCTCACGGATAGGGCGGGCCGGTAGCTCAGCTTGGTTAGGTTGCTTTGTGCAACATCGAGGAGCACACGGCTGATATGCTCGTGCTATAGCGAAGAAACCGTGGGGTCATGGGTTCAAATCCCACCCGGCCCACCAAGTCTCCAGAGACTTCTTGGTAGATCCTTTTTGCTGTCTAACTGAGCGCAGGTCTTCACTCCATTCATCCGATCTATAAGAGCGCGGCCTGTCTTTGTTATGCTTGACACTGAGTTTCAGCTTGTTTTCTGGCATAATGATCTTCATGCCTGATCTAATGCTCATCAGTACTGTCGAGTTTGGTTTGTGTGCCTTTTTTGGAAGACCGTGACTAATGCAATCGCTATCAAGATGGATGAGATTACGACAATGTAGGTGATGGAATAGTCATCTCGCCATTTTGCAGCCACGGTCTTTGGCGAGTCCATAAGAACAAATGCCCGATTGTTTGTTGAGGATACTTCGCCGGACCATCCATCAAAGACCCTCATCCCCCCAAGAGCACCTATGATGCCTGGAAGCGCGGATTCTCTGTCTACACGGATTTCTGCAGTAGTGCCTTCCTTGTACCAGCCGCTGCCAGAAGGTTGGTCGCGCTCGGAAATGAGTTGAAGATAATATTCTCTGTGATACTCGGTTTTGACATCTAACGGAGAGTTAAGCACTACCGTAGTACTTGGGTCTTTGACCGTGGAACCCAAGACAGTCCACGAGTCAAAAACCTCTCTGGCACCTTGAGAGACCTCAATCGTTTGCGGAGCTGACAATGATACAGATGACCCTTTGGTGTACCAGCCTGATTTCTTAACAGCGTCTCCATGAATTGTCGATACGGATAGATGGTACTGAGTAGCATACTGAAAACTGTGAGCTGCCTTGATGTTTTCTGACGAGGAATGGCTTAACTCGTCAATATGCCATGTGTTTGCTTGGCAGTAGAACCTTTCACCTTCTGAGACTTCTACGTATTGTTCAGCAGAAATGACATGCCTTACTTCGTCGTCAACTTCTAATCGGAAGGTTCCTCCCCCGGGTATCGACCCAACTACTGAATCATCCACTCGAAGGTTCACTGTGTAATAAGATGGGAGCCCATCGATACTAATCATAACCTGCATTGGCGAATATGCGGGCCTAACCATGGGTTCCAGATAAAAATTGATAGTTGTGTCTGACCCGTCCCATACTACAACTGTTTTCGATTGGGAGTCATCAAGTGTAACTGTTGAGAGCGTGACGGTCACGTCATATGTTCCGGCTGGAAGATAAGCTAGGTAGTAGCCATTTGAGTCTGTCCTTATGGTAGTGGCAAAGAATTCGCTTTCGGCAATTATGTTTGCGAAGCCTACCGGAAGATAATTTCTCAAGTAGTCTCTCGCGTAGATCTGACCTCTAATCGTTCCGCCCTGACCCTCAGTCAAGGCGGTGTTGGATGTTGATATGAGAATGAATAAGAGAAATGTAACAGCGTCTATCCTAGGGTCGCGCAATTTTTTTCCGTCCAGAGTATGTCTCAGCTTCCTAATATCAATCATCTTGGATGGTGTTGCCGTCGTCAAGGTTCTTCTTGGCGATCATAAGAACATAGAGCAGTGTTTCTAGAGGAGCCTAGCACCTTCGAAATCGATCTGCGAAGAAAACAATCTTCCCCTAGGAAAACAATCTCTGAACTTCTCAAGGATTTCCTCCACGAGATCTTTTTCAACCACTGCATGGAAAGCGTCACCTAGCATGTTCTGGGTTGCTCCCACTGAGCCTGATCTTTTCGCAGTTCTGATATTATCAGCAATTCTTTCTGTCATAAAACCAATCTTCAGGGCGAACTCTTCAGACTGGTTCAAGAAGTTCTTTAGATCTGGCCTTGAGAGAATTGATCTCATGGTTCTTCTTCCTTCTCTGGCAATTCTTTGGGAAATGATCTTGGAATTCAGGATTCGAGGTTTGGATATTGGGCAGTAGCATCCTGATATTAATCTGTATGATGGTTTGATGGGTATGCGATCAATCCTGCACACGCCAGGAGGTCCACCCTCCCTTTGGATAATGCACCCACCGACCATCAGAGGTCCAACTGTCCCGAGGCCCGTTCTGCACCTTATATCAGAAATGTGAGCAGCTAGACCAATCTCATCGTATGTCATTCCAAGGTTTAGCAGATCATTCAGCGCGAGTGCTGTTGATAATGCGCCGGCGGCACTTGTTCCATATCCAGATCCCGTTGGAATGGCAATGTGATGTTCAATCCTTAATTCTAGTCTCTTGTTTGTCCGTTCCAATAATAGTCTGGCAACAGCTTCAGTTGTCGAGGCAGCACTGGTGAGCCGCCCATTTATGAAGACGTGCATCTTGTTCTTCTTTGAGTGCTGGGCCTGCACGCAAGTCGTTGTTCCTTTTCTTGTGGTGAAGCCTCCTCCACGTGCCGCCATCAGAGTATCAGAAGAGAATGGCCTTGTTCTTTTCAGGGTATAAGGCTCGAAGAAGCTTGTGATTCCTCCGGGACTGAACGCTGCAATAGGATCCATTACGTTCACATTTGACTGTTAGTGGGAATTGTAGGGTGCTTTATCAGTCTTGGGACTGTTTGCAGAATTAATTCCCCTTTCTATTCTCCCAAAGCGTTTTATTTATGGTCTACATAGATTCAAGCCGTCAGGGAAAAGATAGCTTATGGTTTCGATTTCCCTAGGCGCCAAAATAGGCCTGATGATCGGCGGAGTCAGCTGCTTCGTAGTTGGTATACTGGTCTTCATATTGACCTTCACGTGGTGGGGGAAATGGGTAGATAGTATACTCTTTCTCCTACTTTTCGTTCCATTCGGCCTACTTTTCATGTTCGCCGCGCTGATATTCGGTACAAAACCCAGCAGGCCTAGATATCCAGGCTATCCCTCGCCTTACCAGCAATATCCAGGACAGTACCAAGCTGGGGGCCAGTACCCTCCACCACCGCAAGATTATGAAGGACAACAGAAGTATTATCGGCAGATGTATGATCAAGCCTATCAATCCGGTTACCAGCAGGGCTACTGGCTCGGTCTGCAGAAAGCCACGGAGCAGATGTACAAGAATTATCGACAACCATATCAGCAATACGCCCAGACATACTATCAATACCGCATGTAGTCATGAACAGAGCGCGCGCGCTCAATGCATATCATGCATGATACCGACCAAGTCATCTCTTATTCTTGATGTGTTCAGCACTGAAGATGTAATCCATCAACCTACTTACTATGAGATCAGCGGCTAGTTCGACCTTGGCGAACGTATCACAGCCCTGCATTTCAGTCAGGGCCAAAGATGTCTCAATCAATCTCTTTCTGAGACTCTCTGGAAGGTATTCAAGATCTTTCTTAAAGTTCTCCCTCTCAGCGTCTCTGCGTCCTTGGTAGCTTGAGGCCGCAGCAAAGCAAGCAAAGTCCTTGAATCTGCTGACAAGACAGAGCAATTCTTTCTTAGGATCGGACTTGGATAGATTCCAGGCATCAAGGTCCTCTTTGCTAGTTTTGGAAAATTGGAGCGAATATGCAAACTGGTCTTCAGTGAATTCGTGATCCAGAAGGAATTTCGTGGCCTCATAGTCCTTCACTCCTATCGAAATTAGGTATAGTGTGTTGACGGTGACAATTCTGGGAAGGCCGTATTCCTTGGTTGCCTCAGCTAGGGACCTTGGAACCGCGAAGATGTAGTACTCTGGCGATCCGTGCAGGACTGAATGTGCAACCTCATGTCTCAGAACCGCCTTCCTTAGAAGAGCATTGAACTCTCGTAGTCTCTCATAGGATATCATAATTCTCGGTATCCCGGTCCACGCCTCATGTGTTGCCACAAACCCCTCATCCAGACCTGATGATTGAATGCCAAAAGCATTCTGCTCTTGGGATGCATGCGCAGCCATCCTCGAGGAATCCTCAAAGACAATTACGTCGACTATCTCGAGTTCATGTGGGCCCAGTCTTAGATAGCAATCTTCCATGGTGGTTTTGATCTCTTCTATTGATTCGTCGGGGATTCTTCCGAATCTCTGAAGAATGATCTCCAAATGTCCACCTTCAGCTTCTAGATTTCATTTGCTCTGTAGGGCCTGCTGCTTCATATTCCCGCGGGTTCGGTTTGACTGGAGGACAGATCTGCAGGGAACGTTTTTAAATTGGGTTCTCTATCAGTTACAGATAACAAATCTGAGGTATATGGTTTGGGTGGCCGCCAAATTCCCTACTAGTTCCAAGAGGAACCATTCGAAAGAGACTTCAAAGACTCTGCGTCCTGAAGCAAATGCAAGATCTGCCCCCATTCTCGAAGGAATGCCTACAAAGACGCCGGTTCAACATGTCATGCTTTATGATACAACTCTCAGAGACGGAAATCAGGGAGTTGGAATCAACTTCTCTGTGGAGGACAAACTCAAGATCGCGAGGCGTCTCTCAGATTTCGGAATAGAAATTATTGAAGGAGGTTGGCCTAGCGCAGCCAATCCTTCAGAGGCTGAGTTTTTTAAACGTGTGGAGCATGAACGCCTGGGTGCGGCTATATCTGCTATTGGAGCCACCAGGAAGCCAAATTCAAGACCCAACAGGGATCGGAATCTTGAAGCCCTATTATCTATTGAGGCTGAATACGTAACGCTCGTGGGCAAGTCTTGGAGGCTTCACGTTGACAAAATTTTGGACACTACTGCTCAAGAGAACCTGCGCATGATAATCGACTCTATAGAATACCTTGGAAACCATGGCCGAAAGGTAATCTTTGATGCAGAGCACTTCTTTGACGGTTTCAAGGATGATCCTGAATTTGCCTTTCAGACTGTTGAAGTTGCCCGTAATAGCGGCGCGACTACAATCGTCTTGTGTGATACAAGAGGGAGTTCCACTCCAAAAGAAGTCTACGAGATAACCAGTTATGTTTCGAAGAATCTGGGCGGGCCTATCGGAATTCACGCCCACAATGACAGGGGGCTCGCCACAGCGATTTCTCTCTCTGCAATAATGGCCGGCGCAACACATTTCCAAGGAACAGTGAACGGGATTGGCGAGAGATGTGGAAACGCAAACCTCATAGAATTCATTGCGAACCTGGAGTTGAGTCTCGGATGCAAGATTGGCGTTGATCTCAAAAAGCTTACCCAGCTCTCGGACTATGTCTATGAGATCGCCAACCTTAGCCCTGACAACTATATGCCTTTCGTGGGCAGATACGCATTTGCTCATAAGGCAGGGATACACGGCCACGCAGTCCTAAGGTACTCGAAAGCCTACGAGAGTATCGATCCAAGTCTTGTAGGAAATAGTCGAATGATAACAGTCTCAAGCCAAGCTGGACTGGCAAACATAATATCAAAAGCTCAAGAGCTAGGTTTCAAACTGGACAGGGATCATCCCAAAGCCAGAAATCTTCTTCTTAAGATCAAAGAGCTGGAAGCGGCAGGCTACAACCTTGAAAACGCTAACGCAACCCTGACTCTCTTCTATGCTCGTAATCTAGGAGTCACCCTTCACTATTTCGACCTGGTAAATTGGCGGGCTTTCGTCACAGGTGAGGATGGCAGCGTCAGATCAGAAGGTACTGTCAAGCTAATGGTCGACGGAGAGACAATAGTCACCGCAGGAGAAGGAAACGGCCCAGTCAACGCGTTCGATACTGCACTGAGAAAAGCTCTGCAAGTCTACTATCCGGAATTGAGCAAAGTCAGGTTGATTGGGTATCGCGTAAGGGAGATAGATGTTGAGCAAGGAACCGCGGCTTCTGTCAGAGTCTTCATAGAATTTGAGGCTGAAGATGTGCACTGGTCAACAGTAGGAGTCTCATCTAATGTTCTCAAGGCGAGTGAAGAAGCGCTAGTTGATGGCTACATATACTACCTCTACAGAAGCGGAAAAGGAAGAAGCAAAGACCAGACAAGAGATCACAGTAAAGAGTACAAGTAGAGCTGACTATGCAGAGTCCGCCGAATCAAGAGACTTATATATCCCAGGATGAGAAGTAAGGTTTTGACCGCATACTAATTGCGGATCCGTGAATCAATGGCGGCGTCAACCCGACGGTAAGGGCTCGACAGCCCATGAATGAAAGGTTGACCTCCAATCGCGGGTAAAATGATGAGGGCCAAAACAAACCTAGAATATGCCTCTAGGAACGCTTCGGTCCAATACTGGTTCACAGTCTATCCTGCCAATCCTTAACCCTAACAAGGGTAAAGTAGACTGTATTTCAAAAAGTCCCAACTTGATGGGAGATATTCAAATCCGCTTGATCCTGGCGGACCCAACTGCTATCGGGGTGAGACTAAGCCATGCGAGTTGTGCGTTTCTTGGCCACGTTAGGGACGCAGCGTACGGCTCAGTAACATGTGGCTAATCTGCCCTCGGGACAGACATAACCCCGGGAAACTGGGGCTAATATCTGATAGATGAGGAAGCCTGGAATGGCTCTTCGTCCAAAAGACATTGAGGACATGCCTCTCAGTTTTGCCCGAGGATGAGGCCGCACCCGATCAGGTTGTTGGTGAGGTAAAGGCTCACCAAGCCTATAACCGGTACGGGCCGTGAAAGCGGGAGCCCGGAGATGGGCACTGAGATAAGGGCCCAGGTCCTACGGGGCGCAGCAGGCGCGGAACCTCCGCAATGCGCGAAAGCGTGACGGGGTCACCCCGAGTGCCATCCGCTGAGGGTGGCTTTTGCTTGGTGTAATCAGCCGAGTGAATAAGGGGAGGGCAAGTCTGGTGTCAGCCGCCGCGGTAATACCAGCTCCTCGAGTGGTTGGGACGATTATTGGGTCTAAAGCGTCCGTAGCCGGCCGGAAAAGTTCCCCGTTAAATCCGACGATCCAATCGTCGGGCTGCGGAGAATACTCTTCGGCTTGGGGGCGGGGGAGGTCGGCGGTAGTCCCGGGGTAGGGGCGAAATCTTATAATCCCGGGAGGACCACCAGTGGCGAAGGCGGCCGACTAAAACGCGCCCGACGGTGAGGGACGAAAGCTGGGGGAGCGAACGGGATTAGATACCCCGGTAGTCCCAGCTGTAAACGATGCAGGCTAGGTGTCGGGATGGCTACGGGCCACCTCGGTGCCGCAGGGAAGCCATTAAGCCTGCCACCTGGGAAGTACGGTCGCAAGGCTGAAACTTAAAGGAATTGGCGGGGGAGCACCACAAGGGGTGAAGCTTGCGGTTTAATTGGAGTCAACACCGGGAATCTTACCAGGAGCGACAGCTGTATGAAGGTCAGATTAAAGGTCTTACCGGACTAGCTGAGAGGAGGCGCATGGCCGTCGCCAGTTCGTGCCGTGAGGTGTTCTCTTAAGTGAGACAACGAACGAGACCCGTGCTCTTAGTTGCCATCGGGCTCCTTCGGGAATCCAGGCACACTAGGGGGACTGCTTCCGCTAAGGAAGAGGAAGGAGCGGGCCACGGCAGGTCAGTATGCCCCAGATCTCCTGGGCCACACGCGAGCTGCAATGGCTGGGACAATGGGTTCCGACCCTGAAAAGGGAAAGTAATCCCCAAACCCAGCCTCAGTTGGGATCGAGGGCTGTAACTCGCCCTCGTGAACATGGAATCCCTAGTAACCGCGTGTCATCATCGCGCGGTGAATACGTCCCTGCTCCTTGCACACACCGCCCGTCGCTCCACCTGAGTTTGGTTTAGGTGAGGCGTAGTCTTGTTGGCTACGTCGAACCTAAGTTAGACAAGGGGGGAGAAGTCGTAACAAGGTGGCCGTAGGGGAACCTGCGGCCGGATCACCTCCTTAGAAAAAAACCGTTGTTTGGGTTAAGGGGCACAAGGGCAGACTGTGAACCGCTGCTGATGCAGCCTCCAAGACATTTCTTGGAGGCGAAGGGTTGAGTGGGCTTTCTGAAGCTCACGGTGAAGACCATGCATAGGCCTTAGACGCTAATTCGATGTGTGGGTTCCTGAGCAAGCTTGGCATGATACGCCACTTGATGGATGGCTTGGCTTGGGCGCTGATGAAGGGCGTGGCAAGCTGCGATAAGCTCCGGGTAGGCGCACGCGGCCTTCGATCCGGAGATTCCCTAATGGGACCTCCCGCTACAGGTAACACCTGTAGCACCCCTAATAGGGGGTGGGAACCCCCCGAACGGAAGCATCCAAGTAGGGGGAGGAAGAGAAATCAATCGAGATTCCCTGAGATAGCGGCGAGCGAAAGGGGAAGAGTCCAAACCGAACCTGTGTAGGAAACTATGCAGGAATGTGGTGTTGTAGGGCCCGACCGCTCCCTCGCCTGTGAAGTTGAAGTGGCCTGGAACGGCCTGCCACAGAGGGTGAGAGCCCTGTAGACGTAAGCAGGCAGGGTCTGGGTTGGTGTCCCTGAGTACTATGCCCTGGTTCAGGCATAGGAAGCTGGGAGGAAACAACTTCCAAGACTAAATACGTCCCAAGACCGATAGCGCACCAGTACCGTGAGGGAAAGCTGAAAAGCACCCCGGAAGGGGGGTGAAAAGTGCCTGAAATCAGGTGGTCATAGACGTGTACGGTCTGAAAGGGTAGATCCCCTCCGAAGGAAACCTTAGCAATGAGGTAGTACGAGGAGGGGGGACCAGGATCGTACGTTCCGTTTAGTACCACGGGCCGGGGAGTTCATCTTCGTGGTGAGATTAAAGGTTCAAAGCCTGAAGTCGGAGGGAAACCGACAGTCCGCAGCTCCGGTTCATCCGGTGTGAGGGACGGGATCTGAAAGGGTCTGGAATCACGGGGATGACACTAGAAACCGAGTGATCTAGCCCTGGGCAGGGTGAAGCCCAGCGAAAGCTGGGTGGAGGCCCGAACGGGTGTTGACGTGCAATTCACTCCGTTGACCTGGGGCTAGGGGCAAAAGACCAATCTAACTCGGTGATCGCTAGTTCCCGCCGAAATATCTCGCAGGATAGCTCAGCCGGAGGTTTCTGGCAGGGTAGAGTACTGATTGAGAAGCAAGGAGCCGAAAGGCTCTCCTTCTCGTTCAAACTTCAAATATGCCAGAGCTGTAGAGGGCTGGAGACGGGCATGGGGGGTAAGCTCCTATGCCGCGAGGGGAACAACCCGAACCAAGGTTAAGGTCCCAAAATCCTAGCTAAGTGTAGAAATAGAAGGTTGTCCTCAACCAGAGACAGCTGGAAGGTAGGCTTAGAAGCAGCCACCCTCCAAGCAGTGCGTAACAGCTGACCAGCCGAGGTTGGGGGCGCCGAAAATAGACGGGGCTAAGCTAGGTACCGATACCTTGGAACACGGTTTACGCCGTGTTGGTAGGCGGGCGTTGTGGTTGGGTGGAAGCTGGGCCGTGAGGTCCAGTGGACTAGTCACAAGTGTAGATCCCGGCGTCAGTAACAGCTAAGAGGAGTGAGAATCTCCTCCGTCGAAAGGGCAAGGGTTCCCCGGCAATGCGTCGTCAGCCGGGGGTAAGTCGATCCTAAGGGAAGCCTCAACCGAGCATCCCGAATGGGAAACCGGTTAAGATTCCGGTACCACGAAGATACACGCGGTAACGCAAGCCTGTAGCCTGACGCTTCTAGATAGGTTGAGTGGGGCCGTCGCTCCATTTAACCTCCTAAGTCCAGGGAGTACCGTAATGGTGAGAACTGGGCGAATGAGGGAATAGCCACTCGCTTTAGGGTGGTTCAGCCGATTCTTGGAGCCAATGAAAAGGGTTACAGGATGGATTCTTCGTGTTCGTACCAAGAACCGACACAGGTGCCCTAGGTGAGAAGCCTCAGACGTATCGGGTCCAACTCAGGGCGAGGGAACTCGGCAAATTAGCCCCGTAACTTCGGAATAAGGGGTGCCTGAAACTTTAGCTTCGGCTGGAGCTTCAGGTCGCAGTGACAAGGGGGGGGTGACTGTTTAATAAAAACATAGGTGGCCGCGAGCCCGAAAGGGTGTGTACGGCCGTTGAATTCTGGCCAGTGGTGGTACCTAAAACTTGGGTCCAACCGAGCTAAGGGCCACTAAACGCCGGGAGTAACTCTGACTCTCTTAAGGTAGCCAAATGCCTTGTCGTGTAAGTTACGACGTGCATGAATGGATCAACGACCTCCCCGCTGTCCCCGCCTGGGGCCCGGTGAACCCACATAACTTGGACGAACAGTCCAGGATCTCCCAGCGGGGCGAAAAGTCCCCGTGGAATTTTACTGCAACTTGCCGCTGGGGTGTGTCTGCGGGTACAGAGTGTAGGTGGGAGCCTTCGAACCATCCTCTCCGGGGGGTGGGGAGGCAACAATGTAACACCACCTATCTGCGGTTACATCTCTTACCGGAGGCAACTCCGATACAACGGCAGGCAGGCAGTTTGGCTGGGGCGGCACCCCCTTGAAAAGATATCAAGGGGGCCCAAAGCTCGACTCATCCGGGTCAGAAATCCGGAGTAGAGGGCAAGACCAAAAGTCGGGCTGACTGGATCCTCCATAGCAAGGGATCCAGAGGCGAAAGCCGGGTCTAGCGATCATTCATGTCCCTTTTGTTGGGGGCTGGATGTGACAGAAAAACTACCCCGGGAGTAATTGGCTCGTCTCCTCCGAGAGTCCCTATCGACGAGGAGGATTGGTTCTCCGTCGTCGTCCCTTCCCATCCTGGGTCCGCAGCAGGGCCCAAGGGCGCGGCTGTTCGCCGATCAAAGGGGAATGCGAGATGGGTTTAGACCGTCGCGAGACAGGTCGGATTCTACCTGCTGGGAGTGTTGGTCGCCTGAGGGGAAGGCGCCCCTAGTACGAGAGGAACGGGGTATCGTAGCCTCTAGTTTACCGGTTGTCCGACAGAGCAGAGCCGGGCAGCCACGCTGTCGAGGATAAGGGCTGAAAGCATCTAAGCCCGAAACCTCTCCCGAAAATAGGCGGCCGATCCAAACCCCATAGTGGCGACTCTGGTAACAGAGTCGCTGGTTTGGACGAGAGCTCTCAAAGAAGATGAGGTTGATGGAGCAGGGGTGTACGCACCAAGGCTTAGGCCGAGGCGCTTAGCCCGCTGCCCCCAATCGCTCAAGGTGCCAAGCCCTCAAAAGGATCCTTTACATCGAAGCGAAATCCGAAGGCCTATGTATGGTCAATTTTCAACCCAAAGACTTAATCACAGCGACACAGCAGATTCTAATTGGTTGGCGAGCCGGTGGGCAGCTGCCGAGCTTTTGCTTGTGGAAACTCCACCCACAATGCGGTGGCGTGGCACGTAAAGTGTCGGATGAGAGTCCGGGCGCAGGCACAGAAAGCGGACCTCGCCAAGCCACAAACTATGATGCGGCGACGCTGAGCGGCTTTGTGAGGGTGAAATAGCCGGCCCACGTTGTGAAAGGAGTAATAGGCGCCTGTGAAGACCGCGTGAGGCGCGGGTACTCCGACTAGATGAATGCTGCCTAAAACAGAAGGTGGGTTACGGCCGGGACGCCAACCACACAATCAACATCGGAGCAAAAGTATGAAGATGAATTGTTGCAGTATTGCAGCTCTAATGCTTAAGACTATCCAATTTTTTGGAACCCATACCCCCCGCACCACCGGTATATGGGTTTGCATAGGCAGTAGTGTTCATTGATGATGCGCTTTTTCAGTCATTTATAGATTTATCTACGTCTTTATGTTATTTTTGTTTAGATTTATGCCCGTTTGGTATCTGGATAACTAGAGTGGACGCAGGCGACATCAGAACTTTTGAGGGAATAATAGCTCCGAGACACTGACAGGATGCTCAGTCTATGATTCCCAGACTGGGTCATTGATGTACAGCCTGCAGGGGACTTGCAGATGGATTGGAGATGTTGAAGAATAGATGTACCTCTCAGATCCGGTACAAAGGTGAGACTTGGAAGTGGGATACAATCATTCTCAATAAGGTTCAGTAGTTGACTAGATGCGCACGCGCGTATACTGTAACTGACTTTGGCGAACTCCTCGATGAGAAGTGTTAAGAAGAGATTGTATGAAGGAATTACTTGCAGGCCGACGGTGTCAGGTGAGGTTGAGGCTGCTTGTTAGGTTAAAGGCCTTGCGAAGAGTAGTGTACAACTTAGCATACCATAGAGACCTACAGGGCTTGTTCTACAGGATTATTCGCGACTCTGCATTTGCGACGCTCCACGACAGGAAAGGATGCAAGTATTTCTCCTTCTCCAACATTATTCCGCCAAGCAGAACAATTGATGAAGGCTCAGGTAAGACTTTGATAGTGGCTTCCCCAGACAGCCAATTCATTGAAACAGTATCAAATGTCCTGGAGCAGATGCAAGGCAAAGAGGTCAGAATAGGCGGGATGGCGTTCAGGGTTGAGGCAGCAAGGATCTTTGACCATGATCTTCCACGGGATGATTCTGGCACATTTACTCTGACGAGTGGGACACCGATAGTTGTCAGGGTCCCTCAGAATCGGCTGCAAGAGTATGGGATCACTCCAAAGCACCCTTACCGGTATGTTTACTGGAGGAAAGAACATACCCCAACAGCCTTCATGAAACAGCTTGAGGAAAACCTTGTAAAGAAATACAATGAATACTACGATACAGAACTGGAGCCGACCCAGATTTTTGAGCAGCTTCAATTCAAAAAACAGGTTGCAGTCCCATTAAGAATGAAGGGGAAAGAATCAATAATTATTGGAACCCTGTGGGATTTTCACTTTGCGCCTCTGGATGACTTGAGAAGGAACTTGCTTCAGTTTGGATTAGATGCCGGGTTGGGTGAGATGAATAGCTTAGGATTTGGATTCATAAACATGAAGCCCAGCTTAGATAGGTAGGTGAAGAGATTCTTGATCACAGCCATCGCAGCGTTAGGTCGAGCTCTCTCAGGCAAAACTGATTCAGAAGCTTGGCTTGACCACACTAACGCAAGAATCGTGTTAGCACTAAGATTCTCACTAAAGACTAACAAGGTCAAATACATTGACATCGATATTGAAGAGAAAAAAGATGACAACCTGTATCTCTACAGAAGAGACTTGACGGGTAAACCCGGACTGTTCTTGACCGGCAGAATCACTAGGTTTGATCTTCAGGCACTCCAGAAGCAATTGAACCTTCTAAAGAAAGATGGAAAGGGCAAAGAGACCAGAGAATCAATAGACGATTTCTTGAGAAGAAAACTAGACTGGTTCTCAAAGGGCAGTATTATCGCAGACAACAACTTGTTGGCAATGCTCGGGAAAAATAGCAAGGTCATATTGGAGTCTATTATCAAAGAGATGGAAAAGAAGTCGAAGAAAGTCCACTCTGATTTTCTAACGAAGGTTAAGAATATTGAACCGGAAGAAATGCTTGTCACGGTGAAACTCGTTCGTGGATCAAAAGAGTATCACATAGGCGAATTCCCTGATTTCGTTGAGATATTCAAACGAGCCACCATAAGGACCAAACAGAGTGGTATGGCAACCTGTAGTGTGTGTAACAAAAGTGGTGACATGGCCAAGTTCAGTCATCCAGCACTTCCTTTTGTCACTCTGGACAAGCCAGGTTATATTCCATTAGGGGATCGAGAACAGGCCTACAAGGTTTTTCCTTTATGTGTTGATTGCTACACGGATTTGCGCAACGGCAAAAAATTCGTGGAAGATAATCTGGATTATTCGATATCTTCTATCCAGGGGAGAAAAGGCGAGGTAAACTTCTGGCTAATTCCAGTAATCGAGAACCCTGAGCTGACTATGTCATTCATGAGAGATCTGGGAAGATCTGGAACCAGAGTCACGGGAAAAGGATCGGCCCAACTACTCTACTTGAGCAATCTCAGAGATTTATGCAGCACCATGGGCGTCATAACTGCGCTAGCAACTGAGGACTTCGACTCACCCGACTCTTATATGACTTTTGCAGCTCTTTTCTACACCAAAGACAAACAAGGGCATATGAGACTCATATCGAGGTCTGAAGGAATCTATCCGAAACGACTCAGATACGTCACTTACATAAAACAAACAGTCGACTCGATGTACCCATTCACAGTAGTTGGAACGAGATTTGGTTTTCCTCTCCTAAGAGAATTTCTAGCATCACCTAGGGCTGGATCAAGATCTGTATCTGAAGGCTGGTACAAAGATTTAGCATCAACCCTTGGCGACATATTCACTGGAAGACCTCTAAACAAGCAACTCGTCTATCAAGCTGCCATAAGACGCATACAAGATGTAGTAAGAAAACAAACAAGTCTGAGCGTTATAATGGATACATCTTTTAAAGCCTTGAGCCTAATAGAGTATGTCGAACATCTTGACCCATCGGAGAGAGAGGAAAAGGTTTCAATGGGCATAAGCAGAGAATCAGTGAAGAACGACCCTGTTTTGCAAGTCAAGAGCTTCTTAGACACCCATTCAAAACTGCTTATGAATGAGACCCTTAGAGCCGTGTGTGCAGCTGGCATAGCCACTGGAATTATCCTAGAAGTTCAAAAAACGACGAGAAAATCCATGCCTTTTTGGGGAAGACTCAATCGTCTTGACATGGACATTGAAAGGATGAGCCAACTCTTCCCAGAAATCCTAAACAAACTACATGAATACGACTTTCACACTTACGACGAGTTATTGGCATATCTGGGCAGTCAGGAAATCTCAGGTCTTGATTTGCAGCAAGATCCGCCTAAGGACTTGATCAACCTCGCCTTCGCGGTGGGCATCTCACAAGGTTATCTTATCGTACACCATAGAGAAATGTGATTGTTATGAGCAAAGAGAAACCCATTGCATCGCGTTCTGAAATATTGTTCTGCTATGATGCGAGAATGTGCAATCCCAATGGCGATCCCGATGAGAATCGCCCCAGAATAGACCGTTTGACCGGAAGAAACTTGGTAACAGAATTCAGACTGAAGCGTACAATAAGGGACTACTTAACCAAACAGATGAACAAGCCAATCTTCCTAAGGGAGGAAATAGCTAGCGATGGAACGAGAAAAACCATCGAAGATCTCGCGGAAGCTCATGTAAAGAA
>Ga0315282_10003685_pt1 | contig 27352 bp, 27 predicted proteins | sample YL17G07_20_MG_FD_203693 | JGI IMG/M metagenome (GOLD analysis project Ga0315282, IMG submission 203693) | Sediment microbial communities from Yellowstone Lake, YNP, Wyoming, USA - YL17G07_20 | ecosystem: Environmental > Aquatic > Freshwater > Lake > Sediment | place: USA: Wyoming | collected...
AAACGCGGGGACTGTCAGGAACTCTCATAATCATCAACAAGCCCCTTACACCCCCGCCCTTAAATACTAAAACCTATTCTACCACCACAACCCATCACACAACAAGCTCGGAACTACTGACAGTGGTTTATAGGCGGCGGGCGAGCCAGTATAGTGCCTCGGCGGCCCCTTCGCCGTAAGGCTTTTGCGCCACGTAGTCGGCGGCGGCCTTGATCTCGGCTGTGGCGCTGCCGGCGGCGAGGCCCATGCCGGCAGCGTTGAACATGTGGATGTCGTTCGCCGAATCGCCTAAGGCCGCGAAGTTCTCCGGCTTCAGCCCCATTATGCGGGCGACCTCTACGAGGCCCGTGCCCTTATTGACGTTTTTATGTTTTAAGTGAAGGGCGAACTTCGTGTCGACGATCTCCAGGCCCGGATATTCTTTCTCCAGGACCTCGCTGGCCTTTTCCAGGTCTATGGTGCGCCTGAACGCCAGCTCGGACATGCGGTACCGGTCGTCGAGCTGCTCCATGCCGGGGAAATATTTTTTGAGCATGGCGGCCGCGCCCCTGCATTCTTCGATGTCGGCCAGCACGAGGGGCTTTGAGTCGTAGCCCGCCTGGATGACGCCGCCGTTCTCCCCGATCATGGCATCGCTGGCGCCGATGAGCTTGCTGGCCGCCCTCACGAAGCAGATCACATTGCCCGTGGCCAGGACGACGGGGATGGGGAGCTTGCGGATGGCGATGACGGCATCGGTGCTAATGTGACGTAGCATATCGGTGAGGGTGCCGTCGATGTCCGCCACGACGGCCTTTATCCTGGCTATGGCTAAACCTCCGCTCGATATCTGGCGTAGAAATAGATATACGTGATGGTCAGGGCGATTTCAGGACCAGGACCGGGAAATTCGAGGCCCCCACGACGGTGAGTGCCAGGCCCAGCTCTGCCATCGCGTCCATGAGTATCAGCGATGCGTCCGCCTCCTCGGCCGCCGAGATGAGCGACGCGCCGGGGCTGCCCTTTTTAACGAGCGACATGGCGTCGATCCCCCCGGCTTTCGCCTCTCCGGCGAGCTTCTCTGCGCCTTTGCCGCATTCGTCCGAAAAACAGGAGAACACGACGCTGCCAAGGCTAACCTCTTTTTTAAGGGCCTGCAGCGCCCCCAGCCGGGCGGAAGCGTCCCCGGTGGCGGGGCAGGCCACACGTCGGAACAGGTTCGTGCAGTACCGGTCCATCGCCTCGCCCGCCCGGTCGACGGCCTCAGAAGAAAGCTTTGTCATGACGAGCACGTTCCGGTCGCAGTTCCTGATGAGCTCCATGGTGGCGCTGCCCCCTATCCCCTCGGGCTTATGGTAATTTACGACGACGAGGGAGGCGTCGACCCGCCTGGCCACGTCGCATATCTCCCTGGCGGGCACGCCGGGCACGAGGTGGACGTCCACCTCGACGCCCCGGTTGCGCTCCACGTTCAACATTTCCTCTAAAAAGCCCTTTGCCTCGAGCATTCGGGGCTCGATGAGCTGAGGGTCAATATGGGTATCCTCGCCGGCCACGTGCATTAAATGGATCTTTTTTGTCTTCCCGATGACGCCCACGCAGGGCAGCATGAAGGGCGACTCCGAGAAGTCCGTCGCATATAAAATATTCTCGAACATCTAAACTACAGATAATTTTATAAAAATATAAATTATTCCGAGGCTTTCTTGTTCACGGCCTCCTCGACGACGCGGCGGATGTCCTGGACTTTGTCAAGGACCGTGATACATTCCATCTTTCTGATCCTGTTGACGTTCTCCACGTCCACGTCCCGGATGTAGAGCGTCAGCCTCTTGCCGCCGGGGAGGATGGTATCGAGTTCGCCGGGCGTGTTGTCGGGCGGGTACAGGTAGACGGGCACCCGGGCTTTCGCCGCCATCGCCACGGAGCTCGTCAGAAGGGTGTCCGCGATCCCGTACGCTATCTTGGCGGTCGTGTTAGCCGTGGCTGGCGCCACGAGGAGCATGTCGTAGTGGCCCGTCTGAAGCTTGCCCACTAAAAAGGGGGTGTTTGCGTCCAACTCGGCCCTTAAGTCGTAAAACTCGTCCTCCAGCATGCCCCACACCCTATACCATTTTAACACCAGCTTGGCGCTCTTCGAGGCGTAGACGTCAACGTTAAGGTTATGCTTTTTCTTCAGCTCCACCATGAGGGCGCAGATCGCCTCGATCTTGTCGCCGCAGCCCGTGATGCCCCACGCGATGCGGACCATCATGCCACCTTCCTTTCTAATGCGCTGTGGAACCGCTTCAGCGTTTTCCTTAGCGTCCGCAGCCCTTCCTCGTCCGCGGCGACGCCCTCGCTCCCTTTATCCTGCGACCAGAGGGCGCCCCCCTGGTTGGCCCCATATGCGCCCCCTCCCACGGGTATCATCTCAGTAATGACGTAAAAGCTATTGATCATGTTTAGGGCCACATCCTGGCCGCCGTTGCGGTCCCCGCCCACCGCAAGGCCCATCCCTACTTTGCCATTAAAAACGTGCGGGTCCATCGCCAGCAGGGCGCGGCACCGGTCCATCATGGTCTTTAATTGTCCGGATAACGTGCCCTGGTAACACGGCGTGCCCATGACGACCCCGTCCGCCCACAGCATGCCCTCGAAGAAAAACTCTTGAACAGCGTCCTTCTGGATGCAGCCCTTCTTCTCCCGGACACAATAATCACAGTGTAAGCAAAACCTGATGTCCTTGCCCCTTACCGAGAAATACCTCGTCTCGCAGCCCTTCTCCTTCAGGTAGTCCAGGGCATAGTTGACCGCGTAGTGGGTGCCGCCCAGGCGGGGGCTCCCGCTTATTCCAAAAACCTTCATAGGCGCCTCTTTATATTAATGGGCGGACGAGGACAATAACTTTTCTCATCGTCTTTTAGCCTTGACGTTGCCCGTCGTCTTGTTGGTCCTCATGACGCCCGTTATCCACCCCATAATGGCCCGCTCGTCCTTCGAGGATACGCTTCCCGCCTCGACGGCCCTGCCGAAGGCCTCGATGGCGTCCTGCACCTTCAGGAACTTTTTATGGGCGATGCACTGGTCGACGTACAGGGGATAGACCTCGTCGGACAGGCCATAAAGTTCCCTGATGGGCCCTAACTTCTCCATGATCTCGGCCTTTACGGCACCGCGGTTGCCGTTCGCCAGCCCCCGTATCAAGTAAGAGAACACGGTGGCGGCGGCGTCTTCCTGCTCGAGCTTGTCCATGGCTGTGCACCCATTTTACCTTATGGGCTCCGGTAAAAATAAATAATTTCCCCCTGCGGCGTGGGATCGATAAAATTTATGGGCCGCATGGCGTTAAAGTCCATGTATGCATGACATCGTGTTCAGGCCCCTCAGGCCCCGCTTCCGCCGTGTGCATGAAGAAAAAGATCGCATGAGCTAAAAATGAGGAGGACGGCTAGTCCCTCAGCCCCTCGCTCGTAACGGAGAAGATGGCCTCGCCCTCCGGCAGATTAGGCGAATCCACGAGCCTGGCTATCCTCTTTTCTCCCTTGGATTTTCTCAGGTATATCCTGAAGGTAGCGGTGTGGCCCACGATGTGGCCGCCGATGGGCCTCGTCGGGTCCCCGAAGAAGGCGTCCGGCTTCGCCTGCACCTGATTCGTCACTACTATGGCGGCGTTGTTGATGTCGCCGAACCGCATCAGGTCGTGCATGTGCTTGTTTAATTTTTGCTGCCTGTCTGCCAGGGTGCCTCTACCCACGTACTCGCTCCTGAAGTGGGCCGTCAGCGAGTCCACGATGATGAGCTTGACGGGCCTGTCCGAATCCCTCATCTTCTCGGCCAGCTCGGAAGCGCTCTCTACCAATAAGATCTGGTGGTTGGAGTTGTACGCCCTCGCCACGTGGATGTTCTTGAGGAACTCCTCGGGCTCCAGGTCCTCGCCGTTCTTCAGCCCCTTGACCATCTGGGCGATCCTTTCGGGCCTGAACGTGTTCTCGGTGTCGATCATGATGACCGAGCCCCCGAGGCCGCCCTCTTCCGGCGGAAGCTGGGCGTTCACGGCCAGCTGGTGGGCCGCCTGGGTCTTGCCCGAGCCGAACTCCCCGTAGAACTCGGTTATCGATTGCGTCTCCACGCCGCCGCCCAATAGCTCGTCCAGCGCGCTGGAGCTGGTCTTGAGCTTGCCGACCTGCTTGCGGCGCTCGAACACGGCGTCCCCGGTCTCGAACCCTCCGATGTTGGAGCATTTCTTGGCCGCCGCCACGATCTTGGAGGCGGTGTTTTCGCCTACCTCCGCGGCCGATGCCAGCTCTGCGGGCGATGCGACAGCTATCGCCTCTATTGATGTGTATCCTGCCTCTTTGAGCTTGTCGGCGGTCGCAGGCCCCACGCCAGGTAGATCCTCTATCGTCATTCTTTCTGCCATTTTGAAAACCTCTCGGCTAATATTATAATTACTATGCCCCGTAGCCTATATAGAACGTTATCCATGCGAGGTGAAAGTAATATTTGTCCTTTATAATTTGGGATTATCGCTATGTTATGAATACTTTCCTTTTTATGAAAAATAGGTTTACGTACCGTGGTGAATGTAAAGTAAAAATAGGAGTTATCGACATGCAGAAGAAAGATGGTTAGGCATCCTTTCCTCTTTTGTTTTCATCGTGACTCGGTTAGTCGTGTTCTCAGGGATGTGGCGGACTATGCCGGCTGGTTGAACGATGAGGTGTTGAAGAATATTGCGAGTTGCAGTTTCGAGGTTGACAAGCTCTGGACCATGGTAAAAAAGAGAAGCACATCGTATACATTTAACAAATAGGCTGTAAAATAAATAAAAAGGATACCCGGATTTGGGGTATCCAGATTTTTTCATCAATTCCCTTTATTTTATGGAGATCCGTACGCTTTTAACCATGCCATCATCCAGGTGTATGTTTAGCTGATACGTTCCCACTGACATGTCATCCGTGTTCAGGTTGTAAATATACAGGTTATCTTCTGTGCTATACCTGAACATATTCCCGGTATCCGATGCGCTTGTTGATACTGGTTCTTCAATTGAACCGAGGATGTCGCCGCCTATTTTCTGGTATGTCAGGTTTGCCACCGCTGTGCTTACATATTTTCCATCAGCATCTGCTATCCTGAACTTAACCGGGACCGTGCTGCCATGTTTGAATACACTACTATTATTTACTTTAATAGGCGGCATGAATCCCTGAAAGTCATAGGCTATAATATAGCTGGATATCCTTGTGGCATTGTTGCCCGCATTATCGACGGCGGAAATGATAAATGCCTTAGCACCTACGGTACTTGTGTCAACTGGCTCACCCACGGCTATGCCATTGACGCTGGCAATGCCGGAGAGCGAATCAACTACATCCCAGCTCGTAACTAGCGACGAGTTCAGCAAATATACGCCACCGTCTGCCGGGATATCTATAACGATCACCGGCATCGTTTTATCTATCCATATAGTGGTGTTGCTCGCAGGCTCAATGTTGCCTGCGTTGTCGATCGAGCGATAGAACACTGTCGTTGTACCTTCAGTCGCGATCGTCAAAGGCTCGATGTACCGGTTCCAGCTAACTCCGTCGAATCCGTATTCCGTGATGTTGACACCCGAGCCATCGGCACCGTCGGTCGCAGTCAGGTTTATAACAACATCCGACACGTACCAGCCATTATTACCCGCAGTTCCGGATAGTGCCAGTGTTGTTGAAGGTGGCTCGATATCGAATGGAGCCGTCCTTGCCGTGTGAGTAATTATTGTCTGGTTTATGTTGCCTGATCTGTCAAATGTACGAATACCCAAGGTATATTCCGTATCCGGTATTAGGTCAGTGGCGTTATACCATGCAACGCCAGATGTGACGTTGGTCTGGAAGACACCATTCAAATATACCATTGCGCCAGCCAGGTCACGATCTGCAGGGTTACTCCAGGTCCAATTGATGTGTGAACTGGTATAGGTTGTATTATGCAGGTTCGTTACGCTCGCCGGGGGAGTGAAGTCGGGCATGCGGGTCAAACCCACGTGCAGATCGGTTACCGGCGGAGGAATATTTACGATGATACTGTCCGCCGGGTAATAGTCCTCTGCTTCCACATGTACGCGGTAAGACCCTTCAACGACGTCCCACTGATACTGTCCGTCATTTCCGGTAATCTGCGGATTAACGTCAGGCTGTGCGACCGGCGGGCTCAGGCCTGCGGGCACGTTCTCCCACCCTCCCTGACCGTCGGGGCGCTGTAGCCAGACTGTCACGCCTGAGATACGCTCGCCTGTGGCTATATCGTAGATATAGCCAGACGGATCTATGTAGATGCTGAACGTAACCGCTGTCTGTCCTGCCACAATGTAAGTGATCGTGGCAGCGCCGTGCCTCGGGTAGAACGTCGTAGTGTAAGACCATGTGCCGGATGACGTCTGCTGCATCGGGCCCGTAATGTCCGTACCACCATCGTTTACGTGAATATTTATGCCGACATCAGTCGCACTCGGGTTGTAGTATGTGAACGTTACTGGGTTACGCCAATATACAGACGGTACACCGCCGCTATAGCCGTTTATCGGACTGATGCCGACACCGGGAGGCAAGCCCGTCCCTGTTACCCTGGTGGATACGCTTGCACTATTATCGTCGTATCTCGTTTCAATAGCGGATGTGCTTATCGACACGGTATTCGTGAGCGTGGTCCCTACTGGCATGCTGGCAGGAACTCTTATTGTCACTGTCTCGTATCCTTTACCCGCAGGGAATTCCGATATCGTGCCTAAGTTCCAGGTCACCTTTCCTGTCGCTGGCGCATAGGTGCCGCCATCAGATGCTGAGACGAACTCCACCCCCGAGGGAAGCGTATCCTGCAGCACTACATTCGAAGCCGGAGTATTGCCGAAGTTGTTATAGTACAGCGTGTAGGTCACAGTATTCCCGTGATCTATAGACGTCGGGCCATTCTCCGATACGCGCATGTTCGTACCGCTGAAAGTTGGGAACTTGAACAGGATTGCAAGGTTAGGGTTGATCACTTGCTTATTATATGAATATTGCAATCCTTGGCCTGTACCACTCTCTATGCCTACGGTCGCAGACCCTCCATTATTATAGGAACCACTTGGGGGCGTGGCATCTACGGAGCCGCTAACAGTTCCGAAGTAGACGGTCTTATACTGGAACTTGATGTTATTTGTACCCTCATAAAGGATCGCTTCGAATGTGATCCCGCTTGTAGAGCTATAGTAGTGCTGGCAATTATTCCATTCCACGACGAACTGGCGGTTCGGCGCAGTCCCTATGGTCTTATAGTAAATGGCATCCGCTGATCCCCAGGTGACCAGGTCATCCCAGTATGGGGCTATGAAGTTATGCGGCGTGCTACTGCCAATGGGCTGGTTCTGGTATTGGCCGGTCCCTCCGCTCGCAAGCACTATACCATTATTAGTTATACTAACCTGGCTATAATCCGTACCATAATAGTTAAAGAAAAATCCAACCGGTATATTATTTACATACAAATCATCGCTATTCGGCAGGATAATCGTCCCGATGGAAGTTATATCAATCCAGTCGTAAGCCGGACCGCTCTGCATATTACTATCCTTAAACGTATATCCATAGTAATCAGATACAACTGGCGGATTCTTACCGGATAACGATTGAGGGATCTGCGGAGGATTTTGAACGTTTTGCTGTCCACCGCTTGGATCATAATACGTATTCACCCAATATGCGCTTCCCGGCTGAAGAGATGTTAACGGCTTATAATTAGGGCAATAACCGCCAGAACTGCCATAACTCTGTCCGCTATAATATGACCAGATGGCATTACAATAACTCCAGATATCCTGGGCATTGTTATATGAGCTACCCGGGCTACTTGCCGTTAAGCTCGGATATCCAACAAAGTTCCAAGCATTTGTTTTTAGCGCATTGTATGGAATGCTGATAAATGCAGGTTCGAAGCCGCTCACGGTAAATGACCTGTCCGTAGAACCTGTATAGTACATATAGTATCCCTGGTAAGGGCTGATCGTTTTTAACTCATCAATTATCGCGTATACATTTGATGACGGCTTCGGTAACCCTTGAGGGCTATGATACCTCCACTGTGGAAGAATGTTTTCCGATTCTGCGTGATAAGCCCATACATCTGAGATCTGGGACGCTATCTCCGGAGGGAAGAAAGAGTCGACGTACTTATTGGAGTTTTTTAGCTGCACAGGCACAGAAATGAGATTCCAGCCCGGATGAAGCGCAATTGTATAACTCCGAGTTACCGGACTCGGGGCATTCGGATCGGGCGTTCCTATATGGAAATCATCATAGACGAGTTGTCCAGAGATTCTAAGGTATCCGCCGAAAGACCCATGCACAGGTAAATTGAACTCGTCCGTAGTGTCCATAGTTCCAACTGTTACCCATATACAATTATTCTCGTCTAGAAGTGCAACAGATTTTTCCCACATATTACTTAAAAACTCCCGTGCAATATCAGTAATATCTAACACGTCAACAATATGAGCAAAGGTTTCAGCAATTTTTTCAGCAATTCCAAGTAAAATTGCTAATAATATTCCTAGAGCTACTATTACAGTTGGAGCAGTAACAATTAATAGTGACGAGCCTTGATCTATATGCCAATAGTCTAATTGATCACCGGTGATAGGCCATGTAGTTGATGAAAGTAATGCATTATATGCAGGATGTGCATATGGTTCGCTACTTAAAAATGAGCCTCCTATTACGAATGGTATGCCATCCCAGTTCCAAGATGCTTCACTTGTACTTACCGCTTCATTCGTGCTAGCCACCTTTGATGACATCTGACCAGACTCTTTAGATTGCAGAATTTTTGCTAAAGACGATGATTGTGGAATAGGTGCCAGAGGATCAAAATCTGTTGTTAAATTATTGGTTATTCCATTACTCTCCAATTGAGTAATATATGAACCGTTATTCTGAGTAGTATTAAAATTTATAACAGTACAATTTGACGTCGTTAGATTTTTTATTTCCATGGTAGCATAAGTATGCTCATTATTATAATTTACTTTAAGTTGATAATTACCTACCTGGTATACTTGAGAAGTGGTTGTATTTTCTAAAATTGTAATATTTGGTGTTTCAAGCGTTCCAGATTCGACTATGATTTTTTGCGAATCTGCATATACACAAGGTGCAAAAAAAGTTGAAACAACAGATATAATAATCAACAACGATACGATACTAATGATTCTTTTATATAATTTCATAATACCCTCCCGCCTTATTTAGATTATATATGCTATTACATTACATGCTTATATATATATTACTGTACTATTGGTAATATAAAAACTGCTTATAATACAATCGAATTGTTATATTATAAGTATATCTATTAATGGGATTGTTGTAGAATCGAATGGTGCGTAATGGGTATCTGGGCTATGTTTGTAATAAAACCACCCGCAAAGCTATCATAAAATAACTGCAGGAGCCTATAATATAAACATCAAATAAATTTTACAATTTTGATCATTTCCCAACGCTAGTACTTTAATCTTCGGAGTAGTATGAGGATACCATCTTATGTAGTACTATCTTCTTAATTATAAGTAGGCAATACCAAAAATTATATTATCCGAATATTGTAATTGTTTAATTGATTTTATGAATGTGAGTTATAATTACGCTATTAAGATGGGTGTTATCGTCGGGGTATTATTTGCCATAATATCTTGTCTAAATATTACGCTACATATAAGCGATTTTGTGTACTCAAGCCTATCGAGCATAAAACCATTATTTTATGTATTTTTACTACTTGCAGATTTATTAATTCTGCTAATTTTAGGGGAACTGGGATATCAAGTTGTGCGTCATTATCGAAATTTAATACATAATTATAAGGATGCCATTATATTATCTGCTATGGCTGGAGGAATCGCTGGTATTATTAATGGGACCGCGCAATTAATCGTGGGATTGATAATACCTGGTATTATAAGTTGTACCGAAGGAGGTTTTTCTGGGCATGATGCCCTTTTATTAATATCATCATTTATAGATATCGCCATTTACGTCTTTATGGGTGGCATCATTATCTCTGTAATAGGCGGTTTGATCTATATGGTTAAAAACACGAAAATTCGATTATAGTATCTTCAAGCGAATATATGGATTGGGTATGTTGTGTCCAAGCGAATAATTATATAGAAAAGGCTGTTATCCAAGTTTAGGATGAGGGTTTCAGGATTAAATCCTTGGCATACGACGATCTATGGTACGATAAATCGGTTCGAATTTTTAAACAACATATTCCGACAGGCTCATTAAAATTATCCAAAACATCGTCATAGGGGAGGATCAGCATTTTCTTATGGTTATACAATTATCGGCAGATAAAAGTTCATCTTAAATCCGGATAAGAACCTATTTTTTGCTTGATGGCTAATTCGAGCGAGACTGAAGGGGGCCTAGCTATCGCTCCGTTCACTAGGGCGCTCCGCGCGGTACCCATCACAGACCCCCTAATTTTCGATTGCCTGATGGCAAACGAATAAAAGAAGGAACCATAGGCTTCTTGAAATTATATTTTCTGGGCGGGGAGTCTAGAGAGGGGCGTAGCCCCTCTTCACACTATTCGTTTGCCGGAGCGAATCGGAGGCAATCATGATTAGGGGTCCACGAGGGGGCGGAGCCCCCTTCAGTCCCTAGAAAAAGCTGCTGACACGTATTTTTTTTAGAAGCAGCCGATCATTCAGTTCGTAAAGCCTCGATCGGATCCAGTGTCGCCGCCTGATTCGCCGGATAAACGCCCGCGATGGTCGTCGTAACAAAGCCGAAGCCGAGGCCTATTAAAACGTTATTGATCGAAACGGGCATGGGCATCTGCGCCACGCTGCCGATGACGGCGCCTATGATGAGCGCCAGCGCCAGCCCGATACAGCCGCTCACGATGCCGAGCAGCGCCGATTCGGCCAGGAACAGCATCCTCACGTCCGTCGTGGTGGCCCCCACCGCCTTCATGAGGCCGATCTCCTTCGTCCGCTCCTTTACCGTGAGCATCATCACGTTAAGGATGCCGATGCCTCCCACCACCAGGGATATGGCCGCGATGCCGCTGAGGATGTACTTGATGTAGTCGAAGATGGAGTTGATCACGTCGGAGAAGGACTTGACCGTCACCACCTGGAAGGCCTCGTTGCGGTGCAGCCTGTTTAACGAGTCCTTCACGTTATCGGCCGTCTGCTGGGCTGTATCGGGCGAGGCGGCCCTGGCATAGATCATGCTGTAGCTGTCCACGCTGGAAACGCCCCTGATGCCGTCCATGGTCATGTAGACGTTGGTGTTCGGGTCCCCCGATATGATCGAGCCATTACTTTCCTTTAAAATGCCCACCACCGTGTACTGGTGGGATTTACCGTCCATGGGATTGGTGATCGTGATGAGGGCGCCCGGCCTGATGAGCCTGGTGAACGTGCCGTTGGCCACCTTGCTGCCTATGACCACCGAGTAGGTGTCGGTCGGCATCAAAAACCTGCCCTTGTCGATGTCCAGGGCAAGCTTGGCCTCGCTGGCCGGGCGGACGCCCTGTATGGTCAGGCTCCGGTTCTCGTCATCGGAGGTGACGATCCCGTTCCCGTTGACCCGGGGGGTGACCTCCGTGACGCCGGACGTGCTCATGAGCAGGCTCACGTCCCGGTCGGTGAACTTCGCCGGCGGCTTCTCATGGGCCTGGCCGCCCCCGAAGGAGAAGCTCATGCCGCCCTGGCTGCCTATTCCGCCGCCTCCGCCGGGCATGATGAGCATCTGGTCCAGGTCCAGGTCGCCGAACTGCTGGCTAACGCCGGAGTACAGGCCGTCCCCCAGCGTGAGCATGACCACGATGGCCATGACGCCGATGATTATGCCCAGAGAGGACATCATGGTCTTGAACTTGTTACTGGAGAAATCGGAGAACGTGTATTCGAGGATGTCCAGCGGCTTCATAGGTCACTCCGTCCTCAAGGCTTCAATGGGGTCGAGCCTGGCCGCCTGGTTGGCCGGGTAGACGCCGAAGATGACCGTCACGACCAGCCCGAACAGGATGCCGATGGCCGCGTTCTGCGGCGATACCGGGATGGGAAGCTTGGCGTAGTAGCCGATGACGGCCGCGATGGCCGCAGCCAGGACGACGCCCGCCACGCCGCTGAATAGGCCGAGCAGCGCCGATTCGGCCAGGAACACCTTCCGCACGTCAGTCGTAGTGGCGCCCACGGCCTTCATGAGCCCGATCTCCTTCGTGCGCTCTTTCACCGTGAGCATCATCACGTTCATGATGCCTATGCCGCCCACCACCAGGGATATGGCGCCGATCCCGGCTAGCGTGTACTTGATCATTGCGAAAACCTGCGTGATCATGTCGGCGAACATCTTCTGCGTCAGCACCGAGAAGCCCTCGTTCCTGTGCAGCCGGCCAAGCGAGCTTTCCACTTCCTTCGCGACCGAGTCGGCGGACTGGACAGAGTCGGCCCGGACGCCTATATAAGAATACGTATCCTGGTCGGAGAGCGCCTTTAGCCCGGCCCTGGTCATATAAATGGCGGTGTTCGGGTTGCCCACGAGGATGGAGGCGTTCCTCTCCTTCATCGCCCCGACCACGACGTAGTCCTGCGACTTGCCGTTATACATGTTAGTGATGGTGATGTACGAGCCCGTCCTTATCTCCTTCCCGAACGTGCCGTTGGCCGCCTGGCTTCCCAGCACGACGGAATACTTGTCGGACGGGGACAGGTACCTGCCTTTATCCACCTGGTCGGAATAGCGCCCCGAAAAGTACTGGGGGGCGATGGCGCTCACCGACATGGTCCTGTTCTCGCCTTTGAACGATACCAGGGCGGAGCTCAGCGTGATCTCGGGATAGACCTCCGTCACGCCCGGCGTGCTCAGCACGATGCTCACGTCCCGGTCGGTGAGCTTCGCCGGCGGCTTTTGGGAGAGCGCGCCTGACTGCATGTCGATGCCCATGGGCAGCACGACTAAAGTGTCCAGCTCCATGCTTCCGAACTGCGAGCTGACTCCCGCGTATAGCGCGTCCCCTAACGTGAGCATGACCACGATGGCCATGACGCCGATGATTATGCCCAGCGACGACATGGCGGTCTTGAACTTGTTGCTCGTGTAGTCGGTGAAGGCGTACTCCAGGACGTCAAGCGTTCTCATTAGCCCTCTTACGTTAACGCTTTGCCCGCTTGCCCCTCATGTACAGGAAAACGCCTCCCAGCACTACCGCGGCCACCACGATGAGGCCCAGCACGTAGAGCAGCATGTTATCGTTTCCCGCGGGCGCCGCCGTGTCGGACGCGCTGTGGTCCGAGAAGACCGTAAGCGGGCCGGCCTCGTGCCAGTTATCGCCGTTCAAGTAGACGACCTTGAATGAGGGGTTGCCGTTGTACGTGGAATTCTTCGAGGTCACGTCGAACTGGACCGTGTACATCTCCCCGGAGCCGATGCTGCCCACGACGTACTCCTGCATGGGCTTGAACACGAACTCGTCGCCCGCCGGCACGACGCTCACGCCGGTGACGCCGTTAGGCCGGAGGTTCACGATGTCCAGTATGACGCTCTTCTTGGTCGTGGAGAACGACTTCGGGGCGTCGTTGAGCACCACCTTGAGGGGCGCGCTGTCGACCTCCACGCTCAGCGGATAGTTCAGGTAGACGCCGTCGTCATCGGTCCTGATCTTAAGCGTCATAGGGTATATGCCGTCCGCCGCAGAGCCGTCGGCCTTTATGGTGAACGTGAACTTTGCAGTGTCCCCCATGCCCAGCCTGCCCACGTCAGTGAAAGACTTCGACGTGACGTGGAGGGGGGCGTCCGCCAGCAGCGTGACCTCCCTGAGGATGATGGCGCCGTCCGGGGCGCTGCTGCTCGAGACGCTGGTCGACGACTGGTGCGACGGGGTCGTCAGGCCATTAGACGTGCCGGGGCCGTAGCTGTACGAATCGGTTTGGGTCGTGCTCTCGCCCGCGAGGGTCTTGAGCGGGTTGCTGAGCGTAATGGTGATCGTGCCCGTATCCCCGGGCATGAGGGCCGTAGGCGTGACCTTTACGTCGCCCACCGCGACGGATGGCTTGCCGGCGTCCGATTGGGCCGGAACAGCCATAATGATGACGAGCACCACGAGGATGCCCAGCGCCTTATACAACTTCATACACATTTCTCCAGTAAATGAACGCTAACTTATGCTTTTTTCAACTCTTCGACTATCTGGCCGTCCTTTAGCCTGATCACTCGCTGGCTGAACTCGGCGACGTCGGGGTTATGCGTGACCATGACGATGGTCCTGCCCTTCTTGTTGAGGTCCACGAAGAGGCGCATGATCTCCTCGCCCGTCCTCGCGTCCAGGTTCCCCGTCGGCTCGTCCGCCAGCAATATGGACGGATCGTTGACCAGGGCGCGGGCGATGGCCACACGCTGACGCTGGCCCCCCGAAAGCTCGTTGGGCCGGTGGGCGATGCGGTCGCCGAGGCCCACTTCCCCCAGGTACTTTTTCGCGACGCCGGCCCTGTACGCCTTCGTCTGCTCCTGAAAGATCATGGGCAGCGCGACGTTCTTCAGGGCGGTCAGCCGGGACACGAGGTTGAACGTCTGGAATATGAAGCCTATCTCCTTCCCCCGAAGGTGGGAGAGCTCGACGTCGTTCAGCTTCCCGATCTCCTGGCTGTTGATGAAGAGCTGGCCCGAGTCGGGCCTGTCCAGAAGGCCGATGAGGTTCATGAGCGTGCTCTTGCCGCTACCCGACGGGCCCATGATGCTGATGAACTCGCCCCTTTTTATGTCGAGGTCGATGCCCTTAAGCACAAGCAGGTGCTCGCTGCCCATGTGATAGCTCTTACGCACGTCCTTCAGCGAAACCACAGAATCCATGTCCGACGCGTCTCCTGGTATTAGGCTTAAAGCCGCATACTCCTCAATTTTTTCTTACCCTATGTCTCACCATAGAATTTATACCTTATCTATCTAGCACACGCTCGTATCGGTATTGGGTGAGTTTCATTGCATTTCCCGCGGCATATAATTGACGCGGTGCCATGTACAAAAACATATGCACTAGATTTATGTACATATTGGCATTATGTATTTGATAGTAGTATATATAGGTATGTATTGCTGGGCGGGCCGATGGCCGCCGTGAGGAAACGCACATTTAAAAAAGGGGGTCAACGCCTTCCGGCGTCGCATCCCATTACTGCCGTAGCGTTAAAGGGTAGTTCGGGGCCTCGTCGGTGATCATTATGTCGCGCGGGTGTCTCTCGGTCATGCCCGACGACGTCACACGAATAAATCGGGCCTTCTCCTGCATCTCCTTGATCGTGGCCGCTCCACAGTAGCCCATGGACGAGCGTAGCCCGCCGATGAGCTGGTATATCGTGTCGCTGACCGTCCCACGGTAGGGTATCGCTCCCTCGACACCCTCCGGGACGAACTTGGTCCGGCCGAGCTCGCGCTCCGCATCCTGGAAGTAGCGGTCTGAGCACTCGCCGCCCGCCATGGCGCCCAGCGAGCCCATGCCCCTATACTGTTTATATTTGCGGCCTTTTATCGTTATAAGCCTGCCCGGTGCCTCTTTTGTGCCCGCTAGCAGGTTACCCAGCATGACGCAGTCCGCCCCGGCAGCGATGGCCTTGGCGACGTCTCCCGAATAGCGCACGCCGCCGTCGGCGATGACCGGCATGCCGGCCTTCCTGGCCACGTCCACGGCCCCCGCGATGGCCGACAGCTGGGGGACGCCCACCCCGGCCACGATCCTCGTGGTGCAGATGGAGCCCGGGCCGACGCCGACCTTTGCGCCGTCGGCAAAGTCCACGAGCTCCTCGCACGCCTCCGCCGTGGCGATGTTGCCCACCACGACATCGGCCGAGACCATTTTCTTTATGCGCCTGGCCGACTCCACGACGCGCATGTTGTGGGCGTGGGCGCAGTCCACGCAGATCGCGTCGGCGCCCGCCTTATCCAGCGCCATGGCCCTCTCGATGTCGAAGGGGCCCACGGCCGCGGCCACCCTCGGCTGGTCGTTGCCGTTCTTGTTCGCGTTCGGGTACTGGCGCTTCTCCAGTATGTTCTGCATTGAGATTATGCCTATTAAGCTGCCTTTATCGTTGATGATCGGTAAACGCTCGACCTTGTGCTCGTACATTATGTCGATGGCCTCGTCGATCTTGACGCTTTCCCTGGCCGTGACCACGTCGCGGGTCATGATCTCTACTATCTTGCGGTTAGGCTCCGTCTTGACGATGGGCCTGACATCCCTCCTGCTGATGATGCCCACGAGCTTACTGTTGTCTATGATTGGGATGCCGCTGATGCTCTGCTCCGTCATGGTCCTCCAGACCGACTCTATGGTCTGGCTCGGGCTGGCGGTGATAACGTCCCTGATGAGGAGCTCCTCACCCCTCTTGGCCTTCTTTATTTCCTCGATCTGTATCTCTCTCGGCATGTTCCGGTGTATTACGCCGATGCCGCCCTCCCTGGCGATTGCGATGGCCATCTCGGCCTCAGATACAGTATCCATTGCCGCGCTCACGATGGGAACGTTCAGGCTAATATTTTTCGAGAATCGAGTTTTAACGTCCGTATGGTCGGGCTCGACGTAGGACTTGCTGGGCACTAAAAGCACGTCGTCGAACGTGATCCCGATCGGGGCATCTAGCTTTTTTAAGAACACGGTGAATCACCATATACCCTTTTGCGTAACTATAACTGAACCTAGTATTAATAATTTCTGCATTTGTGGGGTTTTTACTACATTAAGGGGGCCGCGTGGAAAAAATATTTAAGGGCTGTGCAGGGCGTTTTTTAGTTGAGCATTGCCCTCAGCCGGGCGACCAGGTCCGCCCGAATGCCGTCGTTGCGGTTCCCCCCGCAGACGACGCCCCGGACGCCGATGATGTCGGGCCTCAACTCATTGAGGAGCGCTATGTCCTCGAACTTTATGGAGCCCGCGATGGCGCACTGCAGGCCGTTGGCGTGGGCCGCTTCGACGAATGACCGCAGCTCCCCGTTGCCCATGAACTCGAATGTGGACTTGCCGTCCTTGACGCCCGTGTCCACCATGACCACGTCGCAGCCGGCCCTGCGCGCCACTGGGGGCAGGTCGAATGGGCTAATTGAGCCGATTCGGGAGTAATCGGAGTACGCAGAGGCCACGACGAGCCTCGCCGGGTCGTAGGACTTCACGGACTTCACGACGGCCGATAAAAGGTCGTACGCTTCGGCTTCCGTGTGGATGTCGTACAGCCCCACCTTGATGTACTGCGCCCCGGCCACCGCGGCGCCCAGCGCCGCCAGCGAGGCCGTGCCCGGCTTAAAGTTGAAATCGCCGATGGTCGCGCTCAGGGGCTTTTTAACGTGGGACCTTATCTCGCCGATGACCCACGGGAAGTTAGCGCCGAGGGAGCCCTCTCTGGGGTTCTTGACGTCGATGATGTCGGCGCCCCCCTGCTCCGATGCGATCGCCTCCTGAACGTTCATGGGGCTGACTAATAGCTTCATGCAAATCACCATATACCGTTTTTGTATTTAATTGTTATCGTTTTCGAAGCCGCGGTAGGCGTTTTCCTATGTCATGCAGTATACGATGGCCCCGAGGGCCGCCAGGTTGACCAGGGCCAGGGCCAGCAGGCATAACAACATGAACGTGGCGGCGAGCGCCGTGGCCAGGAGGTTCACGGCGAACTCGATGAGCTTCTGGCTGCCGTTGACGACGTCGTAGGCCTTTTTTACCCCTACGAGCACGAGCTGGAATAAGGGCACTTTGTCGAGGGGCGGGGACTCGAGCACGTCCTCGGCGAGCCTAAATATCGTAAAGATGAGCCAATCGACGAGCTTATCGATCGCGTCGTAGGCCGCCTTGCCAGCCTTGAAGGCGACGAACAGCACGCCGAGGGCTATGGCGACCATGGCCAGCGACCCGTCCAGCGCCAGCACTACTATGATAATTAATAGGACCGTCCACTGGGACGATTGCTCTGGCAGCAGTTGAGCTAATATCGTGAGCATTGGCGATGATGAGTGGGCCTGGCAGGATAAATAGTTTTATTCCAGCTTGCGGACGCCGCTGCGCCAGTTGGCCGATAGCTCTATTTCTTGCCTGAAGTTTATTTTGGCCTGGGCGTCCGTCACCAGTATCTTGTCTCCCACGGAGAGCGCCTCTGCGAAGCTGGCGTGCTCGCCCCAGAATACGACCCTGAGGCGGCCTGTCTCGTCCGATAAGTAAATGCCGCACAGCCTGCCCAGCTTGCCATCCTTGGTGGTGAACTCCCTGACGCCATCGATGCCCGTCACTATGCCCTTGACGTTGTAGGCCTTGTCGGGCTCCACCTCGCCTATCCTGGTGACCGGCTCCTCGTACTCCACCTTCTTGTCCGATTTTTTTAATATTCCCCGGTTGCCTATCTGTATTTCAACGCCGCCCAGCGACTCCCTCGTATAGGCGTGGAGCACCTCGACCGTATCGCCAACGTTGAACGTCTCGACGTCCTTGAGCTTGTTGTCCCAGGCCGTCAGCCGTATCTTGCCCGTGTCGTCGCCCAGCATGAGGCCCTGCACGGCGCCCTGCGAGCCGTCCTTCCTGTTAAAGGAGCGGGGCTCCTGCTTTGAAAGTATCAGGCCGCGGACGCACACGTTGCCCATGCCTATCCTGACCTCGTTGATCTTGACCATGGGATCCCTGGCGGTAATTTTAGCGCTCTCGTCCTTTGCGATGCCTCCGCCCCTGCCTATGCTGACCTCGAGGCCCCGCTGGCCCTCCTTGACGTATCCGCTGATCTTGAGCACGTCGCCGTCCTTGATGTCACCAGTCTTAACGGCATCCGCCAGCTCGTCCCACAGAACAATGGTGATCTCGCCGGTCTCATCCGCAACGGTGACGTTACATACCCGGCCCACGCTGCCGTCATTGCGGTTAAACTCGCGGGGGTCAGACAGGCCAGTCACTTTCCCCAAAAACTGCACGTTTTTCTTGTCGAGCGTGATCTCTTTAATCTTGATGGCGTTGGCGCCCTCTACCCCCAGGTCGTGGGCCACGAGCAAGGCGGCAGTGTGCTCGTCGCACAGGCCGCCCATTATATCCATCTTCTCGTCAACGAGCTTCTTGAATTCCTTCTGCGGGATCCTGCCGTTCAGCTTCTCATAGACATCTTGAACATCGGACATGCTGGCACGCTCTTATAGGGTAGGGTTTGAGCAATAATAAGCCTGTTGATTTAAAAATCTGGCGGGTGAGATAAAACTACATTAATGCTTTACCGTATGGCCTTCCTGCTGATTTCGTCGAACTGGCAAGCTATTCCTACGCACGGTTAAATTTATAAGCAGTTCGTGGCATTAAAGCTTAGATTTAGATGTCGAACAACCTCACCATCACTGAAAAGATATTCGGCAGGGCGTCCGGCCGGCCCGTGAGAGCGGGCGATTTCGTGATGGCCTCCATAGACAGGGCGATGACCCACGACATAACGGGGCCGTTGGCCGTGGAGGGCTTCTACGAGATCATGCGGGACGAGAAGGAGAAGAAGGTATGGGATCCTACTAAAATTGTCATCTTATTCGACCACCAGGTCCCCGCCGACTCGCTGAACGCCGCCAATAACCACATCATGCTGAGGAAGTTCGCGAAGGAGCAAAAAATAAAGCATTTTTACGACCTGTACGAGGGCGTCTGCCACCAGGTCATGCCCGAGAAGGGGCATGTCCTGCCCGGGCAGCTCGTTGTGGGCTCTGATTCGCATACGTGCGCCTACGGGGCGCTGGGCGCCTTCGGCACGGGCATAGGCTCCACCGACATGGCGGCCGTGTTCGCCCTTGGGAAGCTGTGGTTCAGGGTGCCCGAGTCCATGCGGTTCGAGGTCAACGGCAAGCTCGGGGACCGCGTCTACTCCAAAGATATCATCCTGAGGCTGATCGGCGACGTCGGGGCGGACGGCGCACGCTACAAGGCCTGCGAGTATGCGGGCGACGCCATAAGGAAGCTGGACGTGTCCCAGCGCATGACCATCAGCAACATGGCCATCGAGATGGGCGGGAAGGCGGGCATCATCGAGGCCGACGCGAAGACGGAAGCCTACGTAAAACAGCGCTCGCCCAAATACAAGCTCGACAGGGACATGAAGAGCGATAAGAACGCCGTTTATTCTGATGTGCGGGAGTACGACGTGAGCGACATGCCCCCGCAGGTCGCCTGCCCCCACAACGTCGACAACGTCGTGGACATCGAAGAGATTGAGGGCAAGAAGATAGACCAGGTGTTCATGGGGTCGTGCACCAACGGCCGCTTCGAGGATTTGAAAATCGCCGCAAAGGTGATGGACGGCAGGCCTATAGCGAAGGGCATACGCATGATAGTCATACCCGCATCGCATACGGAATACATGAAGGCGCTGAAGTCGGGCCTGGTCGAAGAATTCATGGACGCCGGGGCGCTCGTCGAGTCGCCATGCTGCGGGCCCTGCATGGGAGGCTCCTTCGGACTGCTGGGGCCCGGCGAGGTCGGGCTATCCACCTCTAACCGGAACTTCAAGGGCCGTCAGGGAAGCCCGGACGCTTTCGTTTATCTTTGCAGCCCGGCGACCGCGGCTGCCTCGGCGCTTAAAGGCAGGATCACCGACCCGAGGAGCGTGTGAGCATGGCCTCCAAGACCAGAGCTGGTGGCCAGATGGCAATGGAGAGCGGCAAGGAGCTCTCACGGGCATGGAAGTTCGGGGACGACGTGGACACGGACGCCATCATTCCCGGAAGGTTCCTCACAATTAACGACCCGAAGGAGCTTGCGAAGCACGCCTTCGAGGGCGTCAGGCCTGATTTCAAGCCATCGCCCGGGGACGTCGTGGTGGCGGGGGAGAACTTCGGCTGCGGGTCCTCGAGGGAGCACGCGCCCCTCGCGCTCAAGGGAGCGGGCATAAAGTGCGTCATCGCCAGATCGTTCGCCCGCATCTTCTTCAGGAACGCCATCAACATTGGCCTGCCCATGCTCGAATGCAAGGACGCGGGCCGCATCTCTGACGGAGACATCCTGGAGATCGAGGACGATAAAATAAAGAACCTGACGAAGGACGAGGTCTACGAGACCACGCCGTTGCCCGAGTTTTTAGAGGACATCGTACGGAGCGGCGGGCTCATCGACTACGCCAGGACGCTGATAAGGAACAGGCACAAGGCGGAAAAGAGTAAATAAATTTCATTTCAAGAGGGTTACAGGATGGCATCATACAAGGTACCGGTGATCGCGGGGGACGGCATAGGCCCGGAGGTCATCGCCGAGGGCAAAAAGGCGGTAGAGGCGGCGGGCGAAGTATTCAACTACGACGTGGAGTGGCTAGACCTGCCCCTCGGCTGCGATCACTATTTAAAGACGGGGGAGACCATCTCCGAGGACACGCTCAAGGAGCTCCGTAATTATAGGGCAATGTACCTTGGCGCCCTGGGTGACGAGCGGAAAGTAAAAACTGGCATACTGGAGAAAGGAGTCCTGCTGAAGCTAAGGTTCTACTTCGACCAGTATATCAACTTGAGGCCGGTAAAGCTCCTGGAGGGCGTGGAGACGCCCCTCAAGAATAAAACGGCAAAGGACATCGACTTTTACGTCGTGAGGGAAAACACCGAGGACTTCTACGCGGGCCTCGGCGGCCGGGGCGTGAAGGGCCTGTCCCACCAGCATTTGAAGCTCTTGAGGGAGATGTACAGCGTCAAGTTCGACCTCGACGTGCTCACGGACAGCGATGAGATCGCCTACCAGATAGGCGTCGTCAGCAGGGAGGGCACCCGCCGCATCATCGACTACTCGTTCATACTGGCGCAAAACAGGAAAAAGCACCTGTCGAGCGTGGACAAGGCGAACGTGATGACGGACATCTACGGGCTGTGGCGCGAGGTATTCCAGGAAACCGCAAAAAACTACCCGGACGTGAAGACCGACTTCAACTTCGTGGACGCGGTCACCATGTGGTTCGTCAAGAACCCCGAATTTTTCGACGTCGTCGTCGCCCCCAACATGTTCGGCGACATCATTACCGATCTGGGCGCGATTATCCAGGGCGGCCTGGGCCTGGCGCCGGGCGGGAACATCAACCCCGAGGGCACCAGCATGTTCGAGCCCATGGGCGGCTCCGCCCCGAAGTACAGGGGCCTCGGCAAGGTGAACCCGATCGCGACCATCTGGGCCGGGGCGCTCATGATGGAGCACCTCGGGGAGAGGGAGGCGGCCGACGCCATCCTCAAGGCAATAGAGACCAACCTCCGCGAGGGAAAGGTCCGCACGTACGACCTGGGCGGGTCTTCAAGGACGTCCGAGGTCGGCTCCGACATCGCCCGGATCATCAAACAGCAGGGGCGCAACTAAGCCCCGTTCTCTTTTTATTATGGCAAGGCCATGACAATCAACATGTTTTTAACTTTCAGCCTCGCTAAATAATAATATGACAACGCTCCAGCCCCATAAAATCACATGCCCTTTATGCGGTAATACTTTTGAAACTCCGATCATAACGTCCACGAACTCCTTCGGGAGATTGCACTCGGACCTGTATAAGGAGGCCTCCGGAGAGCAGCCCGTTTGCTACTTCGTGCACACCTGCCCGGACTGCGGCTACTCGGGGTTCGAGGGGGACTTCGAGAGGCAGGACTTCGGCTTCGTTTTCAAGGACCTGGTGGAGCGGAACATCGCCCCCGAGTTGAAGAATAGAAAGGTCGACACTTATGGTAATTATTATTTGGCGGCGCTCTGTGCCGGGTGGCGGGGCGCCCCGGCCTACGTACTGGCACGCATCTACCACATGGGCGCCTGGTGCAGCCGGATCAAAGGCGAAAAAGAGAAAGAACGGTTTTACCTGGGCAAGGCCGCCGAGTACTTCGAAAAGGCGCTATCGTCGAGCGACACGCCGAAGGAGAACATCCCGATCTTTACCTATTTAGCGGGCGACCTCCGCAGGCGCCTGGGCGAGGCGGAGAAGGCAAAAGAGTGGTACGGGAAAGTCGAACAGGCGATAAAAGAGAACGGGGGCGACCCCAGGATACTGGAGTTCGCCCGCCGGCAGCTTAAGGAGCCATCGGATTTCTTTTCTTAGTCGAGCGTGGGCGTGGGCAGCCCGGTCTCCGGGAACCCCGTCAGGTCGTCTCCCTCGCCCGATATGTCCGCTAGCGACGGGTCGAGGCCCGGGCCGCCGGGCGGCGTGTTCGACTGCTCCGGCATGGTGGCAGTGGGAGTGAACACGGGGACGTTAGAAGGCTGTGTGGTCGGAGCCATGCTGGCCGAGGGAGCGGTGGTTAGCGTTATCGTGGGCGCCCCTCCGCCGGCGTTCTTTCTATCGGCGCAGCCCGCCACAAGTAACGATACGCCCATTAACAATATCAGGAGTATTACCAGAACTTTTCTATCCATGGGTTCACCTCAAGAACGAGGGGTAACTTCGGTTACCCCTGTGCGTTCTGGCAATTCAGCTCCTTTATGATCTCCTTCAGGCCTTCTGAGGCCGCCTTCAGGTTGTCCCACACCTGGCTCTGCTGGTCCGCCGTATAAGGATTCGTGCCGACCACGTTCAGCGTGCCCTCCGCGTTGGACAGCTTTTCATTTACTGCGGCAAGCTGCTGCTGTATGGAGGAGTTGTTCGTGCCGGCCCCTATTTTTGCGCCGACCGCATTGAGGGCTTCCAGGTCCAGCTTCGCATAGATGTGGTAGCTGTACGGGGCCCCGTTGGCGATGCACTTATCCTTGAGCTGCTCCTTGACCGCGTTGGCGTCGCCCGAGCTGACCGCAGACTGCAGCGGGCTGACGACGTTCGACTCGGCGCCCGCCGTGACGCCCTGCATGCCGGACACGTCGATGCCCCTGGCGCTCATCTCGGACATGCGCGCGTCAGCCTTCGATACCACGTCATTATAGTATGTAAGGCGGATATTGCCCAGCTCTACTATGGCGGCGTTGGTCTGCTGCTCGAACGTGCTCTTCCTGGCCTGATAATCCTCACGGAGTTGCTTTATTGTCTCGCCGCTTACGCCCCATGCCTTGAACTGCTGCATGTCCGCTTTAAGGGCGTCAAGGGCCGACTTCATGTCCGGCTGGATGGTGCCGCTGACGAAGCTGTCGAAGCCGCTCCTATCGTTTGAATTTACGAATCCCTTGAGCGTATTCAGGTCGCCGTTGAGCTTGTCGACGTGGGCGTTCAGGTCGGACGCGTTCACCACGAGGCTGGATGTGTCCGATAGGACGCCCGCGGCGAAGCCCACCCTCGCGTTGACCATGTCATAACGCGCCTGGAGTATCTGCTGCTCGTACGGGCTCTCCGCGAGCCCGCAGGCCGTGAAAGCCGGGATGGCGATCGCCAGTAAAAATAAAGTGGCCGCCGCCGCGATCACCGGCCTTTTCATGTTAATCATCATGTGTGATTTCCTCCATTATTTGCGTGCCATATATCGCACGCTTTTACAAGCCAATCGAAGGCAGTGGAATATAAAAGCATACTTGCGCCCTTTTGGCTTTACAAGCTTTACCAATGTTAGAATTACTTTTCGCGGCTTTAATTTGCTTTAAATATCTTTAAAAATGCCATTTTTTGCACGGTAAACCTTCGTGAGCGCGGGACGAGTGTCCGATAAATATATGTAATGAAACGTTGACTAAGAGCGCGGCGCTTCCGCGACCTTTTTCCAGGACGCCCCGATAGGGTAGTGGATATCCTTGGAGCCTGCGGAGCTCTAGACCTGGGTTCAAATCCCAGTCGGGGCGCTATATCTTAAGCTGGTATATATGTTTTATTTTTTTTACGATAAACTTACTCGATAAGCGCTGGTTTAACGTATGATAGGCCCGCCTGCGAGGCGGAATAAATATTATATCAACAAAATTATATTAAAGATTGCCTGCCCGTCTGCCGATTTGCTGGTGAACGGCTTACTTCGACCCATTACTTACATAATCTGCGGAAAGAGCGGCCCCAACTCCACGATTTTACGCCCGGGAGCGATTTTTCCACCATGATGTTAGAGGAGGGTTAATCTACCCTAGCAACCAGTTATCTAACACTGACAGCCGAAAAAAATGTAAAAAGGAGCGAACACATGTTGGAATGCACCAAGGAAACCAGAAAGGTTCTCACTTATACTATTCCCGACCGCATCAGAGAAGAACTTGGCGACGATGGCCGCATCATCGACCGCATCAAGGTCGTGAGCTTCCCGGACAGGCACAATACCAGGGGCGTCTTCCTCTGCACGACGAGGAACGACGAGATAGAGGAGGTCTCCCCCACGCCGATGCAGGCGAGCGGCCTGGTAACGATCCTGGATGGCAAGTTCGTGCTGATACACAGCGAAGGCGAGACGACGCTGCATTTCACCAACGCCAGGTCCGAGGACGAGGTGATAGACGAGGTATACCTGCTGTCGGAGAAGAACGGCCTGGCAAAGGGCATAGCCTCGTACAAGAAGATGATGCCCCGGCTTGATGACGCCAGGGCTAGCTAGCTTTTTTTACTTAAAAATTTTCGCCCCGATTACACGAGCGAACGAAGGTAGCCCAGGTATGGCAGCTTGAACCGGGCGATTCCCAGAATCCAGTCCTTCCTGACCGGCTCCCATTGGCATATTGACGAATCCTGGTCATATTTCCCGTTGTTATTGTCGCCCCGCGTGATGTAGCCAGAGGCGGGCGCCGGCGGACCGCCGGGCCACATGGGCTCACTCTGGTTCACCCAGCGGATGGCCCTGTGGATCACCAGTGCCCTGGTGTTGTCTCCATATGGCTTATACACGATGACGTCGCCATAATCGTTATATGTCTTGTACCCCGTCGCCACCGAGCTCTCATAGGTCTGGATATCGCCCCGGCTCAGGCCCTGGATAAAAACCAGATCGCCGTTCTCCATGTGAGGTAGCATACTGATGCCGTTGACGCTCACCATCGGCGGCCACATGCCCGCGTACAAATAGAGGGCCAGCGCTATGACCGCCACGACAGCCAGCGAAAAAGCGATGTCCTGCAGGAAGCCGTAGACGCCCGGGTGCTTCGCCGCGAAATCTTCCAGGAACTTGGGGGCCTTTACCATGGTGAATGCTTCCTCAAGCGAGTAGTTGTAGAAGATGCTCCTTTTGTATTAATATTTTTTCGCCGATAAAGAAGTTTACCGTACGGTATATTTTTACGCCCGTTTTTAAAGGGCAGCGCGCCTGCCCCGCGTTTTTATGTTCGTCGGACGCGGATGAAGTTAAACATCGTTTCGGCCAGCAGGTAGGCCGGTGTTAAGATTTTTATATAAATAAGTATAAACTATAATATGATATTTATGGCAAGTAAAATGGGGGCCAGAAAGAAGGTACACATCGGCGGCACCATCGACAGCGACGTCGCCGAGTGGCTCGTGAAGACCAGGGGGGGAGAAAAATTTTCCACCCACTTGAACGACATCCTGAGGAATGCGATGGAAGGCGGCACGCAGAGGGAGATTACTTCCCTCTCGCAGTTCAAGAACACCGTGGAGACGCTCCGCCAGCGGGTCGTGTCCCTGCAGGACCGCGTGGAGGGCATTGAGTCCGGCATGCAGGCGCAGCCCGCCAGGAGGGGGAGGCCGAAGAAGGCGCGCATAGTGCCCGAGGCCCTGGGCCCCGAGGGATACGACGTCCACGCGGACATCGACTGGTACATGTCGCACGATAAATACAAAAAGGTCAAGCCGGACGCCCTGGAGAAGGCGTTCGCATTCGTCGCCCGGGAGTTCGATAAGGGCGGCGACGTGACCGTGGGCATGCTCAAGGAAAATTACAGCCCCGAAGAGGTGGGCGTGCCTTACCCGACCTTCAAGCTATTCTATTTCCCGTTGATAAGGGACCGCATGCTCATGAAAGGCCTCGTCGAGAAGGTGGAGCACGCGGGCAAAAAGGGCGTGTATCGTAAGCGCCCGCGGTAAATTTTTGCCCGCTTATTCCTCTTCCTGGGAGTAAGAGCCGCCCTCCGCCTCTATCTCCTTAGAGTAGTCTATGAGCAGCTCGCCCAGTTCCCTGGCGTAGCGAGGGTTAAGCTTGAACCGGCCGATCTTGCGGTCGTTCCTCACCTTAGCGATCTCGATGAATGACTTACCGTACTTATCCACGTCCATGCGGATGGTCATTTTCCACCCTCCGCCCATGTTGATCTCACGACCTTCTACCAAGGGAGCGCCTCCAGTGTAATACTAAGATTCATCCAGTCGATATAATCGCTCCTCAGCCTTTAAGATTTTCCGAGAAAAAACGCCGCCTATTTTAACACGCTTACCCAGTGTCCGTGATTTGATGGTATCATAATTATATATTTGGGTGTTTTTGTGGGTTATGGTGTGATTTGAGCAGGCCTAGTACTTGTGGGGAGGATGTTACCTGTCAGAATAGCGAGTGTTCTT
>Ga0315282_10003686_pt1 | contig 27348 bp, 24 predicted proteins | sample YL17G07_20_MG_FD_203693 | JGI IMG/M metagenome (GOLD analysis project Ga0315282, IMG submission 203693) | Sediment microbial communities from Yellowstone Lake, YNP, Wyoming, USA - YL17G07_20 | ecosystem: Environmental > Aquatic > Freshwater > Lake > Sediment | place: USA: Wyoming | collected...
CGCAAGATGGAATGCCCGCTGACCAGGGCATCGCCTTCATCGGGTTCGAGCAGACCAGAAAGCATCGAAATGGTGGTGCTCTTGCCGGCTCCGTTGGGTCCCAACAGGCTGAAGATTTCGCCAGCCTGAACGTTGAAACTGATGCCCTGCACAGCCTGGATGCCGTTGAAATGTTTGCGCAGGTTCAAAACCTCAATTGCATTTCCTTTATCCACTTTTACCTCCGAGATTAATTATTTTTCGTAACTACTCAGGTTATAGGGGCAAAGCCCCGAATTTCAGGTGTGTGCGGTTGCTTTGCACCCGAATATACCTAAAATTCGGGAACTTCTCCTACACTTCTTTTGATAATGCTAATTTCTTAATGGTGTTTGTTTCAGCCTGTGATTTTTTCAGGAACAGGCAGGTCAGGATGGCTGCATAGGAGGCAGAGTCGGCCAGGATTTCCAGGCTGTGGGTGAGGCGCAAGATGGAGGGCAGCCAGGTCGCCTGAAGCATGTAAAGACCGCCTACCAGGATGAATAAAACGCATCCAAGGGTGAGCGCCAACCCCAGGCGAGAGCCATTCCAGGCGATCACCACCGGCAGGCAGGAGGCCAGGAAGAGGACGCCACGCAGGAGCAGGACCGGCAGCAGCACACTCAACGATGGAATTGCCAGCCCGGCGACATTCTGCTGGTAATAGGGCAGCACGATTGGGGCGATCAATGATCCGAACAGGTAATAGACTGCAGGGAAGGCTAGCAATCCCGCCAGCGCCCGCCATACCCACTGCCGGCGACTAAACTGAGCGAAGAAGGGCTTGATCTGGTTCAAGAATGACTTATTTCCGTTAACTGGATAGATTAAGGCTACGACTGTCGCCGCACCTGCCAGGCTGGAAGTCAGATTCATTACGACTGTGAATAGCGAAGCTGCTGAATAATTGGTGAAAATGGCGGCTTCCAGCGTTGTATTTACTCCATAAACGATCCAGAACAGGAAGGCCAGGCCGAGCCAGCGCGAGAGGAAGTTGCCCTGCATACGGCTGGAGAGCCAGACCAGGCTGGCAGCCATTACCAGGTCAGAAAGCAGGAGGTACTGCTGTAATGAAGCCAGGTCGGCCCCGGCGGGAATTTCTGGCAGGGGCAGGTGCGCAATCCCGGCGAGCATCGAGCCCAGGATCATGCCGGCATATAAAGCCAGGGCGCTCAAAACGATTTTTCCACACAGCACAATTATTTTCTTAAACATTTTCAATTCTCCTTTTTTGGTTCATTGGGATTTCACCACGGGAATTCCCAAAGACCCATTTTTTTTCTGACTTGAGTCTAGCAGGAATGGTTCTATTTGCCATCGTACAGTCAGGCGGGCGTTGGGGTCTGTTCGTACATTGTCCTTTTGGACAGTGTACGGCTGGACAATAGCGTAAAATTGAGCCGGTTGTATAATGGAATTAAGATGACTGAAAATGTTTCTCTTTTTACACGGCTGCGAAGATATTTAAAGACGATCAACAGGAATCCCGGAAATGAAACCCGAGAAATGTCGCCTTTTTTCTGGGGGCTGACCGTTGCCATCCTGATTATGTACGGTTCGACCCTTTATGGCAATCCAGCCATGCGAGCAGCGGCCCGGATGATTCCTTTTACCCTGCTGATGCTGTTGCACCTGGCATTGTACTGGTTGAGCTTTATATATAACCTGAACCCAAAACTGATGCTGGGTTATTTCATTTTCCAGGCGCTGCTGGCTTTTATTATGACGCTGATGGCTGCCTTCCTGGGCCTGTCTCTAGGGTTGTTCATGGGGCTCATTGGGGAGACAGTTGGGGTCATGCGATATTCCTGGAAAGCGGTGATCCTTACGGCAGTGTATCTTGGCCTGTCAGCGACCAGTGTGGTGCTGATTGGTAGTGGGGGGGGATTAACTGGCTGGGTAATAGCTATCATACCGCTGACTGCCTTTGTGGTAATTTATGTGGTATTGTTCATGCGCCAGGTTGAAGCCCGTAATCGTTCTCAAAAGCTGCTAGAGGAGCTGGAAGCAGCCAACCACCAGTTAGCAGAATATGCTGGACAGATCGAAGACCAGACACTGACCGCCGAACGCGAGCGGATGGCGCGCGAGCTGCACGATACTCTGGCTCAGGGCCTGGCTGGATTGATCCTGCAGCTTGAGGCGGCTGATTCATACTTCTCAGGCCAGCACCCTGAGCGGGCACAGGCGATCATCCAACAGGCGATGGTACGCGCCCGCGGAACATTAGCAGAAGCCCGGCAGGCGATCGATGATCTGCGCTCCGGTGCAATCCAGCCCACAGACCTGGTAGAAGCAGTGCAAGCCGAAGTCGATCACTTCACGGCAGTTTCAAGTATTCCTTGTATTTTCGGCCACGATATTGCTGGTGAAATCCCTGCAGGTGTCCGTGAACAGGCTCTGCGCTCGATTGGCGAAGGCCTGTCGAATATTGCCCACCATTCAGGCGCCAGACGTGCCTGGGTCCACATTTCTAGCCTGCCTGGCTGCCTGGAGGTTGAGATCGGTGATGATGGGTCTGGTTTTTATCCGGCATTGGCAGCCAGCCAAACTGGGCATTACGGCCTGTTGGGGATGCGCGAACGGGCGCACCTGGCAGGTGGCAACCTGGAGATCACCAGCCAGCCTGGCTCTGGGACTGTTATCCGCATACGGTTGCCAGTTCGTTAACCATAGCCTATAATCTTTATGATCCGCCGTCAGGTCCGCATTCTAAAAGGTTCTTACCATGATCCGTATTCTCATAGCTGACGACCATTTGATCATTCGGGAGGGCTTGCGCCTGATCTTTGAGACAGAAGCCGGTTTTGAACTGGTGGGCGAAGCTTCCGATGGGGCTGAAGCGCTGCGACTGGCGGCTGAGATGCAGCCGGATGTGATCTTAATGGATCTACGGATGCCCGGCATGGATGGCCTGACCGCCATCGAACGCCTGCGAGTTGAACAACCACACATCGCGGTGGTGATCCTGACAACATTTAATGAAGATGAACTCATGCGCCGCGGCCTGCGAGCTGGGGCGCGCGGGTATTTGTTAAAAGACACCGACCGGCAGACACTATTCAACAATATCCGGGCAGCAGCGCGCGGCGAAACCTTGTTAAAACCTGAGATCATGGCGCGTTTACTGGCGCAGACAGGGTCCCATGCAGCCGCGATGGCGAGTCCAACTGGCCCAGAGCTGACCGAGCGCGAACGAGAGGTGCTGGCAGCCGTAGGGCGCGGCGAGCGCAGTAAGGAGATCGCGCTGCACCTGGGGATCACCGAGCGCACGGTCAAAGCGCATCTGGCAAGCATTTACTCGAAGCTGGGCGTGGATTCGCGAGCAGCAGCGATTGCGGCGGCGGCCCAGCGCGGGTGGTTGGATCATTGAACACTGAACCACTGATAGGGTGAATCTCTGATAATGGGAAGATGGTAAAAATATTTAGGGGAATAGTTTAACCATAAATTTATCAGATCTTCATCATTTCTTCACAACAATATGGTATCTTTAGTGTTAGATAAAGAATCTGGCATGCAGAAAAAAACGTCAGGGACATTTTTACGCGATTGATTTGGATTAAGATCCTGCATAAACAATAAACGATTACAGGAGTAAGGAATGAAGAAATTCTTAATTGGTTTCGTTATTGTGGTGGTTGGGATGGCGCTGGGAGTAGGAGCATCGTTTGGAGCGGCGACACTTGTCTCGAGGTTCGCTGCCCAACGGCTGGCAGCCGGCGCAGCTCCGGCGCAATCATCCCGGTTGAACAAGGGTGGCACCAACAAAATGGGGCCAGGCATGAGGCGGAATGGGATACCGGATTTCCAGAACCGGGCGCCATTTGGCGGCCAGGGCGGAAGAGGTATGCCAGGCCCATGTTGGAACAGGAATCAGAATGGTCAAAATGGCCAGAATGGTCAGAATAATCAAAATAATCAGAATGGCCAGAATAATCAGAATGGCCAAAATGGCGGCTGCCTGAATATGAGCCCTGGTAATCGTGGTAGGGCGCCCAACGGCAGAATTTGGCCTCGTCGATGATGTTAGCAAGATTTAAACAATTGGAAACCTGAAAAGGCACATATTCACTCGAGGTAATAAAGGAGTAGGAAAATGAAGTCAGTGTGGAAATGGATATTATTATTTGTTGGTGTGCTGGTAGTGGCGTTCTGCGTCTCACTGCCGCTATTTCTCAGAGGCCTGATGGGATTCGGTTTCGGTAGGATGCCTATGATGTTTCGTCGTGGGGGCGGTTTCCCAATGATGGGCGGCGGCTTTTTCGGATTTGGCCTGCTGCGATTTATCGTACCATTGGTCGCCCTGGTGGTTTTAGGACTGCTGGTTTGGGGCGTGGTATGGCTGGTACGGCGCGGTAACCGGCCGGCGCCAGTCGTTGCCCCGGCCGCACCTGCTGAACCCATGCCGCCTTCAGAGGCAGTCACACCCGTAGAGCCGGTCGAAACGAGCCCCTGCACCAACTGTGGTAAACCGCTGCAAAGCGGCTGGGTGGCCTGCCCATACTGTGGGCAGAAAGTATAACAAACAAGTTCCGTTCAAAAATCATAAAGAATACGGGCGCTTTGGCACCCGTATTCTTTATGATTTTTGGTGAGTGCTCAGCCATCACCCCCACACTTCGGGGGTCATGGGGAAATTCGGGGCATTACTCCAAGAATCTGAGTAGTTACAATTTTTGTTTCAGTAGTTTACGCTGCAGGTGGAGCTGTTCTTTGAAGGCGGCGATGATCTCCTGTGGGGCAGGGATTTTATCGGGATTGTCTTTCATCAAGAAATACAAGGCTGTGATGAAAGCTTCGCCAAAAGCGGTGGTCAGCACGCTGGCAGTGGCGGCGCTGATCGTCCCGCCGACGATCGTGCCGGCGCCGGGGATCAGTTTGAGTAGCCCGGTTACCGCCGCCCGCCCCAGGATTGTCCCGGCCGAACCGGTGATGGCGCCGCTGATCAGGGTCGCCAAAAAAGCGGTGGTGACAGGCAGCCCCCACACGGCGCTGATCCCGGCCAGCATGGCCACCTGCACCGGCACGATCAGGGCGGCGTCGGCAAATGGGATGGGGGCGATGCCAATCCCACCGGCGGTAGTGGCCGCTGAGACCACCACGGTATGTGAACGGGACATCTTTTGCTTCAGGCTGACCCGCTGGGCAGCGGCAAAGGCGTTGCGACGGCCTTCCGGCACCACTTCCATGGTTGCTTCTACCAGTTCTTCCAGCCCCATGGGCTTGAGTATATAACCATCGTCGAGGGTGGTCTCGAGAGCGCGCGCCCGCACCACATTGCGCGCTTCAGGCAGCAGCTCCTGCACCTTCACGCGAAAGCCGCTGTCGGATTTAGCCTTGGTGATCACGACAATCACGGGCACATAATTCGCCAGCATTTCGGTCAGGTGCATTTCGGCATCTTCTACGCGGGCCGAGTCTTCGACAATACAGACCCAGGCAATGTGGATATGCCGGTCCGGGTTCTCGTCTTTGGAGCGTTCCTTGATCAATTTTTCCAGGGCCTGGATGATGGCGGCGTATTCTTTGACTTCCAGGCCGCGTGTATCAAAGATCGAGAGCGGGATGCCCTCCTTGGATATTTCGCGGGTTTGCATGGTGACCGGGCGCCCCTGTCCAGTGGTGGCCATCTCGCCCTGGAAGACAGAATTGATGAGCGTGCTTTTGCCTACCCCGGTGCGCCCGGCGACCAGGATATTCACGCGGCCGCGTACCTTAATCACATGGGACAACTGTTCTTGCAGCATTTTTGCAAAATCTGCATCAATACTTGAGGGCAGCATGCAAGGCTCCTTTACTTTTTAGTCGGTATTATCCTGGCCATCCAATTCATCCGTTATTTCCGGGTTGACGGGCTCGCCATCCTTTGACCGCAGGTCACTCTCTTCTGCTATTTTCAGCAAGGTTTGAGCAACCTGGCGCGCTTCAATGGCCGTCAGGAAAATATTGGTCTCGGCCGCCTTGAAGAGCCATTCATCGGTAGAACAGTGTTCAGTAAAACGCAGACAAACATTATCATCGAACTCAGAGTCGGTTTCCTCAAAGAAAATATCGACTAACAGACATCCACCCAGGAGCTCTATTTTCATCGTTTACCTCCAGGAACAGCGGGCGATTTGGGACATAGCTTTATTGTACCTTATCCGTAAAAAGGCCAGACTTCAAAGGTTTCTTTCTGAGAGTGCCTCAAGGATCGTGATTTGGCCGGTGGAGCCGTTGATGCGGATGTGTTGGCCGGTCTGCAAACGGTGGGTGGCCTGGTCGACGCCAACAATGGCCGGGATGCCGTATTCTCGGGCGACCACTGCACCGTGTGTCATCATGCCGCCCGTTTCCATCACCAATCCGGCGGCGGATAGGAACAGGGGCGTCCAGGAAGGATCGGTGCCGGGACAAACCAGTATTTCTCCTGGCAGGAGCTGCGCCTGGCGTGGGTCGAATACGACACGCACCCGGCCTTCGGCGCTGCCCGGCGAGACTGGGCTGCCATGGATTGAACCGCTGGCGCCGGGAGGGGTAGTCATGCCTTCGTAGAAGGCGCGCCCGTCGCTCAAGAGCAGGCGCGGCACCTGGCGGCGCTGCAGCTCGTGGTTGTAGGCGGAACGGTGTTGGGTCACCAGGGCATGCCAATCGCCGGGCTGGTGGTTGGCGAATGCTCGCAGCTCGGTGAGACTCAGGTAGAGCAGGTCATCGGGCTGGTCCAATGTGCCGCCCTGGACTAAATCCCGGCCGCTGTCCATGAAAGCCTGGCGCAAGATGTCAAATTCTCGCACGACTAAGAATTTGGGGCTCTCGCGCGCCCCGAGCAGGGCGCGTACCCTGCCAGCCGCCAGCCGCACCAGCCACGACTTGAGCCAGCCGCCGGGCGCCTGCCGTACTCCTACCGATAGGCTATCGATCGCCTGTTGGGCGGTCTGCTCGCCGTGCCGGAAAACGGCATCCGGGGCGCGCTGCTCATCTTCAATCTGGAGGTAGCTGACCAGCACCTGCATGACGTGCACCGGGTCTTCGTGCCAGCGCGGGCGGCCCATGTCGATCTCGGCCAACCCGCGGCTGCCGAAACGTTCCAGAAAATGACTGACGGCCTGCTGGGCGGCGGCTGGTAGTTCTGCGGCGAGGAACTGGCGCGCCAGCTCGGCGGCGCTGTCACGCTGAAATACATGCCAGGAGGGCAAGTCGCGGCGGATCGCCTGGGCAGCCTGCCACAGCGCCAGGTCCATTTCGGTGGTGGGGTTGTTGGGCAGGCCGCGGGTTACCTCCATCACCAGGTCGTGCCAGCCCTGGCGGGGTGCGGCAGCCGAGTCGGCGAGCAGGTTATTGGAGAGAACATTCAGGGCGTTGAAAGACGCCATGCCGCTGGCCACAACTGAGATAAACCGGATGAAGACGGTTGGAATGTACTTGCGAGCCAGCTCTTCGATCAGGTCAAGGCGCTGGGATAACTTTGACCAGGGGTCTCCGTTAACGGCCGCCATGCGGGTGCGCAGCAGGTCCAGGTATCTTTCGCCGGTTGCCACGATGAACTTGCGGCGCGGGTTAGGGGCAGCCAGGTTCAAGATCACATTGCCAGCCACCGGTAGAAAGAAGCGGCTCAGGCGCCAGGCACCCTGGAAGCTGACGCCGGTTCTAGTTGGCCGTAAATGGGGGTCGTCCCAGATGGATTCCAGCGCCAGCAGCACGGTCGGTTCTACCAGCGGAAGAGCGCCATGCAGCACCTTGCGCCCCACGGAATTTTGGACAACCGGTGTGATGTTGATCCACAGTCGCTCTCCAGCCGTAAAACAAACCGTCTGGGTGTCAGGGTTGACATGGTAACCGAAGATATTCGAAGCGGTTGCCAGGAATAAACTGAGCACCGAACGGCCCAACGGGGTTATGGGATCAAAAACGCCCTGCATCGCCCCGAATGAGAACAGCACCTTGAGCGATTCGGCTGGAATACCCTGGGGCAGAGGGTAGAGCGAGGTTATCGGGCGGGATTGCAGCAGGTAAAGCGTTTCACCGGCCCAGGCCCATTCAATATCTTGCGGGGAGCCGTACAGTTGGGCGACACCCTGCCCGAGCTGCGCCAGGGCCAGGATTTGCCCATCGGGCAGCGCCTGTAACCCTCGCAATTCAGAGGGTAACCGGCTGGTATCCTGTTTTACCTGCTGCGTGCCGCCGCCGGGTTGGCTGAGCACTGCCACGGCCTTGCTTCCCAGCGTTTTCGAGAGGATCGTACCACCGCCGGCTGCATCCACCACGTAGTGATCGGGCTCGACCAGGCCAGAAACGAGAGCTTCGCCCAGCCCGAAGGTGGCGTCGATCACCGTTTCGCGGCGCAGCCCGGTCAGCGGGTTAGCAGTGAACAGCACGCCCGAAGCCTGGCTTTCGACCATGCGCTGAACCACCACTGCCACGAATACATTATCGTGCGGGACGCGGTTGCGGGAGCGATAAGCGATGGCGCGACCGGTCCACAAGCTGGACCAGCACGCAACGATGGCTTTCAGCAGGTTCTCCTTGCCGGTTACGTTAAGATAGGTATCCTGCTGCCCGGCGAAGGACATATCCGGCAGGTCCTCAGCAGTGGCCGAAGAGCGCACTGCCACCGCCGGGCGGCCCAGGCGGTCGTAAGCCGCTATTAGGTCACCCAACAGGTTGGGGGGCAGCTTGCCGCCGGCAAACTGCTGGCGGATGGCTGCAGAACAGGCCTCCAGGGATTGGATGTCTTCCACCTGGCAGGCTGCCAGGGCGACCTGGATGGGCTGTCCCAACTGGTTGGCAGCCACAAAAGCCTGGTAAGCCTGAGTGGAAAGGATGAAGCCTTCTGGTACGGGGAAGCTGGCCAACGCCAGGCAGGACAGGTTGGTGCCCTTTCCGCCCGCTTTGTGCAAGGTGGCATCTGGGGAAGCCAGGGGAAGGATCCAGGTGGTGGGAGTTGTTAGGGGTCCGGTCATGAAGCTTTCTGTAAAATGGGGTATGATCCAGGGAGGGGCGTGTTCCGGCAAACACGGTGCGCTGAGAAACGGCCAAAACGGCGGCTGAGATGACCGCCAGCAACGATCAAATTTCTAATTCATTGATCAAATTTAAAAAGGTTGTAACTACCTGTGGGTCAAAATGTTTGCCCGATTCCGCGCGAATATATTCAAGAGCTTCTTCTTTAGACCAGGCAGAACGATAAGGACGGTTAGAGGTTAAGGCATCCCATACATCAACGACTGAAAAGATACGCGCCGCTAATGGGATAGCCTCGCCTTTCAAACCGCGTGGATAACCGGTTCCGTCCCATTTTTCATGATGGCAGTATGGAATATCGATAGCGGGCTTGAGATAATCGATTGAGGCCAGCATATCCCGCGCATATTCTGGATGTTTTCTCATTTTCACCCACTCATCCATCGTAAAGGGACCTGGTTTGAGAAGGATATCATCCGGAATGCCCATTTTGCCGATATCATGGAGCAGAGCTCCCCGGCTAATGTAAGTAGTAGTGTTATTGTTTAACCCAAAAGCTTGAGCTAATTTCACCGTCATTTTGGTTACACGTTGGGTATGACCTTCAGTCTCATGATCGCGCAGGTCAAGCGCCCTTGACCAACCTTCAATTGTGGCTTCATAAGCCTTTATCAGCTCGAGGTTGGATTGCTCAAGGTCGCTGAAGAGAGAAGCATTATCAATCGCAATAGCTGCCTGACCGGCCAGCGTTTGCGCAAATTCAAGCCATTCAGGGTCCGGATAGAGTGGAGAACGCTGAAAGATTTCTAAGACACCTGTGACCTGGGCTTCAGTTGCCAAAGGAATCGCGTAATAGGTGACGAAGCCCTCAGCCTGAAAAGTAGGAGACCGTAAAAAGTCTGTGTGGCGGCTGCGAAGGTCAGGAATGGTGATTATACGCCGTTCATCCGCAGCTATGCCGGCATATCCTTCACCTAACCGGAGGTGAGTATATTGCAAAGTGGGAGTTTGAAAGCCACGCCCGGCAGCATAATTAAGCAGTTGGGTTTTTGGGTTTAATAACAAAACACTGACGGCGTCCACTTTCAACTGTGCTTTGACCTGATCCAGGAATATGCCCAGTGTAATCTGCAAATCGTGGCTGTTGGAGATGGCAATGTCAATCGCCCGCAGCGACTGCGTCTGTTGTAATCTGCGTTGAGAATCCTCGAACAGTTGTGCTCGCCGGACAGAGTTCCCCACCATCTCGCCTATGGCAGTTAATAATTGGACCTCTTTATCTGTAAAATGTCCTCCGTTGGAAAGGGTATACCTTGCGATCATTAAAAAACCCTGTAATTCAGCCTCGGATTGAAGCGGGACGAAAATTGCCGGTCCAAGCTCTTCTTTATGAAGCAGGTCAATAAATTGTTGGGGTTCTGCACTGAAATTGTGTGTCACGTAAGGTTGGTCCTTGCGTAGAACCAATCCAGCAATGCCTTCATCCACCGTAAAAACTCGTCCTGAATTAGACGCCATGAGGCCATCGGCCTGAGCAATCGTGCAATGGGTTTTATCGGCATTAATCAATGCGATCATACCCGTGTCTGCCTTGAACAATTGGCGTACCTGGCTGAGGACGATGGTCAGCATATCGCTCACCAGCATGGCCTGACGCAAAGCAGAGGAAAGGGAATAAAGCGCGGATAGTTCTTTGCCGCGCACCTGCTCCTCGGTAAACAACCTGCCATTAATAATTGCCAAAGCAGCGCGATCCGCAATATCTTGTAAGAAAGCTTTATCGTCTTCGGTGTAGGGCTGACCGGGTGTATCGCGGATAACGCTCAAAGTGCCAATTACACGGTCTTGAGCCCGTATCGGTACGACTAAAACACTGTGAACCTCAAAACATTGCAGATAAGTCCCAAATTCTGATTGGATGGTTTTGAGAATGTCAGCCTGAGCAATTTCGGCGGCTACAGCGGGTTCAGCGGTAGTTACCACTCGTCCAACCAGCCCCTTGCCTATGGGTAAAGAGCTGGAAGACAGCACGTCTTGGATGCAGGCAGGATTGCAAGGTTCAGGGTGGTAGAAAGCCGCTGGCTGCAACCACAGCCCATCTTCGGTCGATAAGTGAATGATGCAAGAGTCACCGACCAGTTGCGATACGAGGCGTGCAATATTCTCTAAAACTGCCGCCGAATCGAATCCGCTATTTACGATAACAGCAGAAATTTCGACCAGACCCTGGGTACGGATGACGTTTTGGCGAATCTTTTCTTCATCGGCCTTACGGGCGATGACCTGCGCCACCTGTGTCGAAACAAATTCCAAAATATCCAGGTCGCGCTGGGTGTAGTGAGTATTCTCTGTATAATTTTGCGTTACCATGGCCCCGATCAGGCGATCTTGCACTCTTAAAGGTACACCAAGCCAGGTCAATGAGTCGGATCCTTCCAGCTCGACTTCACCCTGTTGGATGAGTTGAATAAAAACTTCCTGTGAGGCCATCAGCGGTCGTGCGGTACGCAGGACATATTCAGTCAGGCCGCGACCCATTTTTCGTGAGGGAGGGGGTGAGTCGAATTGATCGACGTAGTAAGGAAAACTGAGCAGGTCGCGGGCTGGATCGAATAATGCAATATAAAAGTTTTCAACACGCATGAGCTCACTGAGAATGTTGTGAATGGAACGATAAAGTTCGGCCAGCGTTTCAGTGGACACGATTGCCTGAGAAATCTTAAAGATAGCCTCACGAATTGTTTCGGCCTCTTCACGTTCAGTAATATCCTGTACCAGCGAGGCTACCCCGATGACCTGCTCCCCGGCAGAAATCAAAGGAGTGTTATACCACTCACAAAGAATCTGCTGGCCATCTTTCGTAATATTTACGTTTGTACTGCGCTGGCCGCCTTTACGAGCTAACAAATTATTCCACACCTGGTTAACGTGAGCCTTGGTTAATTCAGGGATGATCAGGTCGGCTGCATGGTGACCAAAAGCTTCTTCCACAGTAAATCCGAAGATTTTCTCCGCGGCTCGATTCCATTTCGTCACCCTGAAATCAAGATCCCATTCGATTACTCCCAGGGGAGTCTGTTGAATATGAAGGGACATTCTTTGTTCGGATAGTTGTAAAGCTTCCTCGATCCGTTTTCTTTCGGTAATATCTTGCGCAACATAACTATAGCGTTGACCCGGCGTGGTTGTCAGGATAGGCGAAACTGTCACCGCTAACCAGCATGTATTTTCTTGCATGGGACGATAGTATTCAAAATGAACTGGTCCGCCGGAGCTGCCAGATTGGTAATAGTTCTTAAGCCACAGTTCGATCTCATCCTGGTGAATTCCTAATTCGCTGGCCAATTTATGCTGCATGGCCTCTGGCGTGGTCCCATAAAAACGAGCTGAAGCAAGATTGCCGGATAAATACAGGATATCATTTTCTTTGAGTTCGACAATCCCCATCATAAATGGCGCACTGTTGAAGAAACTTTTAAGATTCGATTCGCTTTTTTCGAGATCAAGCGTCGATTGGTCAGCCTGTTCAACCAACCTGGTTTTATCCAGGGCCATGGCTGACTGATTTGCGTAGGCACTCACAAAAGGGATGTCGGCTGGCTTCAGATCACTGCCTGAGAGCAAGAATATGCCCTTAATAACCCCTGCAACTGTCAATGGAGCGAGGATGCCTTGCCGGAGGCCCAGTTCGCCTGCAATGCTGCTGGTAAGGGATTGAAGTGGGGCGGGAAGAGCCTCTGCAATAACATCCCCCAACCATTCGCAAAAAACCGGTGCTCGATCTGCGATAACTCGCTGGAAATAACTGCCTGGTCTGATCGGAATCCGATAGGTAAGGTTGGAGAGGCCCGTCAGTTGTTTAATTGTTTCCAACCTGGTGGCATGATCGCTAATATATGTGATCTCCAGGTCGTGTTGGTTCTTTTCCAGATTTAAAATTGAAACAATGTAACCCAGTTGAGATACAGGATCAGAAATGATTCGATAAAGCTCAGCAGGGGTTCGAGCCTGTTGCGTTTCAACAGCTAACTGGTTGAGCGCCACCAGGAAATGTTGGTTGCGGGCAGCGTCCTCGCGATAACCCTGAATTTCTCCCTCGATCTTCTGCGAGGCTGCTTCAGACGCATCATAGTCTTTTATGGGTTGGTGCGCCGGGGATGCATCCGAGAGGCTTTCTCGATTCGTTTTCTGATTCTCTTTCGACACGTACCCTCCAAAATAAAGCCCCTACCTGAGGACAGGTATTATAAATAGTTGCCCTTGATCTAGAATTAATTCAACACAGGATATGGTTGATTTAACCGAATTAATACTAACATAATTCCGTGTAAATCATATTCACAGTGTTGAAAGGTGAATATCACAATTAATATATCCCGTGCAATTTATGTGCTAACTAATATTTATAAATGGCCCTTGACCGAAATCGCACCCAGTTGGATTCGACCTCGGTTTTCAAATACCAAATTTGACTTGTGTGTATAATATAAATAAGTTTAGATAATCGTCCTTTGCTTGCCATAATTAATCCTTATGGCTAGACCTTCAGGAAGAAGGACAGGTAATTACCAAACGAGAATTACTTGTAAAGTAAAACACTATGTGGATTCTCACCATTCGTTCTCCGTCGCAACGCCCGGTGGTTTATAAGATAAAACCCGGAAAGAATACTCTGGGGCGCCAACCCGGTAATGACGTCATCATTTCGGACGAGTCGGCTTCTCGCAGGCATGCTGAGATCTACGCTGAGGATGACCAACTCATCATATATGATCTTCAAAGTACGAATGGGACGTTCGTCAACCGGGAACGCCTGGTAATGCCTTTTGTCTTACGGAGCGGGGACCAGATCCGGATTGGCCAACAGGTGGCCAGCGTTACCTTTCGAAATAAAAAAAACCCATCCGAATTGATTTCATCCCTGACAAAAACCCGGCCCCTGACACGTGACCTGCTGCTGGCGTCCGTTGACCAACATGCTGTCCTTCTATATGAGGTTTCCAGCCGCCTGAACACCATCCTTGATCTGAAGACGGCCATGCAGGAAGTCTCGAAATTACTGCAGGATTCGATGGGTGCTGAGAAGTGCGAGGTGATCCTGGCGGAGACATTCAACCAGTTAGGGGAATTGGGTTTTCCGGTGTCGATTGCCCAACAGGCCATCGACCAGCGCGCAGTCGTGATTATTCCTGACCTGGCAGCTCAGACTGACCCTTCTCCAAGCCGGAGCGCCTTGCTTTTACGAATCCGATCGGTTTTATGCGTGCCGGTACTGATAGAAGGGGAAGTGGCCGCCTTGATCTATGTATACAAGACCGATCCTGAGGCGCGCCCCTTCGACGAGAACGATGTTCAACTGGCAGTTGCGATTAGCCACCAGACCGCCTTAACCATCCAGCGCGCAAACTTGATTAAACATTCGCACTTTCTCGAACAAAGTTTGAACAGCGACAGCCTGACAGGGCTGCATACCCGCGATAGCTTTTACGAGCTGGCTGAACGCGAGTTCCAGCGATCCCGGCGTTTCCAACATGATTTGACGATTATGATGTTAGATATTGACAAGTTTAAAGATGTGAATGACACCTATGGACACATGGTCGGTGACCAGGTGCTGCATGACCTGGCGTTACGCTGTATGCAGCAGGCGCGCGCGATTGACCTGATCGGTCGCTATGGCGGGGATGAGTTCATTTTCCTGCTGGTGGAGACGGATGCAAAGAATGCATTAATTGTAGCTGAACGCATCCGCAAGCATGTCGCTGAAGAGCCGTTTACTACTGAAGGCGGCCCGGTGAATATGACGGTCAGCTTAGGGATCGCTGGTCTTGACAAAGACTGCCAGGACCTGACCGCCCTGATCAACCGTGCCGATAATGCAATGTATATGGCAAAAAAGGCAAACAGGAACCAGGTTTTTGTGTCAGAACAAACTGGTTGAGTTGATGTTTTCAGAAAAAATCTAAGAAACCGCTTTATTGAGAACCTCCGGTAGCTTTTCTGCCGGAGGCTCATAATAAGGGGGATCATGGCTTATTATTTTGCAGGAGGTGGGCTTCGGGTCGTGCCTTGTAAAATGAATCCAGGGGAAAGCAGCCAGAAACCAGCCCTTTGCGTGGGGCAGTGGTGCAATTGCTGAAAGTACGGCAGATCAGCTTACGGCGCAGGTTCCGACCGGCCAGGATATCTGCCGGCATCTGGGGATAAGACAGCATCATACGTCCCAGTCCGGCGAAATCGGCTGAACCACGGCGCACGACGGCCTGGGCCACGTTTGGCAGCCATTCCTGCAGGCAGGAGTAAGCAGAGCCTACTACCACCGCCTGGGGACACTGGGCCTTGATCGCTTCGGCAGCCCAAACCAGTCGTGCAACTCCCGCAAGCGGATTTTCCGGTGCCTGGTATCCATCGGAAGGGGGGAAGTAGGCCGGGCGCTGGATATGCGGGTTGTAATACGGGCTCCCGGCGGTGATACATACCAGACGAACCCCCATCTGGTCCAGCATTTTAATCAGGGCTACCGGTTCGCTGAGGTCAATCCCCAACCCGCTGCCGTCTCCGCCGAAGGCATAGGGGTAAACCTGACCCATTGTCATAAATTCTGGCTCACCGATCTCGTTCAATCCTTTTCGGAAGGGGATGAAGTCAAAAGCACTCAGGCGCACACCGATGGCCATGCCCGGTGCGTGGGTCTGGATTCCGGCTATGATCTGGCGTAAAAAACCGGTGCGGTTTTCGAGACTACCGCCGTATTTTCCACCCCGGTAGATTGCGCTGAGCAATTCGTGCCCCAGGTAACCGTGGCAGTGTTTGATATCTACAAATTGAAAACCGGCTTCCTGGGCAAGCTGAGCGGCAACAATAAAACGTTCAACGATCTCATCCAACTCCTCGTCTGAAAGGACACGGCCGGAAAGACTCGGCAGCCCAAGGCGCGGGTTGAGCCAGGGATGGTCATAGGCCAGATGCGGTGTGGGTCGGGCTTTATCGAACGGGCATGAATACCGTCCGGAATGGGTCAGTTGAAGCCCGACTACCAGGTCATGTGTTTCACCAAAACCAGCGGCGTGGCTGTCTTCCAGGGCCTGGCGCAATTGCGCCAGGTCAGGCAGGGTTTCGCGGTTGATGATCAACTGGTTTGGATTGGCGCGGCAGTCTGGATGGATGGCAACCGCCTCACCGCCCCACACCAGCTTGGCGCCGCTCAACCCAAATCGCTGCCAGCGCCGGAAAGTTAGTTCGGACGGGCGCCCATCGCTGGTACCATCCCAGCCTTCCATCGGCAATACAGCGAAACGGTTGCCAATCGTCCAGCCATGCAGAGAAAACGGTTGAGCAAGCGGTGAATGGGGGGCCGGTTCGATATCGGTCTCGAATGGCAGTTGTATTCCAGACGCCGTTAGATATTCCTGAAAAGCCTGGGGAGATTTGAATGAAGCTGGTTTATGGTAGGCCATCGAATCGTCCTTGCATTTATAAACGGCGCAAGTGAAAACCGCCATCGATATTGATCACTTCACCCGTCGAATAAGGCAGGCAGCCTTCGGCTAGAGCTACCACACAGCGGGCGACATCTTCCGGTTGGCCCCAACGTGGAAGGGGCAGCAGGCCGTTATCGATCAGTTGATCGTAACGGCTATGCACCCCAGCGGTCATATCTGTCTCAATGATCCCGGGCCGGACCTCATAGACCAGGATGCCTTCAGCAGCCAGGCGGTCAGCGAACAGGGACGTCATCATGCCGACGCCGGCTTTTGACAGACAATATTCTGCCCGCTGGGTGCTGCTGGTGTAGGCGCTGAGCGAACCGATATTGATGATTTCAGGGTGTTCAATGACTTTCTCACGCAGTAGACGGATCATCTCTTTAGCAACTGCCTGGGTCAGAAAAAAAGGACCTTTCAAGTTGGTTTCCATCACCTCGTCATAACTGTCTTCTGCTATCTTGAGCAAGTCCAACCGCTGGCGGGGCGCCATGCCGGCGTTATTGACCAGCAGGTCGATGCGGTCAAAACGAGCGAGCACGGCTGCCAGAAGATTATGGTGGTCTTCTGCCTTACGTACATCGAACTTAATAGCCAACCCTCGACCACCTATCTGGACGATTTTGGCTAAGAGTGAACTGGCTGTGGATTTGGCGGTGATGTATGAAAAGGCGACCGACCAGCCAGCCTGGATCAATGCCAGTACGATCGCCCGGCCGATCCCGCGGCTGCCGCCGGTGACAAGTGCAGTTCTATCGCTCATGCTTCACCTTGCTCATAGCTTCCATTAAAAAATAATCTCCCCACATCACACTTTCATCCACGCCCAGACCTTTGCGTTGGTGGTAAATGCCATGTTTCAGCAGGCCCTCCCAACCAGGGGTGGCAACAGGTAAGAACTCAGGCGAGCATAGGGTATCCAGGATGTGCACCGCAGCCTGCCGGTAAAGATCAGCCCTGGCCTGGTCCGGACACACAAGAGACAAATCGAGCAAACCGCTGGCAGTAATGGCGGCGGCTGAACTTTCATAGGGCAATGTGGGGTCAGGTTCATCCCAATCATTGGGTGGCACGCCGTGGGGGGGTGTGTGGTCGATGTAGTATTGAGCGCACAGTTCGGCGGTGGCCAGGAAGTGGGCATCGTTGGTCATCTGGTAGACGGTAGTGAAACCAGACACAGCCCAGGCCAGCCCGCGCGCCCACGACGAATCCGCTCGCCAGCCCTGCTGAGTAGATTGGTGCAGGAACTGCCCGGTCTGGAGGTCAAAGATACCCTCGTGGGCGGTACTGCCATCGCCGCGCACCAAATATTTGCGTGTAGTCGAGCAGTGCTGGCGGGCGATCTGCTCAAGGTTGGCATCGCCGCGCTGGTTGGCGGCGTAGAGAATGATGCCAACGTTCATCATAATGTCGATGAACAGACTGCCTTTCGCCAGGAATGAACGCAGATAACCGCCTTTTTCCTGAAAACGGAGTGCCAGGGTTTGCCCGGCCTCGATGACCACACTATTAATGGCGGGGTCGCCTGACAGGTCGTACCAGCGTTTCCAGGAGGGCCAGAATAAAAAACCCAGGTCGTGCACGCTGCGGTCGGTTTTGCGCGGTTCGATCAGGCGTGAATAATGTTCTGCATTCTCACGCCAGAAAGGGTCGCCAGTGTGCTGGTAGAGCAGCCACAGTTGCCCACACAGGAAGCCTTCACACCAGTTAGTCCAACTTTCGCCGCGAATATCCCACTTGCCGCCGGTGGTATACATCGGGAAGCGGTCCGGATGCCTGGTGATCAACTGGCGGAGCTGCCGGCTAGCGAACTCGAAAAAGGAATCCATTACGACAGGGGTGGGCATTTGATTGCCTTGAAGAATATTTTAATATCGTGAATCATATACAATATATCATAACATATTGCTCGAGAAGGTCATGTTGGAGATGGAAAAAACCCAACAAGCGAGTGAAATTGACCGTTGGTTAGATCTCAATGGCAAGTTCCATCGTAAATCGCTGAAATTTACGGGATGAAGCTGCTAATCGATTCAAGAAAGTTTCACGGCACAACCGCCAGGCGCGGGATGCCTGCCAACGCCTGATTAAATCCCTCCAGCCGGCAGCTAAAAATTAATCGGCCGAAAATCAATCCGTGCGAGCGCGGGATTATATACTGCGCATCCATGCCGTAAATAAATCCTGCCCCAGGGTTATAAGGTTTTCAATCTATGATTTCTACGGTTACCGGGCAGTGATCGCTATTTTTTAGCCAGGTCTCAGGTTTACCGACCACAACTTTTTTAAGCCGCTTCAGCCAACGGCGTGGGATAAAGATGTAATCGAGATGGTAAGGCCGGTCAGGTTTACGGGCGAAAAAGTAAGTAAACGCGCTTTCATGGCCGTGTTTTTGGTGGAAATAGTAATGATAGGCGCTGACCATATCCAGGTCGGACAGTGACCGGACGACCCAATCATGGCTGCCCAATCGATCGCCATGTTGCGAGCGCTGGTTGCTGTTCAGATCGCCAATTAAAACTGTATCCGTTTCTTGAATGAACGCTTGATAGTTAATCAGGCCCAGGTTGACCTGGGCTATATAACTCAGGCGCCGATCGCTGGCCTGCATAGCCCAGACTGCCAGCAGGTTAAAACGTACGGCTCCACTGATCTTCACCGGGATACAATGGCGGATGGCGGGATCGTAATTTTCGGCCCGACTTAATTCCAGGCCGGTCCAGGAAAATATACCCACCCCGCGAGTTGGCTTTTCACCAAACCAGAGCTGGGTGAGGGGTGGGGAACCCAGGTCATCCCATTTCAGGCGGTCGGGATGCTCACATTCCTGGATAACTGCCAGGTCCGGCCTGGCCTTCGCAATGCGGGTGAATTTTTTTCTGAAAGCTCCCTGGCAGTTCCAGGTGATGAGTTTCATGAGCTCATAGAACTATTCCAGTAAGAATGGTTGCATAGGATGCCATTTTTCTTTCCAAACGATCGGAACGAGCTGCTGGGTGACGACCGGTGGCAATAACTGGGATATAACCAGGCGGTCTGCTGGTGAGAGGTTGTGCAAGATAAATGGTATGACCAGGTAATCTGGAGAGGAATGTTTCTGGCTGTGTTCTGCGAACTGCCTGCTCAGGAGCACCTGTTCCTCACCACTCGCCAGCCCATTGATCTTTTCGAGGCTAAAAATATTTTCTTCTATCTCGATGTGCGGGTGCCAGATCTGGTCGATCTTTGTAACAACCTGGACCAGTTCTTTTAGAGATCCAACATCCAAATGTGGATTCTCGTGTGATCCCAGCAAGTCTCGGATTTTATACACCGACATCGCAATTTCGCTGTGCTGAACTAATAGAAGATCAAAGGGTTCACCTGGCATTTTCTCGCGAAAATAAGGGAACGCCAGCTCTTCCTCGGTGAGGTGATGAGCGTGAAGAATGGATTCGAAGCTGAGAACATAACTGGTAAAGCCCGCTTGAACTGCCTGGTCTGGATAACCTTCTTGAGCAAACAACTGTCCCTGCGTAACGATCACGTCCAGGGCGCGGGTGATCGCTTTATGGATGCGGAGTATATTGGCACTGATCCCTATGTTTGTATCCAACATTCCACCTCTATTTCAGACTTTTATCATTAAGCTCTTATTCGCATTGAATATACTATTTCCGGGGTATATCGTCAACCACAAAAAGAGTAATTAATAGGCGGGAATTATGGGTTTTCGACCAGTTTCTTTTGCGCCTTTACAATCAGCGCCAGAATTTCGCGCTGCTGGGCTTCAGAAAGACCCACTGGATCCGGAGCTTCGTGCTGTATATCCAGCGCGAGTTGGCGAGCCTGATCAACATCCTGGTGAGCGCCGGCTGCTTGCCAGGCAGGCAGCATATGACGCGTCCAAATTTTGGGCAGCCAGAATTCCTGGCGGTAATGGCTGGCAGTGTGCATTTTATCCATATAGGACCCACCTGGGCCGGCTTCAAAGATCGTTTCGAGGCCAATGGTTTCCTCGTCGATTTCGAATTCAGTGGTGAACCGCTTGAGCGAGCCGATCATCTCGTTATCCAGGATGAGCTGTATCGGAGAGACAATCTCATCGTTGGCCAACAGCCCGGCATCGACCCACAGGCTGCCGCCTGCCAGCAAAGTAGCGGCGCCGCTCAGCGCTTTCTGAACCCCGACTTCCACCGAGGGAAACTTGGCATCAGTTAAAGCAGCATGTCCGCTGGTTGAGGCGCCATAAAAACGAGCCATTTGGGCGGTGATGATATTCACAATGGGCATCTCTGGCCGGCCAAAGGTGTGCATCATCGTGCGCATATCCGCCGGGGCAACCGAACTTCCCAGGTGCAGATGTTTATCGCCGAAGAGCACCCGGTTAAAAATATGGAAAGCGAGCTGTTCTGCAACATTCAAGGTTACGGCGCCGGCCAGGGTAGCCGGGGCGGTCATGCCCATGGCATACATGTCGCCGACGCCAACTTGCAGCCCACGATCCCGAAAATAGGCTACCTGGTAGGCCTCGTGGCGTCCCAGGCGCAGGGCCGGAACCAGGTAAACCGTAGCCCTGAAGGTATCCGTCAGAGATTTGTTGAGCATCTCGGCTCGTAAATGGTATAGGTCTAACAGGTAAGGACAGATTTCGTCGTGGTAGACCGAGCTGCCTTCCCTGGCGCCGTATTTCCAGCAGTAGAAGCGCTCATAAAGCGGCTCAAGCTGAGCGGGACAAGGCAGGCGGCAGCCTAGCATGGTGGCAGTTCCCACGTCAGGCATGCGGCGCGCCAGTTTAAAGTAAAATGCCAGGCGTTCCTCGGTCCAGGGCACGTAGTCCAGGGTCTGCGGGTCGTGGAGTTGAGAAAGGTAAACGCCGGCGCTGCTGTGAACCTCCGGCTGGTGAGCTTCCCAATTATATTTTTCAGCATCGGCGATATAGCGTTCCACGATGGGCGCCGGGAAATGTACTCTTTGGGCCTGTTTATCCACCGGAAGGCCAGCTTCCATAAAGGCTCTGAGCAAGCTGGAGTTCTGGATTTCCATACCCATTTCTGCCAGAATCCGCAAAGCGCTGCGGTGGATCAGGGTTACTTGAGATTCGGTTAAGACGTTGTATGGATGACCAGAAATGTGCATGGGCTGCTTTATTCGCTGTCTGCTTTTCTGATCAGGTCCAATTGATGGGCAGTTTTATCGATATTTTTCTTGACTAAGCCATTGATCTGGATGTTTAAACCCTCCAGACCGAGCAGGGCTGCACCTACGACCGGTTCATAGCGGGCATTCACCAAGCGCGCTTTGGGTGCAGCCATGTGAATATTAGCGGTCAGAACGTCAACCAGAAGCGGGCCGGCCCCCTTAAATACACTTCCCGAAAGCACTACCTCTACTTCCAGGTTGAGCATATTCAGCCGGCGCAGACCATTGACCACCTCAGCCGCGCAGCCTTCACCAAAACGGCGCAGGATGCTGGCGGCGGCCTGGTCGCCACGATAAGCCTCTTCGAAGATAATGGGCGCCAATTCTTTGATCGTATCCGATGAGATACGCTCTTCGACCAGCCCACGCTTCAGTTCATCGACGTTTCTGAGACCATAAAAAGCCAGCACCCGCCTGGAGAGATTGGTAGCTGGCTCGAGGCCGACGTGGGCCCGGTAAATCGTACGCAGCGCATGGTAGCCAAGGGCATTACCGCCTTGTAGTTCATCATCGTGATAATAATGATAGATGAATACACGTCCATCCGGAGCGCGCACGGCACAGTTACCGCCGGTGCCAGCTACCAGAATAGCCCCGTAAGGTTGTTCGGTACCGCCGCGCAATGCGACAATGCTGTCATTGGTAATATGTACGTTATCGCACAATCCAAGGGCGCGCACGTTTTCTTCGAGAAGACCGTATTCATCAGGCCAATCGACGCCCGTGAAACCACCATAAAAGCTGGTGACCTGCGATGGTTTCAGGTTAGCCTGGGCCAGGGCAGCCAGGCAGGCTTCTTTGGCTTCTTTCATGGCAGTTGGCATGCCATCGTAAAGATGATAGGCGCCGCGACTTCTACCCAGACCGAGCAGGCAGCCATCTTCCCTGCATACCACGGCCATCGTTTTCGTTCCACCTTGATCAATCCCCAGGATTACGTTCATTTTATTGTGCCCATGGTAAAAAATTCCTCCCCGACAGGATTATTCTATTTTATCCTGTTCTGGAAAGAATTGGGGTAAATATAGACGATTGGCTTCTACCATTTCATCCAGCAGCGGCATGGCTGTTTCATATTCACCTACCAACGGGTGAGCCAACAGGGCTAACAGGGCTTTTTCCCGGCTGCCGGTGACGGCAGCTTCTATCGTGAGCTGTTCATAATTTTTTATCGCTGATACCAGACCCCATACCGCCTGCGGCACTGACGGTTGGCGCAATGGAATGATGCCGCTGGCATTAACCAGGCAGGGCAGTTCAAGTACGGCATCATCAGGCAGACCGGGAACGGCGCCCCGGTTTGGGGCGTTGACAATGATCAGCTTTGCCGCGTTTGTCCAGGCAGCTTCCATCACTGCCAGGGCTATCTCGGAATATCCGCCTCCACCACGGCGGGAGAGCGCCTCAGGCTTGCTATCCTGCGCCGGGTCCGCATAAGCCCGGAAAATTTCCTCTTCAAGCTGCTGGACCACTTCACCGCGCGTGTAAGGTTTTGTCTTTGCCTGGCTGACCAGCTTTGTGTGGTGATAGAAATACTGCAGGTAAGGGCTGGGCAGCAGGTGAAGGGTGCGGAGCAAGGCCGGCTCGACTGCTCCCCAGGTAGCAATCTCAGCGACCCGGTCAAACTCCTCATCTGTGAGCAAACGCCCGTTCACCCGCAGATTGCTGGCGAAGTTGAGATGGTTCAGGCCAAAGTAGTCGTAGGTCACGGTCTCACCAGGCACATCCAACGCCTGGCTGACAGCATAGCGTGGGAAATAACCTCCGGCACACAGTCCGGCGATTGTCACTGGGCTGTATTTACTGACGGCTTCAGCGACCATACCCGTCGGGTTGGTGTAGTTGATGATCCAGGCATGCGGATTAACCTCTTCTACATCACGGGCAATCGACAACATGACCGGGATGGTGCGCAGCGCCTTAAACATTCCGCCGGGACCGGTAGTTTCCTGCCCGATCACACCATACTTGAGGGGGATCTTCTCGTCCAGCGTGCGCTGGGCGTTGCCGCCCACCCGGATTTGGGTGAGCACAAAAGAAGCCCCTTCGATAGCCCGGCAGCGATCGGTGGTAGTTTCAACCCGCATGTGATGTCCAAGGTGTTTAAGAAAGCGTTGGCAGAAACCTGCCATGATATCCAGGCGCGAGGGATTGATATCCATTGAGGAAAGGTGTGTGACCGGCAGGCGATCTTTCTTTTGCGCCAGGCCTTCGATGATTTCGGGTGTATAGCTGCTGCCAGCTCCAATAATGGCGATTTTCATAAATTGATTTTACACTAAGATTCTAATGGCTCATCGCCCCTTCGAGTGCACCATGGGTGTGAGATTTACTGTCGAAGGCCCTGGAAATGAGGGTGAGAGCGTACGTACGCACGCTCTCACCCTCATTTCCAGGAGTTCACCACACTCTTCAGTGCATACTCTTCAGTACATACTCTTCAGTACATACTCTTCAGTACATACTCTTCATTACACCCGAAGGGGTGCCCGAAGGGGTGCCCGAAAGGATGCCCGAAAGGATGCCCGAAAGGGTGCGGGAATTCCCAAAGAACCTTTTATTAGGTAAAATTCAATCTGTGTGAAAGATTGAATGAGGCACAATCATTTATCAGGCAATTCTTGAATTCATTCATGGTCAGGAGGCAGTCTTATGGCACTCGAAGTTGGCCTGGTAGGGGAATTGACAATCACCGTGCAGGAAAGCGACACGGCGCGTTGGTCGGGTGGAGGAAATCTTCCAGAAGTATTGAGCACTCCGCGCCTGATCAGCCTGTTGGAACGCACTGCGCACACCACGCTGCTGCCTTACCTGTTAGAAGGGCAGACCAGTGTGGGTACGCTGGTCAATATCCGTCATTTAGGTGCAACCCCAGTGGGGATGCAGGTGCGTTTCCACGCTGAACTGTTGGAGATTGACCGGCGGCGCATGCGCTTCAAAGTTGAGGCCTGGGATGAAGTCGAAAAAGTGGCTGAAGGCGAGCATGAACGCTTCATCATTGACCTGACCCATTTTGAAGAGCGACTGGAAAGTAAGCGCCAGTCGATCAGCCGGTAAACTGGCGAGGGGGTTCAGCCGCGTTCGATGGCTTGAATTTCGAACTGCTTCAATGTCAGACCGAGGGCGTTCAGGGCAGGCTCTACGATGGCTTTCACCATACCTGCCATCTCATCCGAACTGGAGATAATATCGATCAGGTCAGCTTTGCCCCGGCTGACCTCAAAAAGTGCGTCCGTGATTTTGTTCACGATGATCGCTTTGACTTGAATCGCCATCCGGGAGCTGTCGCCCAGCATTTGTACGAACACCTGGGGGTTGGTCACTGCGACGGAACAACTCCCTCTGACCCTGACCTGGGTGATCCCGGAACTAAGGACTAATATAACCGGTGCGGTGGTTCCCCACAGGATATTGTCAAACTCCTGGAGTTTACCTTCCGATGGTTTCTTACCAAGCAGTTTGCTCAAGCCCATAATTAACTTCCTTTCATCTTTCTATGAAAGTGCTCTTTAGCCCACTTGTTTTATTTTAGCACACATGTTAGCTAAACGAACCATTTATTGCGGGTGGTCAACCATGAGTAGTTAGCACTGGCACAAGAATACAAGAACACTCTTGACTTTTGGAATTGGCCGTGATATTATATGCATAGTCTTATATAGGATATATCCTATAAAGGAGTATACATATAATGTCTCTAGAGTATGCCATTCTTGGATTTCTAAGTTACAAGCCATTTTCTGGTTACGACCTCAAAAAGGTGTTTGACAATTCCGTGAGGCATTTCTGGTACGCTGACCAGAGCCAGATTTATCGCACGCTGACCAGCTTGACTGAAGAGGGCCTGGCTGAAATTGAGGTAGTCGAACAAACAATCCGCCCTGACCGCAAGGTTTATCATATTACCCCAGCCGGAAGGGCAGAATTGAATAGTTGGTTGAGAGGACCTTTTCCAATCCAGCAGGCACACAGCGGACCGCTGGTGCAGGTGTTCTTTGCCGGCCAACTTACAGATGAAGAAATCCTGTCAAAGTTTGAAGAAGCGGTGACCATTTTTTGTACAATCCTCGAGACGTATAAAGAAGTGCCAGGAAAAATATCAGATATCGTCCAGATGGTGGATTCGCGGCGCGAAGAGTTCTTCTGGATGCTGACGTTGGAGCTGGGTATTCGAACCATGCAAGTGCAGCTTGAATGGGCTGAAAGTGTTATCCAGCGTGTTCGCAATAAACAACACCTCGCAGAATCGGATGTGGATAAATAGAGAGATTTGAATTGATTAAACAGCAACCGCTCAGGCAAAGGACAAGGCAGGCGCTCATCATCGGGTCGTTCCTGCTGTTTCCAATCATCATGAATTTCTTTTCGCCCTACATCATCATCGATGGCGCTTCTCAAGGGATTATCAATGGCAGTTTCATTGTGTTTGGCTCGCTGTTCATTGCAGCATTGTTTTTTGGACGCTTATGGTGCGGATGGGCCTGCCCGGTTGGCGGTTTGGGAGAGATCAGTTTTGGCATTAATGACCGGCCTGTGACGAATAAGAGACTAGATTGGATGAAATGGTTCATCTGGGCGCCCTGGATCGGGTTGATCGCGGCGATAGCTATTTCGGCCGGCGGTTATCATTCGTTTAATTTCTTACTCGACACCCAAAATGGCATCTCGGTCGCGGGGGACGTCGATCGTCCCATCATTTTCGCCTATATTATCTATTATGGAGTCGTGGGTATTTTTCTGGCGCTTTCCATTTTTGCAGGGCGGCGGGCCGGCTGCCATACGATTTGCTGGATGGCGCCGTTCATGATTTTGGGGCGCAAACTGCGCAATTGGTTTGGCTGGCCGGCTTTACGGCTGAAAGCTGATGCCAGCCTGTGCGGCGATTGTAAGAAGTGCACCACTAATTGCCCGATGAGCCTGGATGTGAACGGCATGGTCAAACTGGCCAGGATGGAGAATGGAGAATGCATCTTGTGCGGCACTTGCGTGGATGGCTGTCCAAAAAAGGTAATCGGTTATTCATTCAGTGCAGGGAAATAGGGTTTTCATGGAATCTAACCCATTTTTATTTTTCCCATTGCCATCTCAACTGCCCGCGTGCTGTATGCCGTAATCTGGTTGGTATGGGTGACCATGATGATGGTGATCCCATTTTCCCGGTGAATCTGGGTAAACAATTCCACGATCTCGTGTTCGGTCTGTTCATCCAGGTCACTGGTCGGTTCATCGGCCAGCAGCACTTTAGGCTGGTTCATCAGGGCGCGCGCAATCTCGACTCTCTGCTGCTGTCCGGCAGAAAGCTGGCGGGGATAAGAGGTTTTTTATCTTTCAGCCCTACCAACTTCATCAAATCTTCTACCGCTGGTAAACGGCTTTTTTTACATGACCGTTGGTGAATATGGTGGGCAGCACAACATTTTCCAGGGAGTTAAGAGTGGGTAGTAAGTATGGGAATTGGAAAATGAAACCGAATTTCTCGCTGCGTAAACGAGATTGTTGTTGGTCGGAAAGAGACCACAGGTCCACCCCATCCAACATCACCCGGCCAGAAGAGGGACGGGTCAAACCAGCTGCCAGGTTAAGCAGGGTGGTTTTACCTGAGCCGGAACGTCCCGTAATCATTAAAAATTCTCCTTTATCAATTTGAAGACTGGCACCTTACACCGCGTCCACCTTATTCTCCTTGCTGATCACTACAGCCAGGAAAAGGGGTCGTTAGCTG
>Ga0315282_10003687_pt1 | contig 27343 bp, 16 predicted proteins | sample YL17G07_20_MG_FD_203693 | JGI IMG/M metagenome (GOLD analysis project Ga0315282, IMG submission 203693) | Sediment microbial communities from Yellowstone Lake, YNP, Wyoming, USA - YL17G07_20 | ecosystem: Environmental > Aquatic > Freshwater > Lake > Sediment | place: USA: Wyoming | collected...
CCGGGGCGTTGTCGATCTCCTCATACTTGCGCGCCTGAGCCAGACCCTGATTCGCCAATACCTGCGTGATCGCCGCCGTCAACGTCGTCTTCCCATGATCCACGTGACCTATCGTACCAACGTTCACGTGTGGCTTCGTCCGCTCAAACCTCGCCTTCCCCATCGATGTTCTCCCTCATCCTCTAAGCCGCCGATTTCGCCCCCGTCACCCGGGAGACGATCTCATCCATCACGTCCTTCGGCGTCTGTCGATAGTACTTGAACTCCATCGTATAAATGGCGCGACCCTGCGTCATGGAGCGGAGCGCGGTCGCATAACCGAACATCTCGCTCAGCGGCACTTCGGCGTCGACAACCTGTGCATCGGTGCGCGGGTGAACGCCGTGAATCCGCGCCCGGCGGGCGTTCAGGTCGCCCATCACGTCGCCGAGATAGTCCACCGGCACGACGACTTCGACTTTCATCATCGGTTCAAGGAGCGCCGGTCCGGCCTTGCGCGCAGCCTCGCGGAAGCAAAGGGAGCCGGCGATTCTGAACGCCATCTCGCTCGAATCGACCTCGTGGTACGACCCGTCGTGGAGTGTTGCCTTGAGGTCCGCAACAGGATAGCCCGCAAGCGGCCCGCTTTCCATCGCCTGCCTGATGCCGTCTTCAATGGGCCTGACGTATTCCTTCGGCACGGAGCCGCCGACGATCTCGTTGACGAATACGAGGCCCGACCCCGGCTCGCCCGGCTCGAAGCGGATCGCCACGTGTCCATACTGGCCGCGCCCACCGGTCTGCCGGATGTAACGCGTCTCCTGTTCCACCGCCTGCGTGATCGCCTCCTTATACGCCACCTGAGGCCGACCGACGTTCGCCTCAACTTTGAACTCACGGCGAAGCCGATCCACGATGATCTCCAGATGGAGCTCACCCATGCCGCTGATGATGGTCTGGTTGGTATCCTGATCCTGCCGGATGCGGAAGGTAGGATCCTCTTCGGCGAGTTTGTTGAGGGAGGCGCCGAGCTGTTCCTGGTCGGCTTTCGTCTTCGGTTCGATGGCTACGGAAATGACGGGTTCGGGGAAGGACATGCGTTCAAGGAGGATCGGATGACTCTCATCGCAGAGGGTGTCGCCGGTGGTCGTGTTCTTGAGGCCGATGATGGCGGCGATGTCGCCCGCGTATACCTCTTTGATCTCTTCGCGCTTGTTCGCGTGCATCTGGAGGAGCCGACCGACGCGCTCCTTGCGCCCCGTCGAGGAATTCTGGACGTATGAACCCGCTTCGAGCACGCCGCTGTAAACGCGCACGTAGGTGAGACGACCGACGTACGGGTCGGTGACCACCTTGAACGCAAGGGCGCTGAACGGCTCGTCCTCGGAGGAGTGGCCCTCGAGGTTGACCGACTCGTCGCTTGGATCGTGCCCGGTGATCGCCGGGACGTCGGTCGGGGAAGGCAGATAGTCGACCACGCCGTCGAGGAGCCGCTGCACCCCTTTGTTGCGGAAGGCTGAACCACACAGGACGGGGAAGATCTGAAGGCCGACCGTGCCCTTGCGGATCGCCCGACGAAGGTCGTCCTCGCCGATCTCATCGTGCTTGCCGTCGAGGAATTTCTCCATGACGACATCGTCGAAGTCGGCGGCCGCCTCAAGGAGTCGCTCGCGCCAAGCGTGCGCCTGATCGAGCAGGTCGCGCGGCACTTCGCCTTCGAGGAATACCGCGCCCTTGGTCTCGTCCTGATAGGTGACCGCGCGCATCCGGATCAGGTCGATGAGCCCGGTGAACATCTCGCCGGACCCCATCGGAATCTGCACTGGGACGAACCTGCCCCCGAGGCGGTCTTCCATCATGCTCAGGACGTGGAAGAAGTCCGCGCCGGTCCGGTCCATCTTGTTGATGAAGCACAGGCGGGGAACCTTGTAGCGCGAGGCCTGTTTCCAGACGGTTTCGGATTGTGGCTCGACTCCACCAACGGCGCAGAACAGACCGATAGCACCGTCGAGCACGCGCAGGCTACGCTCCACCTCGGCGGTGAAGTCCACATGGCCCGGCGTGTCGATGATGTTGATGCGATGATCGCGCCACATGCACGTCGTCGCCGCGGAAGTGATCGTGATGCCGCGCTCCTTCTCCTGCTCCATCCAGTCCATCTGCGCCGCACCATCGTCGACCTCGCCGGTGCGGTGGATGCGACCGGTATAGAAGAGAATCCGCTCGGTCGTCGTCGTCTTCCCGGCGTCAACATGGGCCATGATGCCGATATTGCGCGTGCGCTGTAAGGGAACTGCTCGTGCCATCGTCCTGTATGATCTTCTCACTCACGGCGCAAACCGGTCCCTGCGGGGGAGCGTTGCCCCCACAAACCGAACCGGTATCTCTGCGAGTGCGCGTGTGGTTTACCAGTGATAGTGGGAAAATGCTCTGTTCGATTCCGCCATCCGGTGCGTGTCTTCTCTCTTCCGGACGGCGTTGCCCTCGCCATTCGAGGCGGCGACGATCTCGGCGGCGAGCCGCTCGGACATGGTACGCTCACCGCGTTCACGGGAATACTGGATGAGCCAGCGCATCGCCAGCGCCTGCCGCCGGTTCGGGGGGACATCGATCGGAATCTGATAGGTCGATCCACCGACGCGTCGAGGCCGTACCTCGACGACCGGCTTGATGTTGTCAAGCGCCTTCTGAAAGACCGAAAGCTCATCCTGTCCAGTGCGCTCGGCGATCATGTCGAGGGCGCTGTAAAAGATGGCCTCAGCAACGCTCTTCTTGCCTGTTCGCATCAGATTGTTCGTGAACTTCGCCACCAACACGCTACCGTACTTCGGGTCGGGCAGAAGCTCTCGTTTGATCACGCGCCGCCGTCGTGCCATTGTCGCATCCCGCTGTGATTACTTGGGCCGTTTCGTGCCGTACTTCGAGCGACCATTCCGCCGGTTGGCAACCCCTGCCGCATCCTGGACGCCGCGAATGATGTGATATCGTACCCCCGAGATATCCTTCACGCGACCGCCGCGAATGAACACGATCGAGTGCTCGACCAGGTTGTGTCCTTCGCCGGGGATGTACGCCGTGACCTCATGCCCATTCGTCAGGCGTACCCGGGCGATCTTCCGGAGGGCCGAATTCGGCTTCCTTGGGGTGGTGGTCTTCACCTGCGTGCAGACGCCCTGGCGCTGCGGACAACCCCAGAGGTCCGGGGCCTTCGTCTTCGCCTTGGTCTGCCGCCGCCCTTTCCTGATCAGTTGGTTGATTGTCGGCATACGGGGTCCTTTTCATGTGCGGAAACACAGAACATTTTAATGTACCGGTCCTTTCAGCCGATGTCAAGGACTCTTGTCCCCAACAGCGCCTCGTCTTCCTCTTCCTCAGCCGGTCGCTCCGGAATCGGCTCCAGCTCACCACCTTCCGGCTGAGCCAGCCGATGGAGGGGAAGACCGGTCCCCGCCGGTATAAGGTGGCCGATGATGACGTTCTCCTTGAGGCCCCTGAGCCTATCGACTTTCCCTTCAACCGCCGCCTTCGTGAGCACTTTCGTCGTCTCCTGAAAGCTCGCGGCGCTGATGAAGCTCTCGGTCATGAGCGAGGCCTTCGTGATGCCGAGCAGCACCGGCTCGAACGTCGCCGGTTGGCCTTCCGCTTCCTCAATCTTCGCGTTCTCGTCTGCAAACCGGAACTTATCCACAAGGTCGCCCTCGAGCCAGTTCGAATCGCCGGGATCAACGACCTTCACCTTCTGGAGCATCTGCCTGACGATGATCTCGATGTGCTTGTCGTTGATATCCACGCCCTGCACCCGGTAGACCTCCTGGATCTCGTTCAGCAGGTACTCCTGCACTTTGAACGGGCCGAGGATGCGCAGGATGTCGTGCGGGTTGACAAGCCCCTCGGAAAGACGTTCGCCCGCCCTCACCCGGTCGCCTTCGTGCACCAGGATGTACTTGCCGTACGGCACATAGTAGTGCCGCTCGTCGCCGACATCGCTCGTGACGATCACCTCGCGAGAACCCCGGACGATGTTCCCGAACCGGACCGTCCCGTCGATCTCCGTCATCACCGCAAGTTCCTTCGGACGCCGCGCTTCAAAGAGCTCTGCCACGCGCGGGAGACCTCCGGTAATGTCTCGCGTCTTCGAGCGCTCACGCGGGATCTTCACGAGCTGGTCGCCCGACCGCACCGGCTGACCGTCCTGAACGATGAGCTGCGCGCCGACGGGCGTATTGTACGACCGGAGCCGGTTGCCCTCGGAATCGACGATCTCGATGCGGGGGTTGAGCGTCCGGTCGCGCTGTTCGACGACGGTGCGTTCGACGTGCGCCTCGGTCATCTCTTCGCGGTAGGTCACGTCGCTGATGAGGTCCGCAAACTTCACGATGCCGTCGGTATCGGTGAGGATCGTGTTGTTGTACGGGTCCCACTCGTAGAGCACGCCGCCCTGTTCGACCTGCTCTCCGTCCTCCACGAGGATGACCGCCGCGTACGGGACCTCGCGCCGTGCGCGCGGATCGCCGTGTTCGTCAAGGATTTCGATCTCACCGTTGCCCCGACTCATGCAGATGCGCATGTCGTCGCGCTTGGCGAGGATGATGTTGTTGTACCGCACCGTGCCGACGCGGTTGGCTTCGATGCGCGACTGCTCGGCGCTGTGCATCGCCGTCCCGCCGAGCTGGAAGGTCCGGAGCGTCAACTGTGTCCCCGGCTCGCCGATGGACTGCGCCGCGATGACGCCGACCGCCTCGCCGATATTCACCATCTTCCCGGTGGCGAGGTTGCGCCCGTAGCACCTTGCACACACGCCCTTGCGCGATTCGCACGTGAGCGCGGAACGAATCCGCACCGTCTCGATGCCGCGTTCTTCGATCTCAGCGGCGAGCGGCTCGGTGATCTCCCGCCCCATCTCGACGATCGCTTCACCGGTGTGCGGGTCCACCACGTCATCGAGGGCGACGCGACCGAGGATGCGGTCGGCGAGGCGAACCATGATGTCCTCGCCCTCCTTGAGCGCCCCGACTTCCAGGCCCAGGATGGTGCCGCAGTCCTCTTCGAAAACGACGATGTCCTGCGCCACGTCAACCATGCGCCGCGTGAGATACCCGGCTTCCGCCGTCTTGAGCGCCGTATCGGCAAGCCCCTTCCGCGCCCCGTGCGTCGAGATGAAGTATTCAAGCACGGAGAGACCTTCGCGGAAGTTCGAGATGATCGGCGATTCGATGATCTCTCCGATGCCGCCGGTGAGCTTCTTCGTCGGCCTGCCCATGAGACCGCGCATACCGGCGAGCTGACGGATCTGGTCCTGATTGCCCCGCGCCTTCGAGTCGGCCATCATGTAGATCGGGTTGAACCCATCTTCCACCTTGGCGAGGTTGTCGTACATCACCGACGAGACCCGGTGCGAGGTGAGCGACCAGATATCGACGATCTTGTTGTACCGTTCGCCTTCGGTGATGACGCCCTGCTCGTACTGCTCCTGCACGAGTTCCACCTCGCGGGTCGCCCGTTCGATGAGCGCGTCCTTCTCCGCCGGGACGACCACGTCGTCGATTCCAATGGAGATACCCGCCTGTGTGGCGTGGTAGTGGCCAAGCTCCTTGAGCTGGTCGAGGAACTCGCACGTGCGCGTGTTTCCAAGCCTCCGCTGCACTTCGCGCACGAGCGTGCTCAGTTCCTTCGAGCCCATCATCTTGTCCACGAAGCCGAGCTCCGGCGGGATGATTTCGTTGAAGAGCAGACGCCCGATGGTGGTTAGGAGCTTCTTTCCGTCCTCGCGGACTTCCACTTCGTCGTGCAGCTTGAGGTGGCCAAGATCGTACGCGAGCAACGCTTCCCGCCTGGACCCGAATCGAGGGAGCTTCCTGTCGCCTGACTCATCCTGACGCCGCTTGCGCTTCGTGAGGTAGTAGCAACCGAGCACCATGTCCTGCGTCGGAATGGCGATCGGATTGCCATTTGCGGGCTGGAGGAGGTTGTTCGTGGACAACATGAGCACGCTCGCCTCGACCTGCGCCTCGAAGGAGAGCGGCACGTGAACCGCCATCTGGTCCCCGTCGAAGTCGGCGTTGAACGCCTTGCAGACGAGCGGGTGAACGCGGATCGCCTTGCCCTCGACGAGCACCGGCTGGAATGCCTGAATACCGAGGCGGTGAAGCGTCGGAGCGCGGTTCAGGAGCACCGGGTGATCCTTGATCACATCCTCGAGGATACCCCAGACCTCCGGGCTGCCCTGTTCGATCTTCTTCTTGGCGCTCTTCACCGTCTGGACGATGTCGCGCTTCTCCAACTCGTGCACGATGAATGGCTTGAACAGCTCGAGCGCCATCACCTTCGGCAAACCGCACTCGTGGAGCTTCAACTCCGGACCGACCACGATCACCGAACGACCGGAGTAGTCCACGCGCTTGCCCAAGAGGTTCTGACGGAAGCGCCCCTGCTTACCCTTCAGGAGGTCACCGAGCGATTTCAACGCGCGGTTGCCGTCTCCCCTGACGGCACGGGAGCGCCGTCCGTTGTCGAATAGCGCGTCAACCGCCTCCTGAAGCATCCGCTTCTCGTTGCGCAGGATGACTTCCGGAGCCTTGATGTCGATGAGCTTCTTGAGCCGGTTGTTCCGGTTGATCACCCGGCGATAGAGGTCGTTGAGGTCGCTCGTGGCGAAGCGCCCGCCCTCAAGCGGCACGAGGGGCCGCAGGTCGGGCGGCAGCACGGGGACCACATCCAGGATCATCCACTCCGGGCGGTTGCTCGACTGGCGGAACGCCTCGACGATGCTCAGCCGCCGAAGGGCTTCCTGCTTGCGCTGGGCGCTCGTCTCCGTCCGGACGGCCTCGCGCAGTTCGGTGGAAAGCTCGTCGAGGTTGATCTCCGCAAGGAGCCTCTTAGCCGCCCCAGCGCCCATCTCGGCGACGAACTCGAAGCCGCGCTCCTCGAGGTCGATGAGTTCTTCCTCGCTGATGAGGTCGCCCTTCCGAAGCGGCGCGTTCCCAGGATTGATGATGATGTAGCTCTCGTAGTAGAGCACGCGCTCGAGGTTCCTGACGCTCATCGCCAGGAGATGGCTCATCCGAGAGGGGACGGACTTGAAGTACCAGATGTGCGACACGGGTACCGCAAGCTCGATATGCCCCATCCGCTCGCGGCGGACCTTCGCTTGGGTGACTTCGACACCGCACCGGTCGCAGATCACCCCGCGATACCGAATGCGCTTGTACTTCCCACAATGGCACTCCCAGTCGCGCACCGGACCGAAGATGCGCTCGCAGAACAAGCCGTCCCGCTCCGGCTTGAAGGAACGATAGTTGATCGTTTCGGGCTTGGTCACTTCCCCGTACGACCAGCTCCGGATCGTCTCCGGCGAGGCCAACTGAATCTTTATCGCGTCGAAGTCAACAGGTTTCCGCTGCGTCGGAAGACCGGCGCGCGAGAGCAATTGCGACGTGACCTGATCGATCGGTTCAACCACGGCCGTGCTCCTCTCCTGTTAGGTGAAGAGACATGAGATCGCAGGCGGCTCTCCCCCACGCGACCCCGGCTCAGCAATGTGCTCAGCGTTGCCCGTCGCCCTGCCCATCCTGCAGGAGGACCACGTCAAGACAGAGCGCCTGGAGCTCTTTCACGAGCACGTTGAACGATTCGGGCACACCCGGCTCCGGCGGATTCTCACCCTTCACGATCGCCTCGTAGATGCGCGACCGCCCCGGTACGTCGTCGGACTTGACGGTGAGAATCTCCTGCAGGAGATGCGCGGCACCGTATGCTTCGAGCGCCCAGACTTCCATCTCGCCGAAACGCTGGCCACCGAACTGCGCCCGTCCGCCGAGTGGCTGCTGGGTGACGAGGCTATACGGTCCGATGGATCGCGCGTGAATCTTGTCCGCAACGAGATGGATGAGCTTCATGATGTAGATGTAGCCAACGGTGACCTTGCGTTCGAACTTCTGGCCGGTCATCCCGTTGCACAGTTCGCTCTGACCCGATCCCGGAAGGCCAGCGTCTTTCAGGGTCCGCTTGATTTCGTCAATCGTTGCCCCATCGAATACCGGGCTGGCGACGTAAATACCGAGCCTGTGCGCGGCCCATCCGAGGTGGGTCTCGAGGATCTGGCCAAGGTTCATCCGCGAGGGCACACCGAGCGGGTTTAACACGATGTCCACCGGCGTCCCGTCCGGGAGATAGGGCATGTCTTCGACCGGCACGACCTTGGCGACGACGCCTTTGTTCCCGTGGCGTCCGGCCATCTTGTCGCCCACGGCGAGCTTCCGCTTGTGGGCGATGTAAACCTTCACCAACTGAATGACGCCCGGAGGCAACTCGTCGCCCCGAACGATTTTCTCGCTCTCCCGTTCGAACTCCTCGTGCGCCGCAGCGATCGTCTCCCCGGCGTACTGGACCATCTCCTCCAACTGGACGCTCACCTCGGCATCCTCGACCCACTTCGAGTCGGGATGGACCGACGTGAGGTCCGTGTCCGAGAGGATCTCCTCGGTGAGCACGGTCCCTTCGTGCACGACGATGGTCCCATCGGCCTCGGAGCGCCAGTTCCCGGCGGTCTGGCCGGTGGCAACCTCGATGGACCGCTTCTTGAGCGCCCGCCTGACCTGCTCGATACGGGCATCGAGCGCGGCGCGAAGCTCTTCGATGAGCTCCTTGTTCTTCGACTTGGTCGCCTCGTCACGTTCTTTGCGCGAGAACACCTTCGTGTCGATGACGACGCCTTCCATCCCGGCGGGAGCTTTCAGGGAAGCGTCGCGCACGTCCCCTGCCTTTTCGCCGAAGATGGCGCGCAGGAGGCGCTCCTCAGGAGAGAGCTCCGTCTCGCCCTTGGGCGTCACCTTGCCGACGAGGATGTCACTCGGCTTCACCGTCGCTCCGACCCGGATGATACCGTTCTCGTCGAGGTTGCGCAGCGCCTGATCGCTCACGTTCGGGATATCCCGCGTCAGTTCCTCCTGTCCGCGCTTGGTGTCCCGAACCTGAAGCTCGAACTCCTCGATGTGGATCGAGGTAAAGATGTCCTCCCGGACAAGCCGCTCGCTCAGGACGATGGCATCCTCGAAGTTGTACCCGTGCCACGGCATGAACGCGCACAAGATGTTGTAGCCGAGCGCCAAGTCGCCTCGATCGGTCGCCGGCCCGTCGGCGATCACCTCGCCCGCCTTCACCTTGTCACCGGTCCGGACGAGCAGACGCTGGTTGAGGCAGCAGTCCTGATTCGATCGCCGGAACTTTGTGAGGTGATAGGTGCGTTCGACGCCGAGATCGAGGTGCAGCGGATCGTGCTTCACCGGTTGGTCTTCCCGGATGACGATGCGCGAAGCATCGACGGCGACAACCTCGCCGTCAGCCTCCGCGCGCATCACCGAACCGGAATCCACGGCGACTTTCCGCTCCATGCCCGTGCCCACCAACGGAGCCTCGGCTCGGAGGAGCGGAACCGCCTGGCGCTGCATGTTGGAACCCATGAGCGTGCGGTTGGCGTCGTCGTGTTCGAGAAATGGGATGAGCGCCGCCGCCGCGCTGACCAACTGCAGCGGCGATACGTCCATGAAGTCAACTTCCAGTGGGCTGACGACGGGGAAATCGCCCCGTCGCCGTGCCTTCACGAGACGGCGCTGGAACGTCCCGTCCTCGTTGAGCGGAGCGTTCGCCTGGGCGATGACGTAGCGGTCCTCTTCGTCGGAGGAGAGGTATCTGATCTCGCTGGTAACCTTGCCCTCTTTCACGACACGGTACGGCGTCTCGACGAACCCATAGGGATTGATACGCGCGTACGTGGCGAGGGACATGATGAGACCGATGTTCGGTCCTTCCGGCGTTTCGATGGGGCAGACGCGGCCATAGTGGGTATGGTGCACGTCGCGCACCTCGAAACCGGCATGTTCGCGGGTCAATCCGCCGGGGCCGAGCGCTGAAAGGCGACGCTTGTGCGTCAGTTCGTCGAGGGGGTTGGTCTGCTGCATGAACTGGCTGAGCTGGCTCGAACCGAAGAACGAGGCAATCACCGTCGAGACGGTCTTCGCGTTCACGAGCCCCTGCGGCGTGAGATTCTCGTTATCCCGCAGGCTCATCCGCTCGCGGATCGTCCGGGCCATGCGCGACAAGCCGACGGAGAACTGGTTGGAGAGCAGCTCTCCGACCGTCCGGCAGCGGCGGTTACCGAGATGGTCAATGTCGTCGGTCTGGTATCCTGGCAGCGAGTTGCGCAGGGCAATGAGGTATTTGATGATCGCGAGGAAGTCCTCTCGCGTCAGCACGTGCACGTCCTGCGGGATGTTCAGTTCGAGTTTCTGATCCATCCGATAGCGGCCCACGTCGCCGAGATCGTACCGTTTCGGGCTGAAGAAGAGCTTTTCGAGGAAACTCCGCGCGGTCTCGACGTTCGGTGGGTCACCGGGCCGCAGGAGGGCGTAGATGCGGTAGAGGGCATCTTCCTCGCCGCGCTCGTCCTGACACGGGTCGCGCCGGAGTGTATTCTCGATGATGCTGTTCTCATCGTCGAGGCTTGACGCGAGGATTTCCACTTCCTCGATCTTGTTCTCTCCGAGCAGGTCGAGAATCTCCGAGGTGACCTGCGTGAAGCTCTCCACGATGATCTCGCCGGTTGACGGGTTCACCACGTCGGCAACAATGAGCCGCCCCTCGAGCTTCCGCGTGACGGAGACGGTCACGCGCTCATAGAACAGGTTGAGGATATCGAGGTCCGAGGAGTAGCCGAGCGCGCGCAGCAACACAGTTATCGGCAGCTTGCGCTTGCGGTCGATGTGGATATACATCACGTCGTTGATGTCCATCGTGAACTCGACCCAGGCACCTCGGTACGGGATGATGCGAGAGCTGAACAGACGCTTCCCGTTCGGATGAACGGACTCGTCGAAGAACACACCGGGGGAGCGGTGCAACTGGCTGACGATCACCCGTTCGGAGCCGTTGATGACGAACGTTCCGGTTTCGGTCATGAGCGGCAGGTCGCCAAGGTAGACGGTTTGCTCGATGACGTCTTTCACCTTGCGATCGCCGTCGCCCTTCTCGCGGCTGATCAGCCGAAGGGTTGCTCGGAGAGGAGCGGAGTACGTCGCCCCGCGTTCACGGCACTCGCGGATGGTGTACTTCGCACGTCCGATCGAGTAGCTGACGAATTCGAGCGAGTAGAGGTTGTGGATGTCGGTGATCGGAAAAATGCTCTCGAAGACCGCCTGCAACCCGGCGGACCTACGCTTGTCCGGAGGCACACGGATCTGGAGGAACTCCTCGAACGAGCTCATCTGCACTTCGAGGAGGTTTGGCAGGTCGAGTATCGTCGGGAGCTTGGCATACGACCGGCGTTGGATCATCCGCTCTGGCATGGCCCGAATCCGCTCCTTCTGGCATGTGACCGTGTGTCAAAGGATGCTCCGACGGAACGCGCCTCGTTGGGAGGCGCGTTCCGAAGGGCGGTAGTGTTGTAGAACAGCAAAGACGACACATCATGCCGACTCGCCGGGTTTGCAGATGCGTCGCCTTCGCTTAAGATGAGGTGACAACACTACTTGATTTCCACTCTCGCTCCGACCGCTTCCAGCTTCCCCTTGATCGTGTTCGCCTCCTCCTTCGAGACATCTTCCTTCACAGGACTCGGCGCCCCGTCGACGAACGCCTTGGCTTCCTTGAGGCCGAGGCCGGTCAGTTCGCGGACCACTTTGATGACCTGAATCTTCTGCGCCCCAACTTCGGCAAGCACCGGGGTGAACTCAGTCTTCTCCTCCGCCACGGCGGCAGGTGCACCGCCACCGACAGCAGCAGCCGGCGCGGCAACAGCCGCCACGGGCGCGGCAGCGGAAACGCCCCATTCCTGTTCCAGGTCCCTGGTGAGCTGCGCGACCTCAAACACTGTCAGCTTGCCCAGTTGTTCTTTCAGTTGCTGCAAATCCGCCATGGGAACTTCTTCCTCCTAATTGCCCCGCCGGAGAACCCGGTGCGGGAGATTCAGTCCGACTAGGCGTCGGCGGAACCGGCCTGTGCCGGAGACGACTGCGACTCGACTTGTTGTCGGCGCTGGTCCAGAGCGCGCACGAAGGACGCAGGTGCCGCCGACAGGACACCAAGGAAGCGACTCGCCGGCATCTGCAAGAGACTGAGGAACGTCCCTCTCACGACCTCCGGAGCGGATAGCCTGGCCAGCATCTCAAGCTGGGCGTCGTTGAGAACCCGACCGTCGACAAGCCCCTTCCTGATTTCCGGCTTCCCGTTCGACTCGCGCACCTCTCGGACGAACGCCCGCAGCAGCTTGATCGGCTGCGCCGGGTCCTCGGCGTACGCCACCGCCGTCGAACCTCGGAACCACTCTCCGAGGTCCGGCAGACCGGCGGCCTGCGCGGCTCTGTGAGCGAGCGTATTCTTCACCACTCGAAAGCCGATCCCTTGGGCGTGGCACCGCTTCCGGAGATCGCTCATCAACTCCACCGTGAGACCCGTGTAGTCCGTGAGATAGATCCCGTGCGCCGATCTGAACACCTCGGTCAGTTCTTCGATGATCTTGTCCTTCTTCGGGGTCGGCATTGCCCTGCCCTCTCCGTTCCCTACGATGCGACACTCGCGTGTCGTTTGGCGCACTGTAAACTTCCGACGGCACGAGATGAACGCCGCCGCTACTTCACGACGTTGAGCAGTTCGTTCCGGTCGAGCCGCACGCCGGGAGTCATCGTGCCACTCAACGTAGCCGACCGGACGTACTGTCCCTTCACCGTCGCGGGCTTCGCGCGCATGATCGCTTCGAAGAAGGTCTGGGCATTCACCTCGAGCGCTTCGGCACTGAACGAAAGTTTCCCGACGGGAGCCTGAATGTTGCCCGCCTTGTCCACCCGGAAGTCAATCTTCCCGCCCTTTGAGTCGCGCACCGCCGACGCTGTATCCTGCGTGACCGTGCCGGTCTTCGGGTTCGGCATGAGGCCGCGGGGGCCGAGGACACGCCCGAGACGACCGACGATGCTCATCATGTCGGGCGTCGCAATCGCAACGTCGAAGTCCGTCCAGCCTTCCTGAATCTTCGTGACAAGGTCTTCTGCGCCGACATAGTCCGCACCGGCCTGCTGGGCGGCGGTTGCCGCATCGCCGCGTGCAAAGACCAACACCCTGAGCGTGCGCCCCGTTCCATGGGGCAGGACGACCGAACCGCGCACCATCTGGTCGGCCTTCCGAGGGTCAACGTTGAGCCTGATTGCCCCTTCGACCGTCTGATCGAAACCGCGACCGCCGAACTCCTTCAGGATTTGTACCCCTTCCTTCAGGGAATACCGCTTGGCCCGGTTCACCTTCTCGAGGTCGCTCCGGTACTTCTTCCCATGTTTCGCCATCGGTGCACCCCTCTAGTTGCTGCCCGGTTCCTGGGTCGGTCTGCCCACCACCTCAAGCCCCATGCTCCGCGCGGTTCCAGCGATCATGCTCGCCGCGGATTCGAGTTTGGCCGTGTTCATGTCGGGCAGCTTGGTCCGAGCAACCTCGAGGATCTGCTCCCACGTGACCTTGCCAACCTTAACCGCCTTCGGATCGGCTGAACCTTTTTCGATCCCCACCGCTTTCTTGAGGAGCGTCACCGCCGGGGGGGTCTTCAGGATGAACGTGAAGCTCCGGTCGGCATAGGCGGTGATCACCACCGGCACGGTGACGCCCGGCTGGTTTTTCGTCTTCTCGTTGAAGGCCTTGACGAACTCCATGATGTTCAGACCGTGCTGGCCCAACGCCGGTCCGACTGGCGGTGCAGGTGTCGCCTGTCCGCCGGGTAGTTGAATCTTGATCTGGGTGAGCACCTTCTTCGCCACGGTATGCCTCCGACGCCGTCAACTTCCCTCGCCGAGCGAAGCGAAGTCAGGCTGTCGACGATGCGGGCATTCCACAGACACAAACGCACCCCACGAGCGAGTCGTGCGGACGCATACCTCTGCAAAGCGGTTACGCGTTCTGGGGTGCCGGTTCGACCTGGAGAATGTCCAGTTCAACCTTGGTCGGGCGGCCAAAGATACTGACGGTGATCGCCACCTTGTTCTTGGCCGTGTCAATCCTCTCGACGATGCCGGTGAAATCGCTGAAGGGACCGTCGACCACCTTCACGGTGTCACCGGCACGATAGATGGAGTCCGTCTCCGGAGCGGTGCTTTTCCGCTCAATTTGACCGAGGATGCGTTCAACTTCCAAGGGTCGAAGAGACTGCGGTTGCTGACTTGCTCGCGAGCCGACGAAACCGGTCACTCCCGGTGCGTTGGCCACCATGTACCGCGCCTCGCTCGTCAGCTCCATCTCCACAAGCACGTAGCCCGGAAGGAACTTCCGCTTGGCAGTCTGCCGCTTGCCCTCTCGCATCCCAGCCACCTCTTCAATCGGGACGACCACCTGCCCGATCTGGTCGCCGAGCGCCAGCGCCTCCGCGGAATTCTCAAGGTAATGCTTCACCTTGTTCTCGTGGCCGGAGAGGGTATGGACCGCGTACCAGCGCCGCTTGCGTGGCTGAGTGGATGATGTATCCGTCATAGTCGCTATCGCAGGAACCACTGAACGATCTGGCTCAGGACCCAGTCGAACGCCCCGATAAAGACCGCAAAGATAACTGTTACGAGCAATACGACAATCGTTGAGGTCTTCAGTTCGTCGCGGGAGGGCCACGTTACTTTGTGCATCTCCAAGACGACTTCTCGATAGAAGGCGATAAACTTCCGAGCCACCGACTTCACCTCAACCGTTCATTGCCGGTTGGTGGCAGGAGTGGAGGGATTCGAACCCCCGACCGTCGGATTTGGAGTCCGATGCTCTAGCCAACTGAGCTACACTCCTCCACGTAGTCCGGAACGCCCTCAAAGTGCTATCGCGTCTCGCGGTGCGGCGTATGCTTCTTGCACCACCGACAGTACTTCTTGTAGGTGACTCGTTCAGAGTGCTTGTGCCGGTTCTTCATCGTCGAGTAGTTCCGACGCTTGCACTCTTCACATGCTAACGTAATGATCTCGCGTGGCATGGGGCCGCGCACCTTTCATGAGACCGGATGGTCCTCAGTTGAACGATGGCATCTCTTCTGCGAGACGCCATCATAGTACCTACTCCACGATTTTGGTGACGGTTCCGGCGCCGACGGTGCGACTACCTTCCCGGATGGCGAAGCGCAGGCCTTGGTCCATGGCAATGGGGGTGACGAGCTCCACCGCCATGGTGGTATGGTCCCCTGGCATCACCATCTCCGTGCCTTGAGCCAACGTGATCGAGCCGGTCACGTCGGTCGTCCGGAAGAAGAACTGCGGCCGATACCCACCGAAAAACGGCGTATGACGACCACCTTCTTCCTTCGTCAATACATACACTTCCGCCTCGAACTTCTTGTGCGGGGTGATCGAACCGGGCTTGGCCAGGACCATCCCACGCTCCAAATCCCGCTTGTCCACACCCCGAAGCAATACCCCGATGTTGTCCCCGGCCTGACCCTCGTCCAGGATCTTCCGAAACATCTCCACGCCGGTCACCACCGTCTTGCGCGTCTCTCGAACCCCGACGATCTCCACCTCGTCACCTATTCGGACCTGACCGCGCTCCACCCGACCCGTGCCAACCGTCCCGCGCCCGGTGATGCTGAAGACGTCTTCCACCGGCATCAAAAACGGCAGGTCAACCGCCCGCTGAGGAACCGGGATATAACTGTCCAGAGCATCCACCAACGCCATGATGCACTTGGCCTTCTCCGGGTCCGTCGGATGCTCCAGTGCCTCCAACGCCGATCCCCGTATCACCGGGATCTCTTCTCCGGGAAACTCATACGTGCTCAACAGCTCCCGGACCTCCAGCTCCACCAGGTCCAACAGCTCCGGATCGTCTACTATGTCCACCTTGTTCAAAAACACCACGATGTAGGGAACCTGAACCTGTCGTGCCAGCAGAATGTGCTCCCTGGTCTGCGGCATCGGACCGTCCGCCGCAGATACCACCAGCACCGCACCGTCCATCTGTGCCGCGCCCGTGATCATGTTCTTGATGTAATCCGCATGGCCAGGACAGTCCACGTGCGCATAGTGCCGCTTCGAGGTCTCATACTCGGCGTGGTGCACGTTGATCGTCAGACCCCGCGCCTTCTCCTCCGGGGCGTTGTCGATCTCCTCATACTTGCGCGCCTGAGCCAGACCCTGATTCGCCAATACCTGCGTGATCGCCGCCGTCAACGTCGTCTTCCCATGATCCACGTGACCTATCGTACCTACGTTCACGTGTGGCTTCGTCCGCTCAAACTTCGCCTTCCCCATCGATGTTCTCCCTCATCGCTGGTGGTGCCGCACCATAGCGGGACAATGTCGGCACCCTGCGGTGCAATAACGTGCCGACGTGACATGATCCTGTGCTGGAGCCCGGGATCGGACTCGAACCGATGACCCCGTCCTTACCAAGGACGTGCTCTACCGACTGAGCTACCCGGGCGGAGGCATCAACAGCAGGTTTCTCGTTCCGATCCCCGCACTCCGACTGAGCACACGCTGGAGCGGGAAACGGGATTCGAACCCGCGACATTCAGCTTGGAAGGCTGACGCTCTACCAACTGAGCTATTCCCGCTCACCCCGTCGCTTTGCAGCCGCCGAGCATCACCCACGTACCGTAGGTATCCGAATCGTGGTGGGCGGTGAGGGATTCGAACCCCCTAAGCCATTGGCAACAGATTTACAGTCTGCCCCGGCTCTCCAACTCCGGCGCCCGCCCATACCTATAGGAAGTCCTGCGTTCTCGAAAAGACTGTGAGGAAGCCGATGAAGGGATTCGAACCCCCGACCCGCGCATTACAGGTGCGCTGCTCTACCATCTGAGCTACATCGGCACGCGCGCTTGGTCTCAGAGATGAGACCTACTAAATTAATTTCATCTCCATATGGTGTCAAGGGACACCGGCCCCTGGCCATTCCTCATTTCTAGGCATTATCGTCAAAATGGCTCCCTTCTTTCTACCTACAATCCCCAACTAATGCCACTATTATCAAACGATTATCAATGCTCACGCCTTCGGTTTTGGAGGATGGCGAGCAAGCGGATTACTGTACCGACCATGACGGCGGATTCCGCTCCCTCCCCTCGTGAAAGTACATTCCTGGCCGCCATCATCAGCCGTGCTGGTGCAGTATGTGGGTTGGCAGGTGCACGGACGATCCTTCAGCCGCTACACCCCGATCTGGGGCAGTCCACCTCATGCAGACACTGCTTCTCGTATCTCACACCCACTGGGATCGCGAATGGTATCTGACGTTTGAACAGTACCGCACGCGACTCGTAGCGACGTTCGACCACGTGCTTGACGTGCTTGAACGCCTTCCGGAATTCCACTCCTTTGCTTTTGACGGGCAAAGCGTGCCGGTGGACGACTACCTTCAGATCCGTCCCGAAGCGCTTGAGAGACTGCGGACGCAGGTGACAGCGAAGCGGCTAGTGGTAGGACCACTCTATGTGATCCCGGACGGGTACGCGCCCTCAGGTGAGGCGTGGGTGCGCAACTTCCTCCTCGGACTTCATCGGTGTAAGGACCTCGGCGGCGAGCCCGGTCACCTGTACATCGCGGAGCCGACGGCACTGCCGGAGCAGCTTCCCCAGATCATCCGGCGCTTCGGGTTTAATTCGGTGATCTTCGGACGCGGACTGGTGATCGACCAGCGCGACGGGTCAGACCCAAGGGTGGATCAAAGCGAGTTCTACTGGGAAGGACCGGACGGCTCGCGCCTGCTCGTCGTGCACATGCCCGCCGCCTATGATGACGAGCAAGGGGCGCATTGCATACTCCACTACTGCAACGCCGCTGAAGTCTTCTGGTCGGCGGCGTACGATCCGCTCCGCGAGCAGCAGCGGACGATCTCCACCAGTTCGCCGGACGACGCACTGGAGCGCGTTCGCATCCTGCGGGAGCATCTCGCGCCCCTTGCCACGAGCGAGGCGCTGCTTCTCATGCATGGTTGCGACCACCTACCGCCACAAGCCGATACGCCCGAGCTCATCAGGTGTGTCAACGAGCGGCTTGACGGTGCGCAGCTCGTGCACGGTTCCTTTGCGGACTACCTCCGGGCGGTGAAACGCGCTGACAACGTGCGCCTCGTGCGGCGAGGGGAGTCTCGGCGGCGCGGTGGTGCCATGTCGCGAGTGTTCCTCCGCCGCCTTCTGACCGACACGCTCACGATCCTCGAGCGGTGGATGGAACCGAGCGCGGCGCTGGCATGGCTTGACGGCTGCACCGGCACGTCGGATGATCCGGCGAACCTGTCCAGCCCTGCTGACCGGGGGCTCATGCGGCAAGCGTGGCGGTATCTGCTCCAGAACCTCGCCCACGACACGATCTGGGGCTGCTCGGTTGACGAGGTGTACGATGAGGTGCGCGTGCGCTTCGCCAAGAGCAGGCAGATCGCTGAAGAGATCACCGGACAAGCCCTTGAGTTGCTCGCCGAACGGGCGGACACAAACCTCCTGGCGCACCGGGGAGAGTCCCGTGCGTGCGTCGCATACAACCTCTCGGGGTGGGACCAGACGGAGGTGATGGAGGCGGAGTTCTGGTTGCCGCCGGAGGTTGAGCCCAGCCACGTCTCCGTCAGAGATGAGACCGGGCGGCGGTGGCTCACCCAGGTGCTCACGTCGCATCGGACGCGCCGACGGACCGATCGCTATCGGCGCACGGCTGCGGCGTACCCGGTCATGGCAGTTCGTGCCCTGGTGCGCGCGCAAGCGGTTCCCGCGATGGGCTACCGGACCTTGAGCGTCGAAGACGCGGATGAACCGGAGAAGAGCGATCTGAGGGCGGGGAAGAGCTGGATCGAGAACGAGCAGGTGCGCGTCGAGGTCCGTGCGGACGGATCGTTCGATCTCACCGACCGGAGGACGGGGCGCGTATGGAAGGGCCTCAACCGACTTGTCGATCAGGCAGATGGCGGCAACGGCTGGGCCTTCGGACGCGTGGAACGGGACAAACTCGGCAGCCCGGATGTCCGGGCAGGCACGGTGGACCTCGTCGAGCGCGGTCCTGTACGGGCTACGATCGAGATCCGCGTTCCCTGGGAACTGCCGGAGGGACTGAGCGAAGACGGCAATGGGCGCAGCGAGTGCCTGATCGTCTGTCCATTGGTCGTGCGGGTTTCGCTCCTTGCCGGGAAGGCCCGCGTCGAGGTCCGGACGGTCATCGACAACCGTGCCCGGAACCACCGACTTCGGGCGTACTTCCCGACCGGGGTCCGAGCAGAGGTTGTGCAGGCAGACGGCGCCTTTGCAGTGCATGAGCGCCCCGTCTACCTCACGGATCCGACCGCCCGCACGGACCCGAAGCGGGGCATCGGGTTCCGTCCTTCGATGCCCGAGGAACTCGGGATGATGCAGTCCTTCCTGGACGTGTCCGACGGCGTGAGCGGGTTCGCCCTCCTCACGCGGGGACTTCCGCAGTACGAGGTGCAGAGAGAACGGGACACCTCCGTCGTGTTTGTCCTTACGCTCATGCGTGCGGCCATCGGTCACACGCGGACGCACGACCCCGACCTCACCGTGGGGGACCAGTGCCCCGGCGAGCAAGCTGCCGAGTACGCGATCTACCCGCACGCCGGTGACTGGTTCACCGGCGGCGTGCTGGGGGAGGCGACAGGGTACCTTGCGCCGCCTCGTGTTGTGCACACGACATGGCACGATGGCCCGGAGCCGCAGACCGGCGCGTGGATGAAGGCACTGCCGCGGGAGATCATGCTCACTACGGTGAAACGTTCTGAAGATGGGAACAGCGTTGTCATGCGACTGGTGAATGTGTTGCGTGAAGAGCGGAGAGCACACATCGTCTTCCGGAAAAGACCGACAGCCGCCGCTCGCGCAAACCTCCGTGAGGAGCCAGAGAACGTCCTCTTGGTCGGTTCAGACGGTTCCGTCCAGGTCGTGTTCGCGCCCATGGAGATAGTGACGCTCCGACTCGATTGGAGCCGGTGAGGAGGGCATTCGGCTATGCAGTGTCCAGTCTGTACCTGTCCGTCCGGCGCATGGGGCGGCGCACGCGCTGGAGCTCTCCTCGGTGCGATCTCGGCTTCCCTTCGCCGAACAGCTCCAGCACAAGGTGGACAGAAGCGTTTCAGACCTGCCCCTCGGTTCTACACGGACGGTGCGTGATGCCCTGGGCGTTCCCCCACATTCCCCCGTGAACGTCATTCCGAGGAGAAGCGAGAAGCCCGGCGGTCGAACGAATCCACTGACTCGGCTCGCTCCCGATACGCCTCAGTCCACGCGCGCCCCGGGAACGCGCGGAAATCCGTGGCTCTACCTCCGAACCGCGACATGAAACGTATGGTCGATCCTGTGCCTCTTGCCCCTGTCTCGCGACAACCGTAGAGAAAACCCGTACGCGTCTTTCCCTGAAGCGAAGGAGTCACTCCATGGTGCGACCACTGCGCGTTGCACTGGTCGGGTGTGGGAAGATGGCAGTCACCCACGCGGCCTCGTGCCTGGCGATGCCCGAAGTGCACCTCGTGGCGCTTGCGGACATCCGCCCGGAGGCGCTCGAAGGCTTGGGGACGCAGTTCGACATTCCCGCAGAATCGCGCTTCACTGACTACGTCGTCATGTACGAGAAGATCCAACCCGATATCGTCGTCGTCTCCACGCGGACCCTCCAGCACCACGCGCCGACCGTTGCCGCCCTCGAACGCGGCATTCACGTGCTCTGCGAGAAGCCGATGGCCGCAAGCCTTGCTGAAGCCGACGAGATGATCGCTGCGAGCGAACGCACCGGCGCGAAGCTCGGCATCAATACTCAGCGGCACACCGATCCGTACTACCGTCATGCGGTGCAAATGGTGAGGGACGGTTTGGTCGGCGATCTGCGAGCGGTGCGCTGCGAGTCTAAGCACGGACCGAGCGGGTTCTCGATGATGGATCGTGGATCGCATTTCTTCGACGCCATGAGGATGTTCGCAGGCGATGGCGAATGGGTGTTCGCACACGTGACCAACGAAGACGGAACGGAGATCACCGAGCGGGACGTCAAGGAGGGCTGGCTCGACCTGGGGCCCGTCGCTGGGGAATCGTGCATCACGCTCGTGGGGTTCAGGAACGGTGTGAACGGGGTCTATGAGTTCTGGCGCGGGGTCGGCGAGTACGGATTCGAGGTCCTCGGCACGAAGGGAATCCTGAGGGTCGCACAGGAGGAGACCGTCGTCCTGTTCTCCCCCGGCGGCCGATGGGGCGTGGCCAGCGTGGCGTGGGAGCCGATCGAGGTGCCGCTCACCGATGAGGAGAAAGCTGCGTTTGCGGTCAGGCGTTGGTCCACGATAGGCATCATGCGCGGGCTGATCAAGGGGATTCAGGAGGATACGGTTCCGGCTTGCTCCGGGTACGACGGACGGGCGGCCCTTGAGATGATCATGGCAAGCTACCTTTCCCAGAAGACCGGCGCGCGGGTCGGTCTCCCGCTCACCGAGCGCCGGCACCCGCTAAGCCCGTGGAGTTAGTGCCTGCTTGCGCACTTTGGTATCATCACGGGCCGCCGATTCAATGGCCGTTCGCACTTTCGTGACAGATGAAGGGGGCTGTCATTCCGAACGGCGAACTCACCAGGCGTGAGTTCGGGAACGAGTTCGCGTTGCGAACTCGCTGGGGAATCTCTAACATATTGAGAATGAAAGAGATTCTTCGCTTCGCTCAGAATGACCTCCTCTGTTTTCCGACATGATCCGCGATACGTATAGCCATTTCTGCAAGTAGGCACTACTGTCGCGTCCGAGGAAGTCCATTCATGATGCCTGGACCGCAATCGGCGATTCCATCGGCAAAGAACGTCCGCCCACTTTCATCAGTTATTTGTAGGACGGAATGCTAGAGTGAGGCGTCACGATCTATCATCGAGCGCGACTTCCGGGACCGCGCCGACCGACCCTCCGGTCGCCGCACCTGCGGACTCGAGCTCGCGCCGTTTGCCACCGCGCACCAGCGTCAGCCCGTCCTCAAGGATAAGGTAGAGACAAGGTACCAATACCAGCGTGACTGTCGTGGCGAAAACGAGACCGTAACCGAGAGAGATCGCCATCGGAATCATGAAGCGCGCCTGCCGCGATGTCTCGAAAATCATGGGTGCAAGTCCACCGAAGGTGGTCAGCGACGACAGGATAATCGGTCGGAAACGTCGAACGCCCGCCCGATGTATGGCATCGGATGCGGTATGTCCCTCATCGCGGCGCCGGTTGGCATAGTCGATCATCACGAGGGCATTGTTCACAACGACTCCCGCGAGCGCCACGATGCCCATCATGCTCACCAGGTCGATTGCGTATCCCATGATCAGGTGGCCGAGAATAGCGCCGACGACGCCGAACGGGATGGCCATCATGACGACGAGCGGTTGCACGTAGTTGCGGAAGGGGATCGCGAGCAGAATGTATATCCCGATCAGGGCGAGCACGAAGCCATAGTACAGGCGGTCCATGGACTCGGACATGTCCGCCTGCCGCCCCCTGTAGCTGCATGTCAGTCCGGGATAGTCGCTCGCCAATTGGGGAAGCACGTCTCCCGTCAGGGTCGCCAGTACCTGGTTTGTCTCGCGGTCCGGCACGACATTAGCCCTGACGCTGACCGTGCGCCGTCCATCGCGTCGGGCGATGGTCGTATAGGCACGGCCTCTCGACACCTCGGCGATCTGGTAGAGCGGCACGTCGCGGCCCGAAGGCGTCCGAATCAGGAGCTGTTCGATGTCGTACTCGCTCAGTCGCTCGGACTCGGGAAGGCGGACCCTCACCGTCACCTCGTTTCGCCCACGCTGCTGCCGGAGCGCCTCCGCTCCGTAGAAGGCGTTCCGCACCTGCCGGGCGACTTCGCTCGATGTCAGTCCAAGACTCAGGCCTTCCGCCTTCAGCCGGAAGTTGAGCTGCTCCTTGCCTGGAGTGTACCCGGAGTTAATATCCCTCGTGCGCGCGAATTGCTCCAGCCTCTGCGCCAGCTCGGCGCTTGCCCGTTCGAGCACCTTGATGTCCCGATGGCTCAATTCCACCGTGATCGATGTACCACTCCCCGGGCCACCCCGATCCGACTCGAATTGGAGCGACTGAAGCCCGGGAATCTGTCCTGCTTTCTCACGCCAGATGCTGGTCACCTCGCCCGTCGAGAGCGGGCGTACGTCGGGCTGAGTAAGATAGATACGCACCTGAACGATGTTCCCGTCTATGGTCGCGTAGATGCCCTGGACCAGCTTGTCGCCGCCGTACTCATCCCTGACTTGTTTCGCGGTGGCTACGAGACTGTCGCGAACCGTCGTCGTTCTGCTCAGCGGGCTGCCATACGGCAATGTGGCTGTCACGTCCGCCCTGTCAGACTCGACTTTCGCCATGAGGACAATGCCCATGCGTCCGCTGAAAGCATACGCGAGCACAATCAGCAGCACGGCCAGAAGCACTGATGCCGTGAGATACCGCCGGCGAATGCAGCGCTCGAGGAACGGAGCGTAGACACGACTGATGAACCGGGATAGCAGGTTGCCCACCTTCTGCTGCTGTCGCTCGATACGGCTGATCACAGGCCCGCTCTGCGTTCCCAGCGAACGCGCCAATTGAGAAGGCAGGATGAGGATCGGCTGGAACCACGTGATCAGGGTCGCCGTAATTACGACGACAGGTACCACACCCCATATCTTCCCCATCGTACCCGGCAGGAACATCAGCGGCACAAAAGACGCGATATTCGTGAGCATGCTGAAAGCGATTGGGACGTTTACATCCCTCACCCCCTGCACCGAAGCATCGAGCCTGCTTATCCCCCGCTGGCGGTACTCGTAGATGTTCTCGCCAGATACGATGGAGCTATCCACAATGAGACCGAGCGCCATGATGAACGCGAACATCGAGATCATATTGATCGAGATGTCCATCGCCGGCATGAAGAACAGTGTCCCGAGGAACGCCGTCGGAATACACATTGTCACCCAGAAGGCCAACCGCAACTGGAGAAACAACCCCAGCACGATAAGCACGAGCAACAGACCGTAGTACGCGTTCTTGAGCAACAGATCGAGGCGCTGGTGGTAAACCTCCGATTGGTCCGATCTGATGGCGCAATGCACGCCCGGCGGCAGATCGGGTTCTATCTCGTCCAACACCCTGTGAACTGCTTTCGAGACACTGATCGGCGTCTGCGCGCCGAGGCGGAACACGTCTAAGCCTATGGCGCGCTGGCCGTTGTAGCTGGCGAGCCGATTGCTGTCCTCGAAGCCTTCGCGCACCTCGGCAATCTCGCGCAGATGCAGCACTGCACCTTCCGGTGTGGTGACGATGGGAATGTCTCCGAACTCGCGCGCCCAGTCGCGCCGCTCCTTCATCCGAAGGAGAATTTCCCCGGCTTCGCTCTTGATGCTCCCACCCGGCAGCTCGACCGCCGACAGTCGAATGATCTGGGCGACCTGTGCCAGCGTAAGACCGTATGCGCGGAGGTTCTCCTGCGGGACATTGACCTGGACCTCGTAGTCACGCGCGCCGCTCAGGTCCACTTGCGTGATATCTGAGCCTTGCAGCAGGCGGTCCCGAATCTGTTCCGCCATGTCCCGCAATACCCACTCATCCGCATCTCCATACACCAGAAGCGACAGCACGTCGTGCCGGTTCGACACGAGGGACACTTCCGGGTGTTGGGCATCCTGGGGGAAGGTCGTTACCCGCGACACGGCTTGCTGGATGTCCTGATAGACCCTCTGAGCGTCCTTCCCTTCCGTTACCTCGACGGAGACAGCGCCCGCGCCTTCAGATGCGGTCGAGTTTACCTGCTTGACCCCATCGATCCCCCGAACGGCCTCCTCGATGACGAGGACGATGCCTTGTTCCACCTCTTCCGGACTTGCTCCGGGATACGGGACCCGGATGTTTATGATGTCGAGGTCGAACTCGGGGTACACCTCCTGTTTGATGCGTAGGGCCATGAACAGCCCGCCGACGATAAGCAGCATCATCAGGAGATTTGCCGTGATACGGTTGTGGACCATCCACGCGAGCGGACCGGAATGCTGGACAGGGCGGGAAGTTATGTCCGGCGTATTCATAGACTGGCCCCCCTCGCGTTTGCACCGGTTTCCGTCGGTGCATTGGGTGAGTCGCCGGCAGACCGCGTGCTCGTGCGCGTTCGCAACGCCATGCCCTGGACGGGTGCACTCAGGTCGGTAGTGACCAGTCGCTCACCTTCGCGCACGCCCTCAGCCACATAGACATCATCAACACCCCGGTACAGGATCCCGACTGGTCGAATCTCGAGCTTGTCTTCATCGTTCATGATCCAGACCCGGTCGCCATCCCGGATCACATTACGATCGATCACGGCCACCGAATCAAGAGTGATACCTTCGATCTCAACTCGTGCATACGTACCGACGAGCATCGCCGGCTTGCCGGAGTTCTCCTCCTTGAGAGCCAGCGGGTCCCGTACCGAGATCAGTACGCGCGCCATGCGTCCCTGTTCCTCAAGATCGCTGGCCACTCGGATCACCGAACCAAGTCGGTAGACGTCCTTTCCCCATTCTGCCTCGTTGTAGACTCGGGCGGCCGAACCTTGTTCTGATGAGGATCGAGGGATGTTGATCCATTTGAGCTGGTTCACCGGGACTGCTACTGCGACCCAGTATTCGTCGGTTCCCACGAGTGTTGCCAGCGCATCTGAGATCGAAATCTGGGCACCGAGGTTCACCTGGCGGGCCTTGACAATCGCGTTGAAAGGCGCCGCGATCGTTGTACGCTGCCTGCCCAATTGTGCCTGCTCCAGCGCCGCTTCAGCCGATGCGAGCGTTGCCTGCGCGGTTGCCAGCTGGGGTTGCCGCAGTACGAGCTCCCGGTCCTGTTCCGCGATGTCTTCGCCGAGCAACTCGTATTCGCGCCTGGCGATTGCCTGCTCCCCCATCTCGACGGTCAGCTCCCCCCGTGCCCGAGTCACCTCGCTGGCGCGCTGTCGAACCGCAAGATTATAGTCGGTCGGATCGATCTGGAGGAGGACCTCTCCCCTGCGGAATCGACCGCCCGGAATGAACTCCGGACTGACGCTGACGATCTCGCCACTCACCAGAGCGCGCAGATCAACTTCCTGTGCCGGCTGTACGACGCCCATCCCGTGAACGATGGTCTGCCGTCGCGAGAAGCGAATTCGCTCAACTTCAACCAATCTGGCACTGGCAATCCGTGGCCGCCGTGGAGCCTTCGGCGCAGTCTTGATTAAGGCTGCTGCGATCGTCACAGCAACAGTGAGAATCAATAGGGGCAACGCGATGCGCAAGGATTTCCGCGCCCGCGGATGATCGCTACCCATCCGGTCGGGACGGGTGGTGAACAGAGAAACCGCCTCTTTCTGATCTGTTACCATGTCCGTCGTTCCTTGGTCAAAGTCCCGTCCATTACTCAACGCGGAGCAAAGGTTCTTCCGGGCGAGCCATCGCCCAACCGCCGCTCAGAGCCCGATAGAGAGCGATGCGTGTCTCTATCTGTGTGCCTCGTGCATCGAGGTAGGTGCTCTCAAGTGTCTGATACGTCTGCTGTGCATTGAGAACCCGGATGTAGTCCGTTACGCCTTTCATGTAATTGTCTTTCGAGCGCTCGATAACGCCCGCCGCAAGCTCAAGTTGGCGTTCAAGACTTGCGATGTACTCAGCCTGCCGTTGCTCCCGGGCAAGTGCGTCCTCAACCTCGGTGAGAGCATTCAGTACGACCTGTCCATAGCTATGGAGGCTTGCCGACACGACGGCCCGCGTTCGTTCCACTTCGGCTCGGCGCCTTCCCCCGTCGATCAGTGGCATTGTGAGATTCCCGGCAAGCGATGCCAGCCAGCTGTCGAACAGACCCCGCACCCCTTCCCCCGGCGTGTTCGCCTGTGCCGTGATGCTGATCTTCGGAAAGCGGTCAGCAACTGCTGCGGCCACCCGGCGATCAGCGGCCAGGACTTCGTAATATGCCCGGCGTGTATCCGGCCTGCGCTGTATCAACTCCGCCGGAACCCCGGTTTCAGGCCATGGAGGAAGTCTTACCAGGTGCGTGGATGGCTCAACGACGTTATCAGTCGGGCTGTGTCCCAGCAGAATCGCCAGTTGGTGTTGCAGGACGGTCGCGCTGGACCGGGCACGTGCAATATCGCCGCGGCGCGACTCGACTATCTGCCGCTGCTGAAGCACGTCCTCGGCTCTGGTCTGTCCCTGGCGGAAGCGTAGCATCACCAGTCCCAGCATCTCTTCATTGGATCTCAGCTGACGTTCCAGCAGTTCGATCTGGCCCTGCTGCTGTACCAATCGATACCATGTCGTTGCCACCTGAGATGAAAGCGTTATGGCCGCAGTACGCAGATCTTCTCCGGTCGCACGCGCATCGAAGACTGCCGCATCACGACTTGCCCGTACGCGACCCCAGAGGTCCAGTTCATAGCTGG